>JADMIO011385317.1_pt1 | contig 73965 bp, 77 predicted proteins | sample 8958161 | NCBI WGS metagenome assembly JADMIO01 (sample SAMN16585339, study PRJNA669376) | soil metagenome | isolation source: Crop rotation soil | place: USA: Cullars Rotation, Alabama | collected 2011
CGCGACAACTTGTCCACGTGGAATTCTAAGCTTAGGATCCCAATGTGCTGGAAAGGCTCCATGCGCATGAAGCGTGAGCCCTTCACGAGCACCGTCGTGGCGCCCTGCTCCAGGCGGCCGGAAAGCGCGCGAACCAGCTCCTCGACAGAGGCGAAGTGCTCGGCGCCTTGTCCGAAAGCGCGCACGGCGGCGGCGCTCATGTCACCCAAGGCGAGCAGGGCATGGATCCCGGCGGTTTTGGCAAATGCGCCGATCGATGCGTGCATCGCCTCGCCATCGGCGCCCAATTCGCCCATGTCACCCATGACGAAAAGTTTGCGGCCCGGTTGCGCTGCCAGGACGGCAATGGCCGCCTGCATCGATTCAGGATTGGCGTTGTAGGTATCGTCGATGATCAACGCGCCGGACGCATGACGCTTGCGCTGGAGCCGCCCCTTTATCCCGGAGCAATTTGCCAGTCCCGCCGCGATCGCAGTCGAGGGGACGCGCAGCGCATGGGCACAGGCGACCGCGGCCAGTGCATTTCTGACGTTATGCAGCCCGGGCATGCCGAGTGTCGCGACGAATTCCTCATCCGGAGTGCGAAGAGTTATCAGGCTGGCCGAGGCAGTCAATTCGTAACGCGCGCTCACCGCGGCCGGGCTCTGCATGCCAAAGTCAACCTCGCGCTGCCCCCGTAGCAGGCTTCGCCAGTAACCGGCGAAAGCATCGTCACTGTTGATGACCGCTATTCCCTGCGGGTCCAGGCCTTCAAATATTTCACCTTTGGCTCGCGCAATTGCCTCCTGTGAGCCGAGTTCGCCGATATGCGCAGTGCCAGCGTTGTTGATCACTGCGACCGTGGGCTTGGCCAGCGATGACAAATAGGAGATTTCGCCAAGGTGATTCATGCCCATCTCGATCACCGCGTATCGATGCGCCGGTGTCAGACGCAGCAACGTCAAAGGCATGCCGATATCGTTATTCAGGTTGCCTGCAGTTGCGAGAACCCCTCCGGCGCCGGCCACCTCACGCAGAATTGAGGCCAGCATCTCTTTTACGGTGGTTTTTCCGTTGCTCCCGGTGATAGCGATCAGGGGCGACACGAAACGCCTGCGCCAGCAGGCCGCCAGCCTGCCCAAGGCAAGCCGCGTGTCGTCTACCTCGAGCAGGCGCGCATGCTCGGCTAGAATCCTTGCGCCCTTCTCGACCACAACGCCGGCAGCTCCGGCCGCCAATGCCTGATCGGCAAAGGCCTGCCCATCAAATCGCTCACCGCGTATGCCGAAGAACAAGTCTCCTTTGCGCAGATCTCGGCTATCGGTCGTAACCCGATAAAAAGTGGCGTTCTCGCCCTTATGCAGGGCACCGATTTCGCGCGCCGCCGTGGCCAGATCAAGCATGTCGCCCGTCCTGCACGATTCGGGTCAGTGCACTACGAGCGACCTCGACGTCATCGAAGGGAAATCGCTCCCCATTGATCTCCTGATAGCGCTCGTGGCCTTTGCCCGCAATCAGTACCGCGTCTTGCGGCGATGCCGCGCGCAGCGCGTCGAATATGGCAGTGGACCGATCCGCATCAATGCGGTGATTGGGGCCGGCGCCGGCGGCGATATCGCCGATGATTGCAGCAGGGTTCTCGCCGCGGGGATTATCGCTGGTAATGATCACCCGATCTGCCAGGCGGGTTGCCACTTCACCCATCAAGGGCCGCTTGCCGGGATCACGCTCTCCGCCGCAGCCGAACACGCAATGCAACTGCGCGCCGGCAGGAAGCAGATCTCGCAAAGTCTTCAGCGCCTTGCCGAGTGCATCCGGCGTATGCGCGTAGTCCACTACGATCAAAGGCGCATTTTCCTGTCTTAGCATTTGCATGCGGCCGGGCACGGGCCGCGCCTCAGCCAGCGCATCGACGGCATCCTGAAGACCGACCTCCGCGCTCATCAACACGCCGAGGACCCCGAGCAGGTTGACTGCGTTGAACTGTCCGATGAGTCCGCTGCTAAGTTGCGCTGACCCCCAGGGCGTGGCGATTTCAAGCCTCAGGCCATGCACCGAAAGATCCAGCCGATGGGCAGCAATTTCACCTTGGCCGACGCCATAGCCGAGCACGCTTACCCGCGATCGATCGATCGAACTCGCAAGTTCGCGACCGAAGGGGTCATCTACGTTTATTACCGCATGGGACAAATGCGGCCAATGAAACAGTTTTGCCTTCGTGGCGCCATAGTCTTCCATGGTCTTGTGATAGTCGAGATGATCGCGCGACAGGTTTGTGAACAAAGCCACGTCGAACTTTGTCGCATTCACACGGCCCTGATCGATGCCATGCGAGGACACCTCCATTGCACAGCCTGTTGCGCCGGCATCCCGCAGTCCGGCCAGCGTTGACTGGAGCGACAACGCGTCCGGCGTTGTAGTGAGCTGTTCGTTGAGCTCTCCGGGAAAGCCGCTTCCCAATGTGCCGATCACGGCTGTCTTGCGGCCCAATCGAGAGAGCGATTGTGCGATCCAATGCGAACAGGATGTTTTGCCGTTAGTGCCTGTAACGCCTGCCAGCCACATGCCCCCTGACGGGTCACCAAAAAACCGGCTGGCGATATGCCCCACGCGAGAGCGCAGATCAGGAACGCCCTGATTCGGCACGCGCCACTGTGCATTCCACTGGAAACCGCTGCTGTCCCAGAACACTGCACGAGCGCCGGCGGCAATAGCCTGTGCGATATGCACTCTTCCGTCGGTCTTGTGACCGGGATAAGCAAGAAACAAATCACCGGGTTCGATCTTGCGGCTGTCGACCTTGACACCGCGCGCTTGCGCTATGAGCGCATCGAGCGTGCTCATGTCGAACTTTCCAGTCCGCTCGCCTGCAGGAACTTCGCCGGGCCTCATACTTCCTCCCTCACCAGCGGCGTGGAATCGGGAGAGATAACGTTGTCGAGCGCGGCGTCCGGCTCAATGCCGAGCAGGCGCAATGCCCCCGCCATGACGTTGCTGAAAACAGGCGCGGCGACTTCGCCGCCGTAGTAGTACTTGCCACCTGGCTCATCCAGCATGACGGCTATGACCAGGCGGGGGTGGGACGCTGGCGCAAAGCCGACAAAAGAAGCGATATAGCGATCCGGCGCGTAGTTCACGCCAACCAGCTTGTGCGCGGTACCGGTCTTGCCGGCGACGCGATAGCCCGCGACTTGAGCGCGCGTCGCTGTTCCCCCGGGCTGCGTCACCATCTCCAGCATTTTGCGTACGGCCATGGCGGTCTTTGCAGAAATCACTGCTTTGCCCGATACAGGCTGGTCGCGCTTCAGGAGCGTGAGCGGTTTGAGTTCGCCGTTGGTGGCGAACACCGAATAGGCGCGCGCCAATTGCAGAAGACTGACGGAAATGCCGTGCCCGTACGACATCGTCGCCTGTTCGATCGGCTTCCAATTCTGGTATGCGCGCAGACGCCCGCTAGCTTCGCCAGGGAATCCAACCTTCGTCTGGGCTCCGAAACCGACGTCGGAAAGAATCGTCCACAATTTTTCCGGCGCCATCGCCAACGCCATCTTGGCGGAGCCAATATTGGACGATTTCTGGATCACCTGGGCGACACTGAGAATTCCTTCGGGATGCGCGTCGTGAATGGTCCAGTTGCCGACCTTGTAGCGCCCGTCCCCCGTATCGATCGTGCTTTGCGGGCTTACCAGCCCGGATTCAAGCGCAGCCGCGACAGTGAAGGGTTTTAGCGTGGAGCCTGGCTCGAACAAATCTACCACGGCGCGATTGCGCGAGCGGCTGGCTTTCAAGGTGTCGCGGTTGTTGGGGTTGAAGGTGGGCCAGTTTGCCAACGCCAGCACCTCGCCGGTGGTCACGTCCAGCACGACCAGGCTTCCCGCCTTTGCATCGTTCAGGGATATCGCGCTCCTTAGCTCGCGGTATGCCAGATACTGGATGCGCTGATCAATCGAGAGGACCAATTCCCGGCCCGGCTGCGGCGCGCGAATGCTTTCAATATCTTCCACTACATGCCCCAGCCGGTCCTTTATCACGCGACGGCTGCCGGGTTTGCCGCTCAACCAATCCTGGTAAGCGAGTTCGATACCTTCCTGGCCGTTGTCATCGACACCGGTGACACCCACGACATGCGCTGTGACTTCCGCCGCCGGGTAATAGCGCCGGTATTCGCGCCGAAGAAAAATTCCAGGCAAATTGAGTTGCACCACTTTGGCAGCCCGTTCCGGCGGCAGCTGTCTTTTCAAATAGACGAAATCACGATCCGGCTCGGCAAGTTTCTTCTTGAGCTCGGCCATATCGATGCCCAGCACGCGCGTGAGCCTGGTGCGCTGCTCGTTGCTCAGATCGGCCTCGGTCGGCACCGCCCACACCGACTCCACCGGCGTGCTCAAGGCAAGTGGTTCGCCGTTTCGATCGGTGACGGTGCCGCGGTGTGCGGATATTTCGGCTATGCGGGAGTAGCGGATCTGTCCCTTTTGCTGCAAGAAATCGTTATGCAGCCCCTGGAGAAAAAGAGCCCGCGCCGCCAGCACCATGAATCCCACAAACACCAGCAGCAGCAACAGCCGCGCACGCCATACGGGCAAGCGCACCGAGAGTGCCGGGGGAAGGGAGGAATTCATGGTCTGGACAGCGCGGGAGGGGGAGGAACCAGATGCACGCGGGTAGCCGGGGGTACGCGCATTTGCAGACTGTTTGCGGCGATTCTTTCAATACGGGAATGCATGGCCCAAGTGCTTTGTTCCAGTTGCAGTTGTCCGAATTCGACCTCGAGCTGCCGTGCTTCATCCTGTTGCTTCTGCAGCTCGACAAACAGCTTCCTCGCCTTGTGCTGCGAGGTGACCAGCGCCAGCGCGCATGCCAGAAGCACCGCGCCGAGCAGCGCATTTAGCTTGATCATGGCGCAACCCTCTGCGCAACGCGCATCACCGCACTACGCGCCCGTGGATTGGACCTGACTTCAACTTCCCCGGGGAAGACCGGCTTGCCAATCAATTTCAGGCGGGGTCCCGGCAACTCGGCGGCTCTTACCGGCAGGCGGCGCGGCAATCCATCGCGTCGGGCCTGTGAGCGCATGTAGTGCTTGACGATGCGGTCCTCGAGGGAGTGGAAGCTGATCACGACCAGGCGCCCCCCGTGATTGAGCAGGTCGACGCATTGCGGCAAGACTATCTCCAACTCTTCAAGCTCCTGATTGATGTGAATCCGTATAGCTTGGAAAGTGCGCGTCGCCGGATCCTGAGATGGCTCGCGCGCGGGAACGGCTTTTGCCACGATCTGGGCAAGTTGCCGTGTGCTGTGGATAGGGCCGCCCGATCGAGCCGCAACAATCGCTCTTGCAATCTGTTTAGCAAACCGTTCTTCGCCATGACGCCTGATGACCTCCCCGATCTCCAGTTCCGAAGCATGCGCAAGCCATTCGGCCGCCGTAGGCCCGTGACCCGTATCCATCCTCATGTCGAGCGGCCCGTCCAGGCGAAAGCTGAAGCCCCTGGCTGGCGAAGCGAGCTGAGGCGACGAAACGCCAAGATCGAACAGCACCCCGTCCACACCGCGCACCCCCGCCTGGCTGACGATGCCTGCAATCCGGCTGAATTCCGCCTGGAACACGCTCAGGCGCGAATCGGCTATTGCCGTTGCGGACGCAACGGCCGCAGGATCGCGATCGATTGCGATCAATCGTCCCGCCCTGCCAAGCCGTAACAGAATCTCCCGGCTATGGCCGCCACGCCCAAAGGTTGCGTCCACGTACGTTCCATCCGCCTTTATGCTCAGCGCCTCTGCAGCTTCCCGAAGCAATACGGGCCTGTGCATGTCCGCCTCGCTGTGCGCGGACGATGCAGCACTCACAAGGCAAAGTTCTCCATTCCCGGCGGCAGCTTGTCCGGACTTGTGGACAGCTGATCCAGTTGCCGCTCCCAGGCCTCCTGGCTCCAGATCTCGAAATGACTTCCTTGACCAACCATCATCACCTCCTTCTCGAAGGAGGCGAACTTGCGAAGTTCGGGAGAAATGAGCAGCCGTCCGGATCCATCGAGTTCCACTTCCTCGGCGAAGCCCACCAGCAAACGCTTCCATAGGCTGGTCTGCGCATCGAAACTGGAAAATCCCATAATCCGGGCGCGGATCGGCTCCCATGCAGGAGCGGGATAGAGAAGAACACACCTGTGTGGGTGTGCTGTAAGTACTTGCTTACTGGCACCGCCAGATTGGAGCGCCTCTCGATGACGGGTCGGCACCGCTAAACGGCCCTTTGCATCGAGATTAAGCGCTGTCGCTCCCTGGAACATTTTTTCGTCGTTGGAAGTATCGGAATTTCCGCGTTTTCCCACTTAACCCTACTTTTTCCCACTCTAGTAGAAAAAAAATCGCCGGTCAAGCGAAGACTGCGACGTTTTTCCAGATACGACAAAGACTTAGCCGAGACTGTTCAGGTTTATTAGTAGTAGAAAATTACCTTATTTAATATACATATATCCACCGATATGAATGTATTTTCGAGAATAAGCGGGCCGGGACATTTCGAAGGAGCCGGCGGCATCTCAGAGGAAAAGGGGAAGCTGGCCTGTAAGCCGGGTTCTGTCGAACACCTTGCGGCATTCCGGCAGTCATTCATCTGGGCCGGCAGTTGCCTGCCGGCTCGAGCAACCTACCCGGGAGCAGCACGAGCCGTGCTATCGCCCCCCTATTTGGTCTTGCTCCGGATGGGGTTTGCCTTGCCACCTCTGTTGCCAGAAGCGCGGTGGGCTCTTACCCTGCGGCCTGACGGCCGCCCGCATCGTGAATGCGCACCGTTTCACCCTCGCCTGATCCGACCTCTTCTCGTTACAAGAAGCGTTCGCGGCTTTGCAGCCGCGAACGTCGGCCATCGGCAGACTATTCTCTGTGGCACTTTCCATCGCCTCGCGGCGTCCGGTCGTTAACCGGCATCCCGCTCTATGGAGCCCGGACTTTCCTCTATGCAAGCGAATTGCACAGCGACTGCCCGGCCAGCTTCACCATCGATACTAGCACGCTAGGTTGTGTTCCACCCCACCCACCCAAATGCCGAGCGCCTATTGCGCTACACAGCAAACAAAAAGGGGGCCTAGCCCCCTTTTCCAAAGCGCCCGACTCTGGCGGGTTGGTTATTTTCTGCCGTTGACCGCTGCCTTGAGTCTGGTACCCGCAGAAAACTTTGCAGTCTTTGCGGCCGCTATCTTTATTGCTGCGCCGGTTTGCGGATTGCGACCGGCGCGCGCCTCGCGCTTGCCTTGCGAAAAGGTGCCAAAACCCACAAGGGTGACATTTTCGCCTCGTTTCAAAGATCCGGTCACCGTATCTATAAATGCATCTATCATGATATCGGCCATGGCTTTGCTACCACCCGCTTTTTTGGCGATGGCGTCGACGAGTTCTGCCTTGTTCATTTATCCCCCTGTCATCTGAAACGAACGGCGAGCGCACTATGCGATGCGTCCCCGGCCGCCTTTTTTAGACGTCACGCGATTGCAACGTATCCGAGGCAGTTGCAGCGACAATGCGCGGCTCTGACCCCGCTGAAATGATCGCGCGATCCCTGGTGTTTTCCTGCCGGAACATTATCCATGAGTTGCGTTGATGCGCCATAGCCTGCAATTGCGCCGACACTCGCGCATCGGACGGACGCGCTATTGTCGGAACGCAAAATCGCGCCCAGCGCCGGCGCGTGGGATGCGTCGAATATCTTCGAGAAAACAGACAAGTTTCACGTTTCATGCAACGCACCAAAGACTTTTGAAGCAAAGCACGCTTGGTCTCAGCGCCGCATTCAGTCGGGAAAAATTATTTGTGGATGTCCTGGATGCGCGCTCCGGCCTCCCCGCTATTCCATCTCCCAGGCAACCATCCCCCCCGCGCGCAGCGGCACCAGCGTGTCGGCGCCATAGGCGAACTCAGCGGGCACCGGCCGAGCCTTTTTGATGAGCGTAATTTGCCTGCGATTTCGCGCAAGCCCGTAAAAATCAGCGCCATGGACACTGGCAAACGCCTCCAGTTTGTCGAGCCGTCCGACGGCATCGAATGCTTCGGCGTAGAGTTCTATGCCAGCATGCGCCGTATAGATTCCTGCACAACCGCAAGGCGCCTCCTTGCTCTGACGCGAGTGAGGAGCGCTATCGCTGCCGAGGAAAAATTTGCGATTGCCTGAGGTTGCCGCGTCGATCAACGCCAGCCGGTGTTCCTCGCGCTTGAGGATGGGCAGGCAATAGTTATGGGGGCGAATGCCGCCGCTAAAAATCGCATTTCGATTCATGAGAATATGATGGGCCGTTATCGTGGCCCCCACATTGTTTGGCGCACTCAGCACGAACTTCACTGCCTCGCCAGTAGTTATATGTTCCATTACGATCCTCAGGGCGGGCCAGGCGTGAACCAGGGGTCGAAGGGTCTGTTCGATAAACACCCTCTCCCGGTCGAAGATGTCTACTTGAGGATCGGTAACTTCACCGTGAAGCAGCAACGGCAGTCCTGTTTCCGCCATGGCCGCCAGCGCACGGGTGCATTTACGCAGGTCCGTCACACCGGAGTCCGAATTGGTCGTGGCCCCGGCGGGATAATATTTCACAGCGGTTATGATTCCGCTCTTCTTGGCGCGCTGAATTTCCGCTGCACTGGTATTGTCCGTCAGGTACAACGTCATCAGCGGCTCGAACTGACTGTCCGGCGGCAAAGCCGACAATATGCGGTCGCGGTAACGCGCGGCGGCCGCGACAGTCGTCACCGGCGGCCGCAGGTTCGGCATGACGATGGCGCGCGCGAAGCGGCGTGCCGAGTGGGCCACTACCGCCTTGAGCGCCGCATCGTCGCGCAGGTGAAGGTGCCAATCGTCCGGCATCGTGAGCGTCAGGCGATCCAAGCGCGCAACCATTGCGTTGAGTTCCAGAGATTGTTCATTCGGCGCTCTCTTTTCTCAATTCTAGGGCTTTTTCGTACAGCGTATTTTTCTTCACTCCGGTGATCTGTGCTGCGAGACCGACGGCCTGTTTCAACGGCATCGACTGGAGCAGAATTCCGAGCACCCGCGGCGAATCCGACTCGTCCACCGTGCGCGCGCGGGCATTGCAGCCTTCCAGGAGCAGGACGAATTCACCGCGTCCGTGTTTATCGCTTTGCTGCAACCATGCTGCGGCCTCGTCGAGCCGACATACGTGAAATTGCTCGAACAGCTTGGTCAATTCGCGCGCGATGCAAAGGCGGCGATCCCCCCCCAATATGGCGGCCATGTCCGTGACGGACTCGACCACGCGATGCGGCGCTTCGAAGAATACCTGCAGTTCGCGCCCTCCCTGCAGCCCGGCCAGCTGTTTTCTGCGGTCGGATTTGCGGGAAGGAAGGAACCCGTGAAAACAGAATGTGGCCGAATTTAGTCCGGCAGCCGCTATCGCGGCCGTAACCGCGCTGGCGCCGGGAATTGGCACCACGCGAAAACCGGCCGAACGTACCTGTGCCACTGTCAGCGCGCCCGGGTCACTGACCACCGGGGTGCCGGCATCCGATATGAGTGCCACTGATTTTCCCTGGCCCAGCAACGCCAGCAAGCGTTGCGCCGCCGCGCGTTCATTGTGCTCGTGGGCTGCTATCAATTTGGCGCTTATGCCGAAGTGATCGAGCAATTTTCTCGAAACGCGGGTATCTTCCGCGGCGATCGCATCCACCGACTTGAGGATATCAATTGCGCGCAACGTAATGTCCCGCAGATTCCCGATCGGCGTGGCCACCACATATAATGTTGGTTCGCTCACTCCGGCAGTTTCGCTATGCAACGTCGCCACGTCCTTGCGTTGTTGTTGTCACTACTATACTGGGCGATATTCGCCTTAGCTACCGGCAGTGCGGGCGCACAGAACACCGATGACAAACCCGCACTCAGCGAAGCGCACATCGCGGTGATCCTGCCGCTGCTTTCCAGTTCCTTTGGCAGACACGCGGAATCGGTACGTCTGGGCATCCTGAACGCTGCCGCCAATGGGCCGCCGGGCAGCCTGAAGGTCAAAATTTACGCAACGAACGAAGATTCGCAGCAGATTCTGGCGGCTTACCAGCGCGCCACCTCGCTCGGAGCGCGAGCCGTCATCGGTCCGCTTACGCGAAACGGCGTGACATCGCTCGCGCAAAGCGGCATCGTCAGCGTGCCCACGCTGGCACTCAACGTGCCGGAGTCGGAAGTTTCGCTGCCTCGCAATCTCTACATATTCGGCCTGCAGATCGAGGCCGAGGCGCGTCAGGTCGCGCAGTTTGCCTTTCACATGGGCGGCACCAAGGCTTTCATCATTTTCGGTGACTCTTCGCTCGATAGCCGCATAACCCAGGCATTTTCCGATGAATGGAAAACCCTCGGCGGCTCAATAAACGGACAGTTCGGCTACACAACGGATTCGGCGCTGCTCGCCGCCCTTCCCGAGCAGATCGCCAATTCCAAGGCTGACATGATATTTACCTCGCTGGACGCTTCGCGTGCGCGTTTTGTTCGGTCCTATGTGGGAATTTCGGTCCCAATCTATGCCACATCGATGGTTTTCACTTCGAACACCGACGCATTGGCTAATTACGATCTCGAGGGCGTACGTTTTCTTGACATGCCCTGGCTGCTTGAGCCGGATCATCCTGCCGTGATCAGCTACTCGCGTCCGGAAGCGCTGAAGGGAGAGATCGCTCGAGAACGTTTTTACGCGCTCGGCATCGACGCCTACCGGCTCGTGCAGGAACTATTAAGGCCCTACCAATCCATGGAGCCGCTGGATGGCGTGACCGGAACCATCAGTCTGAACAACGCGCACCAGTTCATCCGCACCCTGGTCCCCGCCCAATTCTCCCAGGGCAGCGCCAGGATAATGGAAGGTCGGCCGTCTCGATGAGCGGGCGCGGCGCCTTGGCCGAGGCAGCGGCCGAAGAATTTCTGAGCGGGCGCGGCCTGCGGTTGCTTGAGCGCAATTACCGCTGTCGCTTCGGAGAGCTCGACCTAGTCATGCGCGACGGCGATACACTCGTTTTCGTGGAAGTGCGCTATCGGCGCAGTAATTCTTTCGGCGGCGCGCTCGCCAGCATAACCGCCACGAAACGCGAGAAGCTGCTGCGCGCGGCCCGCCACTACATGGCCGCCCAGCGTGAAATTCCCGCCTGCCGGTTCGATGCGGTGTTGCTAAGCGGCGACACGCACGAACTCGAATGGATCAAAAACGCATTCGGCGAATAACAATAAAGAAGGCATCACGGCAGCGATGTCTGCGATGCTTTGTGCAATAATTCGCGCTTCGCATGGTGACTGCGCCGTCAATGGATCTCATCAGTCAAATCAATCAGCACTTCACCGATAGCGCCCAACTCAAGCTGCAGGCGATGGAGTTGCTCGCAGCCCCCCTAGCCAGCGCCTCCGAGCGAATGGTTCAGTGCCTCATGAAGGAAGGCAAGATCCTGTCGTGTGGCAACGGCGGCTCGGCAGCGGATGCGCAGCATTTCGCGGCGGAACTGCTCAACAGGTTCGAAAAGGAACGCCCGCCGCTCGCCGCCATGGCACTGAGCACGGATACGTCCACGATCACTTCGATCGCCAATGACTACCATTACAACGAGGTGTTCTCCAAGCAGATACGCGCGCTAGGCCAGCCCGACGATATCCTGCTGGCCATCTCGACCAGCGGCAATTCAGCCAACGTCATGGAAGCCATCCACGCCGCGCATGATCGCCAGATGGATGTGGTCGCGCTCACCGGAAAGAAGGGCGGCAAGATAGCTGACCTGCTGGGGCCCAATGACGTACACATATGCGTGCCGGCAGATCGAACCGCGCGGATCCAGGAAGTCCATTTGTTGTGCCTGCATTGCATGTGCGATGCGATTGATTCTCTGTTGTTAGGGGTGGAGTGAATGAAGTCTACGATTCGTCTGGCAGCGCTAATTATCGCCGTTGCACCCCTTATCCAGGCCTGCATTCCGCTGATGCTTGGCGCAGGCGTAGGAGCCGGGGTCATGATGGCCGAAGACCGGCGCACCAGCGGAACGATCCTGGAAGACGAGACCATCGAAATCAAAGCCTCGAATCGCATAACGGAAAAGTACGGAGAACAGGGCCACGTCAGCGTGACCAGTTTCAACCGCTTCGTGTTGCTGACCGGTCAGGTTCCAACGGAGGAAATAAAGCAGGATCTATCGGTGCTCGTTCTCGAGGTGCCGAATGTGCGCAACGTGCAAAATGAACTTGTAGTCGGCGGCAACAGTTCGACCACCTCCCGCGCCAGTGACGCGTTGCTCAGCAGCCGGGTCAAGGCCCGCCTTGCACAGAACAAGGACGTCGGCGCGAACCACGTCAAGGTGGTCTCTGAAAACGGCAGCGTTTTTCTCATGGGGCTCGTCACCCGCGCGGAGGGTGACGCCGCATCAAAGACCGCCGCAACCACCAGCGGCGTGCAGAAGGTCGTCAAAGTCTTCGAGTACCTGGACTAAAAAAAAGTCACCTGAGCGCACCCACACAAGGGCCCTTCCCGGGGCCTTTGTCGTTGCGGTCAATGTCCTCCCGCCGAGGTCTCTCGTGCGGCACGCAGGGCGCCGTAGAACTCGCGTGTTTGTCGGGCCGCTTGCGCATGATCCACCAGCGGCGCGGGATAGTCCTTGCCGATTCGCACGCCGGCCTTCCGTTGATGCGCGGCCGACATCCGCCACGGCTCATGGATGAAAGCCGGCCCGAGCGTTGTCAGTTCCGGGACGAACATCCGGATGAAATCGCCCTGCGCATCGAAAGTTCGCGATTGCGTCACCGGGTTGAACATGCGAAACCACGGCTGCGCGTCACAGCCGGTCGAGGCACACCATTGCCATCCCCCGTTATTTGCCGCAAGATCGAAATCGTTCAGCTGCTGCGCGAAGTATGCCTCTCCCCAACGCCAATCTACGTGCAGGTCCTTGACTAAAAACGACGCGGTAACCATGCGCAGTCGGTTGTGCATATAGCCGGTCTGATTGAGCTGGCGCATTGCGGCGTCCACCAGCGGATATCCCGTACGACCTTCGCACCAGGCAGCAAAATGCGCCTTCGAGTTGGTGAAGCGCAGCGCCTCGTAGTCCGGCTTGAAGGCATGTCCCACCACATGCGGAAAATGGTGCAGGATGCCAAGGTAGAAATCGCGCCATATCAGCTCCGTGAGCCATGCTTGCGCGCCGGCGCTCTGCCGCTCGACGCACGCACGCACCAACTCGCGAATGGACAGCGTACCGAAGCGCAGATGAACGGACAAATACGACACACCGCGAATGGCGGGATAATTTCGTGTCTCATGATACGAGTCCATGCGCCGCAAAAAGTCCTGAAACAGCCTGGTCCCGCCCGACATCCCTGTCGGGAGCTGCATGCGCGCGAGATTGGTGGGCAGAAAGCGGAGTTGCTCGAGCGAGGGCATGCCGGAAGCCGAGCGTGCGAGCGCTTCACAATGGGCCACGACGGGATAAGCTTTGGCGAAATACGGCGTCAGCTTCTGCAGCCAGGCCTTTTTATAGGGGGTAAAAACGGTGAACGGACGACCCTCCTGGGTGAGGATTTCGTCTTTGTCAAATATGGCGTGATCCTTGAAGGAGATTAGAGAGCGGCCGGCTCGTTCGAGACCGACGCGCACTGCAGCATCACGCTCGTTCGCCGCCGGCTCGTAGTCATGGTTGATGTATACCGCCTGGGCTCCCAGTTTTTCGGCCAGCGCCGGAATCACGTTGCGCGCGCGTCCTGCCAGGACATGCAGGCCGCCGCCCATACCATCCAGCGAGCGCGCTAGTTCCTGTACCGATCGCCAGATGAATTCGACGCGACGGTCGCGGCGCTCGGCAAGATGGTCGAGGATTTCGCTATCGAAGACGAAGACACAATGTACCTGGCGAGCATTCTGCAGCGCATGATAAAGCGCGGCGTGATCGTGGCTGCGCAAGTCGCGCCGAAACCAGACAAGGGCCGTTTCGTAGCGTTTTGTCACTCGTTCGATCATTCGGATCGCGCTGAAATGCGTGATTATCAGGGCGTGGATGGCGTTGCGTCCATCAACAGTCCCGCAGCCGGCATTTTGGGAAGCACGCCCATTCCTGACGCACGCAACTATCCCGCTTTGGTCGCTGGCGCGACGGCGCAGCGGGCCGCCTGTATCATGGCGGCCGATACCATGCGCGCGTCCCCTGCATTTGAAACCAAGATTGCCCGTCCCGATGCCCTCGATGGGCGCCTGCGATCATTGATCCGGCCGTTGGTATTCACCAACGGCGTCTTTGATGTATTGCACCGCGGTCATGTCACCTACCTCGCCGAGGCGCGCGCGCTGGGCGCGAGCCTGATCCTGGCACTGAACTCGGATTCCTCGGTCAAACGCCTGGGCAAGGGCCCGGGCCGCCCGGTCAATGCCCTGGAGGACCGGTTGGCCGTTGCAGCGGCCCTGGAAAGCGTGAGCCTGGTCACCTGGTTCGAGGAAGACACGCCCCTGCCGCTCATCCTGAAGTGCCGTCCGGACGTACTGGTTAAAGGCGGCGACTGGCCGGTCGACAAAATCGTGGGCGCGAAGGAAGTTCTGAAGTGGGGCGGAACAGTCCATTCGATCGAGTTCCAGTTCGAGCGCTCGACCACGGAACTACTTTCGCGCATCCGCAAATCCTGATGTTTTTCGCAAGGAACATTCATGTCTGCTAGTTTCACTTTTGTGCGCGATACCTGGCGCCTGATCAAGCCCTACTGGACATCGGAAGAGCGCTTCACCGCGTGGATTTTGCTCGCCGCCGTGATCGGCTTGACCCTGGCGATGGTCTACATGAATGTCCTGTTCAATGACTGGTACAACCTGTTTTACAACGCGCTGCAGGAGAAGGACAAGGCGGCGTTCTGGAAGCAGATGGGGCGCTTTGCAGTTCTCGCGACCATTTACATACTCATGGCGGTCTACGCCTTCTATCTGAACCAGATGCTCCAGATCCGCTGGCGTAGATGGCTCACGGACAAGTATCTGAAGGATTGGCTGAGCGAGCGTGCTTACTACCATCTTCAGCTGCGCGGGAATCCCGCCGACAACCCCGACCAGCGGATCGCGGAGGACATGAAGTTCTTCGTCGACCAGTCACTCGATCTTTCGCTCGGTTTCCTGAACGCGGTGGTGACGCTCGGCTCGTTCGTCGGCATTCTGTGGGGGCTCTCCGGCCCGGTCGAGTTACCTCTGAACGGCCATCAAATCGTCATACCGGGGTACATGGTCTGGGCGGCGCTCCTCTATGCCATCGTCGGCACCTGGCTCACCCACAAGATCGGCAGGAAGCTCATCGGTTTGAGCTTCAATCAGCAGCGCTACGAGGCCGATTTCCGCTTCGGCCTGGTCCGGTTTCGCGAGAACACCGAAGGCGTGGCGCTCTACGGCGGCGAAAACGATGAATTACGCGGATTTCGCTCGCGCTTCGGCCATGTCGTGGACAACTGGTGGCGCATCATGAAACGCCAGAAAATACTGAATTTCTTCACCATAGGCTACAATCAGGCCGCAATCATTTTTCCGTTCGTCGTCGCTGGCAACCGCTATTTCGCCGGAACCATTCAACTCGGCGGACTGATGCAGATTTCCAACGCGTTCGGACATGTGCAAAGCTCGCTGTCCTGGTTCATCGGCGCATACAACACTTTCGCGACATGGAAGGCGACCTCGGATCGTCTGATCGGCTTTCATAACGCGATTCTCAACGCGCGTGCACAGGCACAGAGCAACACCGGCGTCACGCGAAGCGAGAACAGCGAGGCCGGCATCGCGCTGGACAACGTCTCGCTGCAGCTGCCTGACGGCGCGCCCCTGGTCGCCGCCTCGAGCATGGACATCCATCAGGGAGATAGCTGGCTCATTCGTGGCCCGTCAGGGTCCGGCAAAAGCACGCTGTTTCGCGCCATCGCCGGCATCTGGCCATTCAGCAGCGGCAGCATGCGTTTGCCGCCGCACAGGCAGATCATGTTCCTGCCACAAAAGCCTTATCTACCCATCGGCACCCTGCGCGAAGTCGCTTCCTATCCCGTGAGCGGTGAAAACTTTCCCGATCAGTCCCTCAAGGACGCGCTCGCCGCCGTGGGCTTGCCACAGTTGACCGAGCGCCTTGACGAACAACAGAACTGGGCAATGCAGCTCTCTCCCGGCGAACAACAGCGCTTGGCATTCGCACGCGCGCTCTTGCAAAAGCCGGCATGGCTGTTTCTCGATGAAGCAACCTCGTCGCTAGACGAACAGGCCGAACGGCTTCTTTACACGGTGTTGAAGGACCAGCTTCCGCGGACAACGATCATAAGCATCGGGCACCGCTCGACATTGCAGGCGTTTCATACGCGATTGCTGGAGCTCAGGGACGACGGTCACGGCTCGCGCGTTGTCGCGCCGGCCTGAAGTCAGTTGTCAAGATGGCGGGCAGTCGACCGTGCGCAATTCTGTCCCGGGATAGTCCGCGCGCAGGCTGGCCAGCTGCGCTGCGGTCGGATCCCGAATTACAAAGGCATTCTGCGTGATTCTCTGTTCGCGCTCGCCGAGTTGCGCAGAGCGCACGGCTTTTGCGCGCAGCAGCGAAAGATAGCGTCTGGCCGCGTCTTCGGTGCGAAACACGCCAAGCGAAATCGCGTAGCGCCAGCGTCCCGGCTCCAGGATCAGCGCGTATACGTTCACCCCCAACGCGCGCAGCTCGCCAGCCTTTCGATCCATGTCCGCCTTTGATTTGAGCGGCGGAATGAATATCCAGTAACTGGTCGTCACAGGCACGTCTATTTTCTGTGATCGCGGGCCAAGCGCGATCGCCTCGAGCCCGGCTTGCGCGCGGGTCGACTCCGCGGCAGCGAAGCTGCCCCACTCCACGCAGACCCCGGGCGCTGGCGCCGCCGCGACGGCAGTTGGCGGAGGTTGCGGCCTGGGCGGCACAATCCGGATCTGTTCCGCATTGAACTGCTGGCTGAGGATCTGGGCGTCCGGGTTGGGAAGATTGTCCCGCACGTAGACAAATGCGGCGAGCATCAGGTTGGCGGCAAGCAGCACGAAGAACATCGCTTTCATCGGATTTCCATCGCAATGCGCACGAGCCCGGTCAGGACCAGCTTGTCGATGATGCGCACTGCTCTGCCCATATGGCGCGCGACCAGCTCGCCGGCGCCGCCACTGAATATCAGTTCTGGATCCTTATGGCCGGACGAAGACATCGTCTCTTGCATGCGCTCGACGGCTCCGCACAGTGCCTGGATGGCACCGGTTGTGATCGCGTCCCGGGTCTTGACCGGAAACGGCGTGAATTCACCCCGTGCGGACGATAATCCGGCGGTATTGGCGGCCAGCGATTCGTGCATCAGGTCGAAACCAGGAACAATCAGGCCGCCGATGAACTCACCGTGCTGCGCCATGGCATCGATCGTCGTCGCGGTGCCGGCGTTCACTACCACGCAGGCGCGGGACGAGACGCTGCGCGCGCCAATCAATGCCGCCCAACGGTCTACGCCGAGTTGCGACGGATCTTCATAGCGGCTGAATACGCCGGCCTGGGACCGCATGCTGGAGACCCAGCACGGGAGCACCTGCCAGCGGCCCGATAGCCTGCGCAGCTGTTGCTCCACCTCATGACCGGCCACGTTGGCGATAACGACGGCGGCTGGTGGCGCGAGCGCGGCCCACTGCGCATCCAGCGACGAGAGATCGGCACGGGCTACCCATCCGTCACTGATGAACTGGCGCCCGTCATGCAGCGCCCATTTCACCCGGGTGTTGCCGGCATCGACTGCAAGGATCAAGATCGGATCGACCTTTTGGGCAATGAAGAGGCTAGGCCGCGCGCAGACTCAATTCCCCGCCATAAAATTTCCGCACGCCCGAGCGGGTATGCAGCAGCAGGGCGCCGTCTTCGCCGATACTTTGCACACGGCCTTCTATTTCAGATCGGTCTGGCATTCGCACACGCACCATTTTATCTCGGTAGGCGTGCAACCGGTCCCACTCTTCCCGGAAAGGCACAAATCCCTGCGCATGGAATTTCTGCAGCACGCTGCCTAGTTCCCGCAGAAGTTCGGCGAACAGAAAGTTACGTTCCGCCTTCATGCCGATTCTGGCCAGATCCACGATGGGCTGATCGACACGCGCCTTTACCGAATCGGGCAGCCTCAGATTGATGCCAATTCCGATCACTGCCACAGTCGGCCCCATGACATCACCGGCCAGTTCGATCAAGATGCCGGCGAGCTTGAGATAGCGCCACAGCAAATCGTTCGGCCATTTCAGCATGACCTCCGGGGCGCCTTGCTGCCTCAGCACGCGCACGAGCGCAATGCCAACCGCCAAGCTGAGTCCGCTCAAAAACCCGGCGCCGTGGTCGAAACGCCACAATAGGGAAAACGTCAGGGCGCCGCCGGGACTCGATTGCCAGTCGCGCCCACGCCGGCCGCGGCCGCAGGTCTGCGACTCGGCCACGAGCACGCTCCCGGAGCGGGCTCCCTGTAGCGCGCGCTGGAGCATGTCCGTGTTCGTCGAACCGGTCTCGTCGACGAGTTCGATGTCGAAACGCGGCGCCTGCTCGCCGAGGTGGCTAATGATGCGCTCGCGCGCGAGCCACTGCACCGGGGTCAGCAGCCGGTAACCGCGTCCATGCAACTTGTCTACGTCGAGACCCAGATCATCGACCCGTGCCAGCGCGTTGGAGACGGTGCCGCGCGTGATGCCCAAGGCGCGGCCAAGTGCCTCGCCGGAGTGAAATTCCCCGTCTTCGAGCAGGCGCAGCACGGCGAGCGTGTGCGGGGTCAAATTCGGCAAACAGTGCGGGGCATGTGGGGCGCACTATACCGCAAGCATCGCCCCGCGCGCGCGGCCCTTTCGCGCACGCAGACGCGGCATCAGACCCCGGCTTTTCCGGGCGAGAGGGTAAAGCAGCTGGCGGCTGGCGCCTCGCGCAGCGCCAGCCGGGCTGGACTGCGGCCGCTCGCCTGTGCCAGGATCAGCCCCGACGATTCGACGCACAGCGCTTCGCCGGCGCACAGAAAATCGTCGCGCAGCACGCCCTCCTGCGTTATCCATAACGTGCCGCTTTGGCACACGAGTGTCGTGCCCGCCTGCCTGCGCAAGCGCAACACCTGCTGCGGCAGAAGATCGACCACGCGATCAGGCAAACCGGCTGACATGCGGATCATGCTAGCCGGTGCCGTTCGACCGTAACAGATTCGGCAAAACAGAATTGTTTACGTTACAGTTCGCCAAATCATGCGCTGTACCGGCACATTGCGTTGCCGGCTGTGCCTGTCCGGTTACGCGCCTTCCTGGGTAAAGTAGACAGGTGACCCAAACCGTGCTCTATGAATCCGTCGCAGATTCCATCAGCGGAATGATTTCCTCTGGCACGCTGCTGCCGGGCGAGCGGGTACCATCCGTGCGCCGCCTGTCCAGCCAGCGGCGCGTGTCGATCGCGACGGTGCTGCGCGCCTATGAAGTCCTGGAAAACCGCGGGCTGATCGAAGCGCGGCCGAATGCAGGTTACTACGTGCGCCCTCGACGTCCGCGCGCGGAGGAGCCATCGGTATCGAAACCCCCTGCAGCGGCGCGCCTGGTGGGCATCAGCGCCCTGGTGCAGGAAGTCCTCGACGCGCGCCGCCCCGACGTGGTTTCTTTTGGCGCGGGTTGTCCGGGTCCGGAATACATGCCGACCGCCAGATTGCAGCGCACGATTTCATCCATCGCGCGGCGCAAACCGTTTTCCCTGACGCAGTATGTACTGCCGCCAGGCACCGAGGAACTGCGCCGGCAGATCGCGCGCAAGGCGCTCGACTACGGGTGCAGTTTTACTGCCAAGGACGTCATCGTGACCCATGGCTGCATGGAGGCGCTGAACCTGTGCGTGCGCGCAGTGGCGCGCCCAGGCGATACCATCGCCCTGGAGTCGCCGACCTTTTTTGGCCTGCTGCAGATCCTTGAAAGCCTTCAGATCAAGGCGCTGGAAATCCCGACCCATCCACGCGAAGGCATATCCCTGGAAGCGCTGGAATTCGCGCTTGAGCGCTCGAAAATTGCCGCCGTGATCGCGATGCCGAACGCGCAGAATCCGCTGGGTTTCACCATGCCGGAGGAAAACAAGAAGCGCCTGGTCAGAATGCTGGAAAAGCGCGGCGTGCCGCTGATAGAAGACGACATGTACGGCGACCTGTATTTCGGCGACGCCCGGCCGCTGCCGGCGAAAGCCTTCGATCGCACCGGCAATGTCATGCTGTGCTCGTCGTTCACCAAAACCGTTGCGCCGGGTTTTCGCCTGGGCTGGGTTTCCCCCGGACGCTGGTACCCCCAGGTGCAGATGGCCAAGTTCATCAATTCGGTCGGCAGCCCCGAATTGCTGCAACTCGCGGTCGCGGACTTTCTGGCCACGGGTGGTTATGATCGTCAATTGCGCAACTTGCGCCGGGTGTTCCGTGACCAGGTGTCTCAAGTCTCATCGTCGGTCGTCGAACATTTTCCTGCCGGAACGCGCATCAGCCGACCGGCCGGCGGATTCATTCTGTGGGTGGAATTGCCCGAGGCCTGCGATTCGGAGGAATTGTTTCGCGCCGCACTGCGCAGCAAGATCTCGCTCGGCCCGGGATCACTTTTTTCAGCCACGGGACGCTACCGCAACTGCATTCGCATGGGTTGCACCGAGCGCTGGTCGCCGCGCGTCGAGCAGGGCATAGCCCGGTTGGGCGAACTGGTCAAAAAACAGCTCTGACGCCCCGCGGGGCAACCTCGACTCCCAGGCCCAAGTGCTCCTTTGCCGCACTCGCACAACGGCCGCTGCGAACTTATTGCCCGGCTGATGCGACTAAGCCCAAGGGCATGCCCCGCGCATCTTTTTCCGACAACCAGACCGCGAAGGAGAACTCATGAAGAAAATCCTCATGGCATTGGCAATGGCCGCCGCAACCTTTTCTTCCGCGGCCATGGCGCAGGGCATCAGCATGAAGGGCCTCATGTTCGGCGGCGTGGTCGGCTTCGCCAAGCCCCATGGCTCGGACAATGAGTCGGGCGGCACCATCGGCGTGCGGGTCGGCCAGCCGATCCAGGGCGCGATTTCCTGGGAAGCCGATGCGAATCTGGGCATCATCGACGGACAACTCGGCTCCAATCATGACTACAACATCAATTCCATCGCCGGATACGGCGTTTACCGCACACAGGGCGACGTCCACCTGAAGGCAAAGCTCGGCGTGTCCTACTGGCATGATGATCTTGATCACGATACCAGCTTGTCAGCCGGTATCGGGCTCGGCCTGCGGATGGGGCGCGGCATCATCGACGTCGAATATACGCAGATCAACAGCTACGTCGACTATGTGACGGTTAGCTATACCATGCCGTTCTAGCGCGCCGCCGGCGGTGATTTAATGAACAACAACCCCGCACGGCTCGCGCCGTGCGGGGTTGTTTGGTTTGCGCAGTATATGCAGTCGCCGTCAGCTTAGTGCATGACCGACCGCGTTGACATAGATTGCATAGATCGACGTGCTGCCGCACATGAACAGACGGTTGCGCTTGGTGCCGCCAAATGTCAGGTTGGCGATGACCTCCGGCGTGTGCAGGAAAGCAAGCAGATCTCCGTTGGGCGCATGCACGCGCACGCCGTTGGTATCCATGCCTCCCCAGCCCCAGCCGCACCAAACGTTGCCATCGGTGTCGCAGCGTATGCCGTCGGTGAAGCCCGGTGCGAAATCCGCGAATTGCTTGGGATTCGACAGCGCCGTGCCCCTGACATCAAACACGACGATGTTGGCAGGATTGCCCGGCCCGTCGGTTGCACCGGTGTCGACCACGTAGCACTTCTTGAAGTCCGGCGAGAAACAGATGCCGTTCGGGCGGCGCATTGGTCCTTCCGCGGCGATCGTAACTTTGCCCGAGGCATCTATGCGATAAACCCGCGTGGGCAGTTCGAACTCGGCCTTGTGTCCTTCGTACGGCCCCATGATGCCGTAGCCCGGATCGGTGAAATACAGCGAGCCGTCGTGGAAAGTGGCCACATCGTTCGGCGCATTGAGTTTCTTGCCGTCGTAACCGTCACACAGGATGGTCCAGCTGCCGTCGTATTCGCGCCGGCGTACGCGACGCGTGTCGTGCTCGCAGGCAATCAGGCGGCCTTGGTTGTCCCGACCATGGCCGTTGGAATAGCCGGACTCCGTCTGATAGACGCTGACATGACCGTCATCCTCGCTCCAGCGCAGCACCCGGTGGTTGGGAATGTCACTCCACAACAGGCATCCCCAGTCACCCATCCAGACCGGACCTTCACACCAGAGGGCTCGATCATGGCCCTCGCCATGCCAGATGCGCTGCAAGGTCGCATTGCCTTGGCGTCCGCTGAAGCGCTTGTCCTTTACTTCCCAAGCGGGTTCCGGGTAAGTAATCGTTTCATTGCCGGTCCAGTCCCGGTCCCTGCCGAACTTGTCGGTCCCTGCAAAGGCCGAGCCTGCGGTCGCCACAGCAGCCGCGGACGCCGCCGCAGTTGCCAGGAAACTGCGCCTGCTCATCCGCACCGGCTTGTCCGCGCTCGCGCCCGCGGGCAATGCCAGTTCCTCATCGTGTGCTCGTTTCATGTGATTTATTCCTCCAAGTTGTTGAATTGTTCCCTTCCCCGTTTCGTTTTATTCCATGCCCGGGGAAAGTAATCGTTCCGGCTCGAGCCCGCAATAGCGGCCCAAGCCGCCTGGGTTGCCAAGTGCCCAGTGTCGGATACGACTTCGGAACCTTAGTCTTACGCAAAGCGCTTGGCAACCCGTACCGCTGCGCAAGCCGTCCAGCGGCCCGCTGGATTAAGATGGCGGCATATCGGGGGTGCGCCGCATGAAATTCATCGATGAATTGTTGTCTGCCCATCTCGGGCGCTATCCCGCAATGCAACTTGCGGATATCTACAAGTTGCTGCATCAAGCCGCGCTGGGCCCCGGGCATGCAGTGGGCGATCCTGCTGCAGCGCGCAAGAGGCTGGACCAGGAAATGGCTGGATTGGGCGAGGGACCCGCCGAAGACTTGCAGGATGTGATCTCGCCAGATGGCAGGCTCGCCCGCATCCACCTGAGACCCTATCTCGCGGCGGGCGGGGACGCCGGCGCGCTGCACCGCGCTTTTGTCGCCACCGCCGAGGGCTATCCGGCATCGCCCGCCAAGCTCGCCAAATTCTGTGCTTGCCTGGGCGATCTTGCCGCTGCCGGTGGCATCCCGTTTGCACGCGATGACGTGCTCGCTTATGTCGATGGGATCGCGCGCGCCGGCTACCCGCCGGTGCATCATTCCGAGACGTTTCGTCGTGCCTATCGCCCGGCTTATCGAGTGATCGCGGTCGAGCTTCTGAAAAAATAAATTCTGGCAGGAGACCCGCTTCATGCCCCAACTGCGCATCACCGAAGTGCGTGCCTTTCCGACTTCTTTTCCCGTCGATCCAAAAGATAGCGTCACCCTTGGCATCGGGCGCGCTGTCAAGCGCGATGCCGTTATTGTCAGGGTGAGCACGGCGGAGGGCATCACCGGCTGGGGCGAAGCGCATCACGGCCGCTGTCCCGGTGCGGTCGCCCACCTGGTCAATACCACGATGAAGCAACTGGTGGTCGGCCAGGATGCGAACGACATCGCCGGGGTGTGGCAAAAAGTCTACGACAAGCAACTCGCGAGCCACGGCATGGGCGCCGGTGCCTGCCTTGCGCTGTCGGGCATCGACATGGCGCTGTGGGATATACGCGGCAAAGCGCATGGGCTTCCGCTCTACCAGCTGCTGGGCGGGCGCTCGAAGCCGATCCCAGCCTATGCCGGCGGCGTGTCCCTCGGCTACCAAGACCCGACCTCGCTGGCAGACGAAGCGCGCCCGCATGTGCAAGCCGGGTACAAAGCCATCAAGCTGCGCGTCGGCGACACGGTATCGCGCGACATCGAGCGCGTAGCCATGATCCGCAAGACTTTCGGCGCCGCGCTCACGATCATGGTCGATGCCAACACCGGCTACGACGTCGCCGATGCCCGCGCGGCAATGCCGGCGTTCGATGAACTCGATGTCGGCTGGCTGGAAGAGCCGTTTCCGGCTCACGATTACCTTTCCTATCGCATGGCGGCGCGCTATGGCCGCGTGCCGCTCGCCGCTGGGGAAAACCACTACACGCGCTTCGAGTTCAATCGCGTCATAGAAGATGGCGCGATCACCATCCTGCAGCCGGATCTATCGAAAACAGGCGGCTTCACCGAAGCCCTGCGCATCGCCGCCCTGGCATCGAGCTGGAAGCTGCCGATCCATCCGCATACCTCGATGACAGGCCTCAACATGGCCGCCACCATTCATTTTCTCGCCGCCATCGACAATGGCGGCTATTTCGAAGCCGACATCTCGAAAAACAATCTGTTCCGCGACCGGCTGGTGTCCGCGCCGTATAGCGTGGACGGCGAAGGCAACGTGCTGCCGCTGGAGGGACCTGGCATTGGCGTCGAACTTGACGAACAATTTCTCAAGGCGCATCCGGTCATCGAGGGGCCGGCCTATGTCTGAGCGCAAGGCGCCTGGGCATGGTTGACAGCGTCAAACTCGAGCGGCGGGACGCCGTTGCGCTGGTGATTCTCAATCGCCCCGCGGTGTTGAACGCCATCAATGTGGCGATGCGCGAGACCCTGATCACCTTGCTGTCAGAACTGAACCAGGACGACGCGGTGCGCGCGATCGTTCTCACCGGCAGCGGCGAGCGCGCCTTCTGTTCGGGACAGGACCTGGAGGAGACATCGAAGTATGGTGTGGGCGATGTCGATGCCTGGCTCACGCGCCAGCATGCCATGTATGCCGCCGTGCGCGACCTCGACAAGCCCTGCATCATCGCCTTCAATGGCACCGCCGCCGGCGCCGGTTTCCAGATCGGCCTGTGCGCGGATCTGCGCGTTGGTTTCCCGGACATGAAACTCGGCCAGCCCGAGATCAAGGCCGGCCTCGCCAGCATCGTCGGCTCCTATCTGATGACCATGCACCTCGGTCTGTCGAAGAACATCGAACTATCGCTCACCGGTGAGTTGATCTCTGGCCGCACCGCCCAGGAAATCGGCATCCTCAATCACCTGGTGCCCAAGGAGGAGGTGCTGGTCAAATCACTCGCGCTCGCTGCGGACATGGCGAAACTCGCGCCCACCGCGATGCGGCTCACCAAGCAGCGGTTTCGCAGCCTCACCCAGGCTGGCTTCGAGGCTGCGCTGGAAGACGCCAAAGTGGCGCAAAAGCTGGCGTATGCCAGCGGCGAGCCGCAGGCAGCCATGCGCAAATTTCTAGACGCCAGGAACAACAAAAAGGTTTAGCGCGTCGGTCCCGGCTGGATCCCGTCTCACCAGGTGTACCGCACCGTGTAACGCACCAGCGTTTCGCCGTCGGCAGCGACCATTACCGGAAAATGGATGGTGCGCGCGTCCTGCTTTTCGTAAGGCTGATTCGCCTGCGTGATCTTCCAGTTGGTCCAGCGGTAGAGGTTTTCCTTCACGATCACGCGCACCGGTTCTTCCTTGCGGTTGCGGATCCTGACTTCGATCTCCTCCGTCATGGTGTTGCGGTTCGTATCGATCTTGAAGTCGACCTGGCGGCGCTCGCCGACCACGTCAAAGGCACTGCCAAGCTTCAACTGCACCGTTTCGTTCTTCGGCGTGTGGTCGATGCGATCCTCGCCGATGAATTCTAGCGTGTCATCGGCGTCGAGCTTGGCCACGCGCACCCGTCCCGCGGGCAGTGGCATGCCCAGGCCGTTTTCACTGCGATTCTTGAACGTCAGATAGGTGTCCACCTTCTTGTTGCCGGTAATGCCATAGTTGCGATCTGTCATGGGGGCGCCGCCGTACCACTGTCCGGCCTGGCCGTAATACACCAGGGTCTTTTCACAGGCGACGTTGGTCACGTTCGGGAACAATTCGATCTGCTTGGTTGAATTGTTCGGCAGCGAACTGGGGCGGCCGAGCGTGTAGAGGTGATATTCGAAGAAGGTCTTTTCCTCGAAGCCTTTTACCTCCTCGGCCCGGTCCATCGCTATGCTCTTCGCCGCCGGGTAACGGCCGAGCGTCCCAGCCGTCTCGGCCCGATGCACTTCGCCAGCCACCAGCTTGATGCGCGCGTCCGCATAGCCCGCGCCCGTCTGGTTGAGGATGCTGACCCAGGCGCCCACATCGAGCTTGCAGGCATTGGCATCGTTGCTTTCGGCAAAGGTCAGGTTGTAATCCGCCCACCAGGTAATGCCGCTGGTCTGATAGGTCACGCGGGTTTCATGGTGGCCGCCCTTGCCTGCGACCAGATCCCACACCAAAGTCGGGCGGGTAATGAGGCCGCCGGGCAAAGACGGCAGTTTCACCCCCGCGTTGTAAGGCAGCGTGCGCACCGACCCGTCCGCCTCGCGGATCACCATGCCACCCTGGGTCGAGAGCAGCGTCCCGTCCAGCGTTTCGATGCGGCTGCCCACCATGCGCTCGACCGCGACGTCGCGATCGATGAACCGGGTTAGCAGCTTTTCCGGGCTGACGAGGTCGAACTGGAAGTTCTGCTCCATTACGCGTGTGCCGCTCGGGTCCGTCAATGAGGAAAACGACACCGTGGTCGGATCGATCAGGCCGGCCACGTCGGTGAAACGCACCGTATTGCGGCCGGGGGTGAGCGCGATGTCGCGGTCGTGACGCACGGTTGCATAGCCGGGTAGACTGCTGCCGCCCGCGCCAGTGCGATACTGGTCCGGCGCGATGGCGCCGGGCGCCGCGGTGCTGTAGATCGTCAGAGCATGGGAACCTTCGTCGGCACCGAAGGCACCAAGCGAAGCGGCGATGGCCAGCAGGGCAAACGGGGCACGAACACGGCGGGCATGCATGAGCGGTTCCTTTCCGGTTGAGTGGATTGCCCTGCTGTAAACGCGGTTGCCGTGCGAACGGGGTTAAGAGTTACTGTGAAGGGTGAAGGGTGAAGGGTGAAGGGTGAAGGACGGGGCGAGGGGCGCAGGGAGCATAGGCTGATGGGTCGAGTCATTTGGATGGCCGCGCTAACCTGCGCGCCGCTCGTGGCGGGCGCGCATTTGCTCAACGGTTCGCCGGACCCGCTGCCGGGCTGGGTGCCAATTGCGGGTCTGATCATCGTAGCCGCCATGGGGGGGCTCGTGGGATTCGCTATCAACAGGCATCGCCAGTCGATGGAGCGGCTGAAAAGGCAACGGCAGGAACGCGCCGCGAAAGCCGCCACATCTGCTTCGGATCACGCTGTCATCGATCCGACGTCCCCCGACGGTCTACCCTGAAGGGAGCGCGGAACTCGAAACCGCGCATAGGCTCTTAACGACCATGCCACGAGTCTTCGCCGGTTTGCTGATTGCTGCCGCGTTGCTGGCCGCCGCGCCAGCCGCCCGCGCCGAGCCGCAGGCGCTCGGCATCAATCTGGAAGACTTTCCGTATCCGTACGCTGTGCGCTACCTGCCGCTCAGCATGGAAGGCCTGCCGGTGCACATGGCTTATATGGATGTGGCACCCGCGCACGGCACCAACGGCCGCGTCGCATTGCTGCTGCATGGACGAAATTTTTCCGGGTTTTACTGGGAGCGCACCATTGCTTTCCTGGCGCATGCCGGTTACCGCGTCATCGTCCCCGACCAGATCGGCTTTGGCAAATCTTCCAAGCCCGATATCGGCTTGTCGTTCCATCAGCTTGCCCGTAACACCCACCAACTGCTCGACACGCTCGGCGTGGAACGCGCGGTAGTGATCGCCCATTCGATGGGCTGCATGCTGGGCGTGCGCTTTGCACTGATGTATCCGCAGCAAGTCGAGCGTCTGGTGCTGGAAAGCCCGATCGGCCTGGAGGACTACCGGCTGAAGGTGCCTTTCGCCAGCAACGAGGAACTGGCGCGCGATGCTGCCGCACTGACCAAACAGGATATCGAGCGCTTCTACCGCGGGTACTTCGTGAACTGGGAGCCGGAATACCAGATCTTTGCCGACATCCAGTACCGCGTGAGCCTGGGACCCGATGCGGACCGGTTTTTCCGCACCAGTGCGCACACTTACCAGCTCGCTTATGAACAGCCCGTGCTCTACGAATTTCCGTTGTTGCAGGCGAGGACGCTTATCATCGGCGGTGCCAAAGACCACTCCGCCATCGGCCGTAACCGCGTGAGTCCCGAAGTGCGTGCAACCATGGGCCGCTTTACCGAGCTCATCCCGGCCGCCGTGCGTTTGATCCCCGCAGCCGAGGCCACCGTGTTCGAGGGCGTTGGCCATATTGCGCATCTGGAAATCACGCAACGCTTTCACGAGCGGCTGCAGGCCTTCCTCGCCGAGAATCTTTCCCGTTGAGGGCCCTCGCCGAAGACCGTTCTCGCTTAAGGCGTAGCATCACGGGCTTGCGCTTGGCCGAAATGGAGTTTTCGCCCACGACAACCGCACAGGCATTAAGATTGCATTTACTGAGGCTTGCATTTGCCCAGGATGGCATCGGCCGCGAATCTTGCGGCCTCGTTCCCAATCACCTCGTCAGCCCCCGTGAATAAACCTGCCACTGTCGACAAGGCGCCGCCGCATCCGGTCGCCCAGGTCACCAACTTCATTCGCAACATCATCGAAGCCGATATTGCGCAGCGTAAATATGCCGCGCGCACCTGGGGCGGCCGTCCCGGCCCGGCGGACGTGCACCTCGGCGCGCCAGCCGACCCGGCGCACATCCGCACGCGCTTCCCGCCCGAACCCAACGGTTACCTGCATTTCGGTCATGCCAAATCGATCTGCCTGAATTTCGGCCTGGCCCAGCAGTATGGCGGGCGCTGCCACATGCGCTTCGACGATACCAATCCGGTAACCGAAGACACCGAATACGTCGATTCGATCCTAGACGCGGTCAAATGGCTCGGCTACGACTGGGGCGAGCACCTTTACTACGCCTCGGACTATTTCGACACTCTCTACCGGTTCGCCGAGACATTCATCGAACGAGGGCTCGCCTACGTCGACAGCCTGAGCGCCGAGGAAATGCGCGAATTCCGCGGCACCCTGACCGAGGCGGGAAAATCCAGCCCCTATCGCGAGCGTTCGCCGGCGGAGAACCTGGAACTGTTCCGGCGCATGAGGGCCGGCGCATTTGCCGACGGCACGCACGTGCTGCGCCTGAAGATCGACATGGCTTCGCCGAACATCAACCTGCGTGACCCGGTCATCTACCGCATCCGCCATGCACACCATCACCGCACCGGCGACAAGTGGTGCGTGTACCCGCTGTACGACTACACCCACTGCATCTCGGATGCGCTGGAGAACATCACGCACTCGCTGTGCACGCTGGAATTCGAAGACCATCGGCCGCTCTACGACTGGGTGCTGGAGAGACTCGCTGACTTCGGCTTGCTCGCCAAACCGCTGCCGCAGCAGTACGAATTCGCACGCCTGAATCTGTCGTACGTGGTGCTCTCCAAACGCAGGCTGATCCAGCTGGTGGAGGAGAAACACGTCGACGGGTGGGACGATCCGCGCATGCCAACCCTGGTCGGCGCGCGCCGTCGCGGCTTCACGCCCGAAGGTTTCCGGCTGTTCATCGAGCGTATCGGCGTGTCGAAATCCGACTCTTGGATCGACATGAGCGTGCTGGAAGATTGCATGCGCGACACGCTGAACGACAGCGCGCCCAGGCGCATCGCCGTGCTCGATCCGCTGAAGCTGGTGATCGACAACTACCCGGCGGACACGCAGGAGACCTGCGAAGCACCCAACCATCCGCAGAAGCCCGAGTGGGGCAAGCGCGCGCTGCCGTTCTCGCGCGAGCTGTGGATCGAGCGCGAGGACTATATGGAGGTTCCCGCCAAGGGTTATTTTCGGCTGTTCCCCGGCAACCAGGTGCGCCTGCGCTATGGTTATGTGCTGAAGTGCATCGGTGCAGACAAGGACGAGCGCGGCAACGTCACCGCGGTGCACTGCGAAATGCTGGCCGATTCCCGATCGGGCACACCGGGCGCGGATCGCTACAAGGTCAAGGGCAACATCCACTGGGTATCGGCGCGGCATGCATACAAGGCCGACGTGAGACTCTACGATCGCTTGTTCGCCGTGCCTCAGCCCGGCGCCGAGCGCGATTTTCTGGCCGACCTGAATCCGCAGTCGAAGCAAATTGTGCATGCCTGGTGCGAGCCGGCTCTGCGCGACGCGTTGCCGGAACAACGCTTCCAGTTCGAGCGTCACGGTTATTTCTGTGCGGATCACAGGGACTCAAGCGTCGGCGCGCCGGTCTTCAACCGCACCGTCACGTTGCGCGACTCATGGGGCAAACCGCCGATTTGAGTCCCGCGCCGGCAGGCGCGCATCTCAAGCGCCGCGCCTGGCGACCGGGGATCGCCCTGCGCGTGAGCGCCGTGTGCCATATCCTTGCCCTGGGTGCGCTGCTCGCACGACCCGGCTGGTGGCCCTGGATCGTGAGCGCGCTCGTGCTCAATCATGTCGCGCTGCTGCTGATCGGCTTATGGCCGAAAAGCCGCCTGCTCGGAGACAACATGCTGCGACTGCCGCAGGCAGCCGCCGCGCGCAACGAGATTGCCTTGACCTTCGACGACGGCCCCGATCCCGATGTCACGCCCAAGGTGCTCGACATTCTGGATGCCTATCAGGCGAAGGCCAGCTTTTTCGTGATCGCCGACAAGGCCGCGGCGCATCCGGGGCTGATCCGCGAAATCGTCCGGCGCGGGCACAGCATCGAAAACCACAGCCGCAGGCATTCCAGCGTGTTCGGATTTTTCGCCTGGAATGCGCTCAAGCGCGACATCGGCGCGGCGCAGGACATCGTAGCCGGCATCACCGGGCACCCGCCGGATTTTTTTCGCGCGCCGATGGGCATTCGCAACCCGTTGCTCGACCCCGTGATCGCCCGCTTTGGCTTGCGCTATATCACCTGGACCCGGCGCGGCTTCGACACCGTCACGCGCGAGCCCGCGGTGGTGCTCAAGCGCCTGACCCGGAATCTGCGCGCGGGCGACGTCCTGCTGCTGCATGACCGCAAGACCCGGGGTGAGTACGCCATCGTGCTCGATGTGCTGCCGGCATTGCTGGATAGAATTGCTGCCGCGCATCTGAAGCCGGTGTCCTTGCCAGTGGCAATGCAATGATGAATCGGCAGACTGGCCCCGAGGCCGCGGCGATTGCGTCGCCGGCCAGCCAGGCCGGGACAGGCGAGTTCGATCTCCGACGATCGCACCTCTGGCGAACGAACCGTGTCCTGCTGATCGCCAGCGTAATGGCGATTGCGCTCAGCGTCATCGTGGTCAGCGTGCTGAACATGCCGGCGCAGCTGTCGTGGCTCGCCGGCGCCCTGGCCGGCTCTCTGGCCGCGTTTACCGTTGCCCGGGTGGTGCGCGCGCTCAACGTGCTCTATCGCTGTCCCAATTGCGGCCTGCTGCCTTATCGGACGTTGAACGAGTACAAGTGCGGCGGGCTCGGTCCCACCCGCTCCGACTTCATGAGCCCGCGTGCTTGCCCGTATTGCGGCACGCGCATACGATAGCGCCGAGGCGCCGCCGCGTTAGGGCGTCACCGTTCACCGTTCACCGTTCACCGTTCACCATTCACCTTTTACCTTCCCCTTTCGCCTTTTACCTATCCCTTAATCCATGGACCGACCCCCGCTCGCCCCCACTCTGACCGGCCGTGCCGCCTTCCTCAAACTGCTCGCGCAGGAAGGTGTGACGCAGTTGTTCGGCAACCCGGGCACTACCGAACTCGCCATCATGGAGGCGATGGCGCAGCAATCCGATATCGGCTACGTGCTCGGTTTGCAGGAAGCCGTGGTGGTTGGCATGGCGGACGGCTATGCCCGCGCCTCGCAAAAGCTGGCGGCCTGCAACGTTCATGTGGCTCCCGGCCTGGGCAATGCGATGGGCGCGCTCTACAACGCCAAATTCTATGGTTCGCCGGTCTTGATCACCGCTGGACAGCAGGAGCAGGGCCACGGCTTGATGGAACCGATGCTCTACGATCCACTGGTGCCGATCGCGCAGCCGATGGTGAAATGGGCCATCGATGTCGCCCGCGTGCAGGATCTGCCGCGCATCGTGCATCGCGCGGCCAAAATCGCGCTGACGCCGCCGACCGGCCCGGTATTCATCAGCCTGCCCGGTGACATCCTCGACGCGGAAGCACCGCTCGACCTGGGCCATCCGACGCGCGTGGACGCGGATGTGCGTCCCTCCGAAGCCGCGCTGGAGCGGCTCGCCGATCGCCTGCTCGGCGCACGCAATCCGGTGCTCATCGCCGGTCATGAATTGGCGACGCGGGCTGCATTAGCCGAGGCGGCCCAGTTGGCGGAAATTCTCGGCTGCGCCGTGTGGCAGCAGACCGTGCCCTATGCCGCGCATTTCCTCTCGGAGCATCCGGCATTCGTCGGGCAGCTCACGCGCAGCCAAACGCAGGTGCGCGCCTGGCTGCAGCCCTACGATTTGCTGGTCTGCCTCGGCGCGGACGTGTTACGCATGTCGGTGCACAACCCGGTCGACGCGCTGCCCGAGGGCATGCCCATCGTGCAGATTTCCGAACGCGACTGGGAACTCGGCAAGAACTATCCCACGGAAATTGCCATCAAGGCTGGCGTCAAGGAAACGCTGCGCGCGCTGATCGCATTGCTGCGCTCACGCATGAGCGCCGCCCAGAAAGCGAGCGCCGCCGCGCGCCTCAGGGAAATCGCGAAGAACAACTGGAGCGTGAAGCGCGCAAGGGCATGCGAGGAAGCGGCGAAACTCGAATCCGCGCGGCCGATGGAACCCAAAGTGCTGATGATGCGCATCAGCGAAGCGCTGCCGCGCGAGGCCGTGGTCGTCGAGGAGGGTCTCACCTCGACCTTTCCGCTGCTCAGTTTCCTGCCGCTGCGCGACCACCAGGGCTTTTATGGACTGGCTTCCGGCGGCATCGGTTTCGCCATGGCGGGCGCAGTGGGCATCAGCATTGCGCTGCCCGATCGGCCGGTGGTGGCCATCGTTGGCGATGGCAGCGCCATGTACAGCATCCAGGCGCTCTGGACTGCGGCGCATTACAAGCTGCCGATCACCTATGTTATTCCCAACAATCACAGTTACCGCATCCTGAAGGAGCGGCTGGTTTCCTTCCGCAAGACGGATAAATTCATCGGCATGGACATGGACGACCCGGCCATCGACTTTGTCGGCCTGGCCGAGTCGATGGGCGTGCCGGCGCGGCGCCTGACCGATCCTGCAGATGTCGGCCCGGCATTGCGCGAATCGATCAACAGCGGCGGTCCGCGCTTGCTCGATGTCAGCGTAGCCGACGGATTCGGCGGTTGAGCGCGGCTGCTGAGCATGCAGCACCTGGCACTTGGCACTCGGCACGCAGCACTCGGCACGCAGCACTTACAGTCAGCACCCCAGGCAGCAACGCCCTTGGGCCGCTACGGCTTTTTCGCTTGTTCGATAAATGCATCCGCCAGCGCGGCACGAGCGCGGATCATTCTGCGCGCCTCGTTCGCCACCTGCTCCAGGTGTTCGTGGACGACCCCCACTCCCTGGGTCGCCATCATTTTGAAGTATTTGATCCCGGCCTCGCTGTTGGCGAAGCGCATGGTGTTATCGTACTGGGTGAGATCGTAGATCGGCGCGAAGTGGCTCTTCGCCTCGTAGGTCGCGACCTGTAGATCGCGCATCTCTTGCTCCGAGCCGGGCACGCCGTATTTCAGACGGTCGGTGAACGTATAGGTCTGCAGGGTCAGTTCCCCCACGAACCATTCGATCACCCGCCGCTGCAGTTCACCGCCTTCGCTGCGAAAGTGCACGGCGACTTCATCCGCCTCTTCGCCGTTAAACAAAGTCGACACTTGCTCCGACCAGGCTTCCCGTATCCAGGCGCCATTAGCGATCTTGCGCTGGATGAGCCTGTCGATACCTTGCATGAGCACGGCTTCGGCGCGCTGCCACAGCGGCGCCGTCATATTCCATTTTTCGGGGTCCAGTGCGGCCGCCTTGCCTTTTTGCGCCAGCACATCGCGCGCCGCACCCAGTGCTGCCTGTTTGACGTAGACCCGCCCGATGCTCACGGGCAGCGCAACGTCGTGGGCTTCGGTGAGCCGCGAAACGGCATCGCGCTTGAGTTCCTCTTTGCTTTGATCTCCGGCAATAGCCGCAGACACAAAAAAACCCGCGAGAACAACGGCGGGCCAGATACGCCCCTGCACTTGCAACTCCTCGGTGAGCTACCGGTTACGTCTTGGGGCCGTAGTTTTTGAGCATACCCCCAAAACACTTGTCTCATCCAACGCGGATCGAGAAAAGGTATCCGCGTCCTGACCTCGTGTGAGCTGCCAGGCCTGTCGCACCTCAAATTCCCCAACGTAGCGCAGGCGTATGCACCGGCGCATCCCAAAGGCGCTTGAATTCTGCGTCGAGCATGGTCACGGTCACCGAAGCGCCAGCCATCTCGAGCGAGGTCACATAGTTCCCGACCAGTGACCTCGTCACACGAATGCCTGCCTGCGTCAACAGGCAATGCGCAGCATGATACAGGACGTAGAGTTCCATCAGGGGTGTTCCGCCGAATCCGTTCACCAGCAGCAGGGCCTCACCCCGCGCGGCCAGGCCAAGATCGCCGACAATGGCATCGACCATTTCCTGCGCGATCGCGTCCGCCGGCTTGAGCTTGACCCGGCGTCGGCCGGGTTCGCCGTGGATGCCCACACCCATTTCCATTTCATCCACGCCCAGCTCGAAGGTCGGTTTGCCGGCGGCGGGCACCGTGCAACTGGTCAACGCCACACCCATCGAGCGCGTGCGCGCGTTGGCTTTGTCGCCCAGTGCCTTGAGCAGGCCCAGGTCCGCCCCCTCTTCTGCAGCAGCCCCGATAATTTTTTCGATGATCATCGTGCCCGCCACCCCGCGCCGTCCGGTCGTATAAGTGGAATTGTCCACCGCGATGTCGTCGTTGGTAATGACGGTTTCGATGCGACTCCCGGACATCTCGCTCGCCATGTCGAAATTCATCACGTCGCCTTCGTAATTCTTGACGATGAACAGCACCCCCGCCCCGGTATCGACTGCCTCGACTGCTGCCACCATCTGGTCGGGCGTAGGCGAGGTAAACACCTGTCCCGGACAGGCGGCGTCGAGCATGCCGCGTCCGACGAAGCCGGCATGCAGTGGCTCATGGCCGGATCCACCCCCGGAAATCAAACCGACTTTTCCTTTCTTCAGGCTGGCGCGCCGTACAAACTTCGCCTCATCGCCGAGCGTGACGATGTCGGCGTGCGCGGCGCAGAATCCGGCCAGGCTCTGCTGGAGTAGCGTATCGACGCTATTGATCAGCTTCTTCATCTTGTCCTCCTATGCAGCCAACGGGTGCACTTAGTCGCGAAGCACGCGCGCGATCTTTGCGGCGAACTCCGTGACGATCAATTCCAGTTGCTTGTTCCTGTGCTCATCGCCCAGGTCGGGCAAGGTCATCGTGACCCGGTGCACCCGATGATGTGCCTTGAGCAACTGCAGGCGGCGATGATGCGCGTCCCGGTAAGCAGCCAGGAACTGCTCTTTCTCGCGCGGGGAAAAGTGGCAGATTTCGAAAATGGCCTCGATGTGCTGCGCGGGAATCGGCGTCAAATAGGCCGGATTCGAGATCTGTGAGATGAAGCTGCGATTTTTTCCCAGCGCTTCCGCCAGACGTTGCCGCATCCCCGAAGGCCGATTGTCTAGCACCTTCTGCAGCACGCGCTTGTAAGCGGCTACCTGTTCCGGGGCAGCTTCGGTCTTTGCCTTGCGACTCATCCCCTCAATCTCAGCATTTTGCGATAGCCGCCTTGACGCTCGCCAACGCCGCAGGTGCCACCGAAAGCGTACGCAACCCGCAATCCAGCAGCGCGGCGAGGTGCCGCGGATCGCTTGCCAGGTCGCCGCACAGGCTCACTTCACGGCCTGCCCGCTCGCCATATTCGCAGACCGCACGGATCACGCGCAGGAATGCGGTGCCAGGTTGCGCCACCGAGGTCAATTCGGGCTCATCGCGACTCGCCGCGGACAGATACTGGATCAGGTCGTTGCTGCCGATCGAATAGAAATCCGCGTCGAATTCTTCGACCGTGAGGGCCGCCGCCGGCACCTCGACCATCATTCCAAGCCGGGGCAGCGTAGCGGGTATGCCCCTGTTCCGTCAGCTCGTTCACTGCCCGGACCAGCAATTCACGGCAACGCTCGATTTCCTGGGGCAGCGTGACCATCGGAATCATCACTTTTAGATTGGCACCCACTGCAGCGCGCGCCAATGCGCGCAACTGGACGTTCAGGATCTGCGGGTACCGCAGTGACAGGCGCACGCCGCGCACGCCTAGGAAGGGATTGGATTCACGCTCGCGCGTCAGGCCCGGAATCGGTTTGTCGCCGCCCGCATCAAGCGTGCGGATAGTGACCGGCTTGCCCGTGGCCCATTGCACGAGACGCCGATAGACGCGGTACTGCTCCTCCTCGCTCGGCGGACGCTCGCGCCCATGAAACAGGAACTCGGTGCGTACCAGACCGATCCCGTCCACATGCGCCGGATCCAAGATGTCGACATCATCGGGCCCGGCAACGTTAATCATCACCTGCACCCGCTCGCCGGAACGGGTGCGTGGCTGCGTTTGCAGATAGCGGGCATCGTCATCCCGCTGCGATGTATAAGTCGCTCGCTGGCGATCGAATGCCCGGCGTGTGGTCGGGTCCGGGTCGAGAATCAGCACGCCGTTTTGCGCATCGAGCAGTGCCTGCGAATGGCCTTCGAGTTGCGTCGCGTCCACGCCGATCAGCATCGGCACCCCGCGCGCACGCGCCAGGATGGCGACATGGCTGGTGGCGCCGGCGCGATGCAGGACCAGCCCGCCATCGCTCCAGTCAGTCGCCAGGAATCGCGAGGGAGCCAGATCGTCTGCGGCCACGATCGCGCCCTGCGGAATGGCTTCGACACTGCTTCCCGCCAGTCCGGCCAGCACGCGTTCGCGCAAGTCGCGCAGGTCGCCGGCGCGGGCGCGGAAATATTCGCTGTTGGAGGATTGGTAATCATCGATCTGCAGATCCATCGCGGCACGCCACGCCGAATCCGCGGCTTCGCCGGCATCGATCAGGGCATAGGCCGGATCGGTGAGTTCCTGATCCTCCAGCAGCGCGACCTGAAATGCGATGATGCCTTCTTCGTCCGCATTGCCGGTTCTGGCAAGCAGCGCCAGCAATTCCTCCCGCGCCGCTGCGATCGCGGCTGCCAGGGCGTTGCGCTCTTGCGCATGGGATCCCCGCGCGCGCGCCATTTGCGAAAATCCAGCCAATCGCACCAGCGGTCCGATTGCCAGTCCCGGCGCCACCGGCGTTCCCGTCAGGCGAACCATTAGCGTCCCCATTTCAGGATTCGGTTTCGAAGTCGCGCTCGATGAGCGCAATCAGCGCAGTTACTGCGGCTTGCGCGTCCGCGCCTTCCGCGCGGAAATGCAACAAGGCATCCTTGGGCGTTTTTGCTTTCATCACCTTGACGATGCTTTTCACGTCTGTCCACGGGCCTTCGTCGGAAGGACCGAACTCAATCTTCGAGCTGAAGCTCTTCGCCAGCTGCGTGAGCTTGACCGAAGGTCGCGCATGCAACCCGACTTCGTGCAGCACGCGCACCACACCTTTTGCACTCTGCGTCATCTTTTGCGGCCCTATGCCGGTTTAAGTTCTTCGGCGGTGCGCCGCACTTCTTCGAGCGATGATCCGGCGGACGCTTCGGTGGCCGCCATGACCGCCCCCTCGACGATCGGGGCGTTGCACACTACCACACGGGTTTGCCGCTTGTCCGGCAGCATCTCGATCGCCATTTCACTGTTCGTTTCCGCCCCCCCGAGATCGACCAGAACCGCGACACCGGCATCCGACCAAGCGCGGTTGATCGCGGCCAGAATCTCCTCGACATTGGTCCCCAGTCCGCCGCCGGGCGCGCCTCCGCACCAGGCGAGCGGCACGTCGTCGCCCACCATCTGCCTGACCATATCGGCCGCACCGCGCGCCACATCCGGCGAATGCGACACGATGACGATTCCGACATTTGAATTCACGCTCGGCCCTCCATGACATCGACCACGGCGCACACCATCAACGCCGCGGAACGCGCGCCCGGATCCATGTGCCCGATGCTGCGTTCGCCCAAGAAAGAAGCCCGCCCACGCTGGGCGCGCACCGGAATGGTTGCTGCCGCCGCGTTCTGCGCAGCCGCGCACAGGCTCGCCGGCAGATCGCTTGTTGCGTCCTTCAGCATCGACAACACCGGCACCAGTACGTCGATCATTGTCTTCTGGCCGACGTCTGACTTGCCGCGCGACTTCACGGCATCCACGGCCGCGGCGAAGGCCTGCGCCAGACCGACGCGATCCGCTTGCGCCGGCAGCGATTTACCGAGTGCCATGAACAGCGAGCCATACAAGGGCCCCGAAGCACCCCCCACTTTCATCACCAGCGACATGCCCACACCGTTGAGCGACTCAGCCAGCGGCATGGCGGAGAGCTTGTCGAGGTCGGCGAGCACGGCCTCGAATCCGCGCTTCATGTTGAGCCCGTGGTCGCCGTCCCCGATGGCCTGATCGAGCGCCACCAGTTCGTCGGTGTGCTGGATTACCCGCTCGGCCACTGCTTTGATCAACCGGCGCTGCAGATCCGCTTCAAGCATCATGCGCGTTCTCTCCGGTTGGCTTCGATACGCAAGCCGGCGCTATTGAAATAGAGCGGATCGGCCAGTTCCAGCGACACCGCGTCGCCCGCCTTCCAGTGCGAGTGCGGATCGGCCAGCGTCGTCAGCTTCTGGTCCCCGATTTCGAGATGCAGGTGATTCTGGTCGCCCAGATGCTCGACCCAGCGCAGCACCGCGCGATTAGCAGAACCGTTGACTGCGCGGATGCGCAATTGTTCGGTGCGCGCGCCGATGGTATGAGCATTCCGCGGCGCTTGCGGCGCGGGTAGCAAGTCTACCGGGATCAGGTTGATCGGCGGCGTGCCGAGTTGCGTGGCCACGTACAGGTTGTCCGGTTTTTCGTAGACCTCGCGCGGCGTGCCGATCTGCACCAGCCGGCCTTCGGCGATCACGCCGATGCGTGTGGCCATGGTCATGGCTTCGATCTGGTCGTGGGTGACGTACAGGATGGTCGCGCCCAGCTCGACCTGGATGCGCTTCAACTCGAGCCGCAATTCCGCGCGCAGCTTCGCGTCCAGCGATGACAGCGGCTCGTCCATCAGATAAATGGAAGGCGCGCGCACCAGCGCGCGCCCGATCGCCACACGCTGCATCTCCCCGCCCGACAGCCGCGTCGCCTTGTTCGCGAGCTTGCTTTCGATATGCAGCAGGGCCGCAACGTCCTGCACGCGCTTGTGGACCTGATCGTCGGGCAACCGGCGCGCGGGAGAGCGCAATGGAAACGCGAGATTATCGTAAACGCTCAGGTGCGGGTAGAGCGAATACTGCTGGAACACGAACGCAACGTCGCGCACGGCGGGGGGTTCAACGGTGACGTCCTCACCGCCGATCTCGACACGGCCGGCATCGGGACGCTCCAGGCCTGCCACCATGCGCAACGTGGTGGTCTTGCCCGCCCCGGTCGGGCCCAGCAGCACCAGGAGTTCGCTATCGGCGACGTCGAGCGACAGATTATCGATCGCTGCGACATCGCCGAAGCGCTTGGTCACCCCAAGGAGGCGCACCTTAGCCATGGGAGGCACCTTCGTGCAGTGCGCTGCGCAGCGCGCGTCCCGACGCCGCATCGAACAGCGCAAGACCCGCGGTGTGGAATCTGAGACCAACGTTTTCGCCCAAGCGCACGCTGACCGCGGCGGGCATCCGTGCCTTGACCTTGCCATGACACGTATCGAGTGTGACGATCTGTGTGGTGCCGAGGTATTCGGCGCCGAACACCTGGCCACGGATCGGCCCATCATCTGCCAGGGTGACATGTTCAGGGCGGGCGCCCAGCGCGAGAGGCCCTTGCGCTGCCTCCTCGCGCAACTCGGGGACTGCGACCGTCGCCTCGCCTATGCGCACGCTGCGCTCGCCTCGCCGCACGGTGCCTTCGAAACGCAGGAAACTCATCGGCGGAGAGCCGATGAAATCCGCGACGAACATGCTGGCCGGCTGGTCGTAGACCTCCTGCGGCGTGCCAATCTGTTCCACTATGCCCTGGTTCATGATGGCGATGCGATCCGCCAGCGCCATGGCTTCCAGCTGGTCGTGGGTTACGTAAACGGTCGTCGCCCCGATGCGGTCGTGGAGCTGGCGCAATTCGCCGCACATGAGGCGGCGGAATTCCGCGTCGAGTGCGCCGAGCGGCTCGTCCATCAGGAACGCCTTAGGCCTGCGCACGATCGCACGGCCGAGAGCCACGCGTTGCTTGTCGCCCCCGGCGAGCCCCGAGACGCTGCGCGACAGCAGATGTTCGATGCGCAGCAGGCGCGCGGTCTCTTCCACGCGTTGCGTGGTTTCCGCGCTGGATACGCCCTGGCTGCGCAGGGGATAGGCGATATTGCGGCGAACATTCAGGTGCGGATAGAGGGCAAACATCTGGAACACGAAAGCAATGTCGCGATGCGAGGCGCGCTGGAACGTCACGTCTTCGCCGCCAAGCAAGATGCGCCCGGCGGACGGCAATTCGAGCCCGGCGATCATGCGCAAGGTGGTGGTCTTGCCGCAGCCCGACGGCCCCAGCATCACGAAGAAGGTTCCATTGTCGACGGTGAACGTGGAGTCCCTGACCGCGGTGAATGCACCGAATTGCTTGCACAGTTTTTCGACGCGGATCTGTGCCATGGCGTCAATCCGGAAAATGGCTCACGACCACGAACCCGAGCGTACCCGCCAGGATCGTGACGAAGGAATAGCCGTAGAGGCTGAGCGAGAACGGCTGCATCAGCATGATCACGCCGAGGCCGATGACCGCGATGGCACCTGCTTCCCACGGCCCACGCCGGAACAACCGCCGCTTGCCTGTCGCCGGTAATTTGATGGCCGCGCTCATCGGCGCAACGCTCCGAACGTGATCCCGCGCAACAGATGACGCCGCAACACCACCGTGAATACCACGATCGGGATCAGGAACAGCGACGTGCCCGCGGCGACCGCGGGCCAATCCTGACCCCCCTCGCCGATAATGATCGGGATGAACGGCGGCGCAGTCTGCGCCTCGCCGGATGTCAGCAGCACGGCGAAGGCATATTCGTTCCAGGCAAAGATCAGGCAGAAGATCGCGGTCGCGGCAATGCCCGTGCTGGCCTGCGGCAGCACCACTTTCCAGAAGGCCTGGAAGCGCGTGTAGCCGTCCACCATCGCCGCTTCCTCGTATTCGCGCGGAATTTCGTCGATGAATCCCTTCAGCAGCCACACCGCGAGGGACACGTTGACGGCCGTGTAAAGCAGGATCATGCCTAGCCAGGTATCCGACAAGCCGAGCTGGCGGTACATGAGATAGATCGGGATGGCCACGGCGATCGGCGGCATCATGCGGGTGGATAAAATGAAGAACAGCAGATCATCGCGCAGCGGCACCCGGAAACGCGAAAAGGCGTATGCCGCGAGCACGCCCAGGAACACCGCCAGGAAGGTTGAGCCGAAGCCGATGATCAGCGAATTCACATAGCGCTGGCCGTATTTCGACGGACCGGCGATCACCATGTCCTGCGAACGCACCAGCCTGTCGTACCAAGTGGTGGCCGGGGGCAGGCTCGCGATGTACTCCGGCGTCTGCCGGCTGCGCGTGGTGAACAGATTGACGTAGCCCTCGAGCGAGGGTTCGAAAATGACCTTCGGCGGATAGGAGATGGAATCGGTCGGCGTTTTGAAACCGGTCAGCACGATCCAGACGAGCGGAACCATCGACAACAGCGCGTAGCACACGACGACGACGCCAGCGATGCGCTTGGCCCACGCTGAGGGTTCGACAACGGAATGGGCCGCGGTCGGCGCGCTCATCGATTCTTCACCGCGTTGAGTGCCTTGACATAGATATTGGCCGCGCCGAATACCGTCACGAACAGGATGATGGCGAGCGCGGACGAGTAGCCCGTGCGCCACTTCTCGAACGCTTCGCGCTTGAGCGTGATCGAAACAACTTCTGTGGTCGAGCCCGGTCCACCGGAGGTGAGCAGGTTCACCATATCGAACATCTTGAAGTTTTCGATTGCGCGGAACAGTACCGCCAGCATCAGGAACGGCAGCACCATCGGCAAGGTCACGGTCCAGAACTGGCGCCAGGTCGAGGCACGATCGACCTCGGCCGCCTCGTAAATGCTATCCGGAATCGAGCGCAGGCCCGCCAGACAGATCAGCATCACATAAGGCGTCCACATCCACGCGTCCACCAGCACAATCGCCCACGGCGCCAGCGGGACATCACCAATCATCTGGAACGAGCTTGGATCCACGCCGGACGCCAGCGCAACCGCATGGTTGAACAATCCGCTCTGCGGCTGGAACAGGAAAGTCCAGAAAGTCCCAACCACCGCGGGCGAGAGCATCATCGGCAAGAGAATAACCGTGGTCCAGAGGCTGTGGCCGCGGAAGCGCTTGTCGATCAGCAATGCCAGGGCAAAGCCGAGCAGCACCTCGATGCCGATCGACCAGATGACGAAATGCGCCGTCACCTGCATCGAATGCCAGGTATCGGGATCGCCCAGCACGCTGCGGTAATTCTCCAGTCCGACCCATTCGGAACCGCGGCTCGCCCGATTTGCCTTGAAGTTTGTGAACGACAGGTAGATCGTCCAGATCAGCGGGAAAATGTTCACCGCGAGCAACAGCAAGATCGCAGGCGAGATGAAGAGCCAGGTAATGGTGCGGTCGGACAGGCCGCGGAGCCGGCGCCGGATCGATTCCGGTGTGGCGCGCGCGGCGCGCTCGGCGACACGGGTTGCTTCGGCTAATGCGTTCATGTGTCAAGCCTGAAAAATGGCGGGCCGCGCGTTCGGCCAGGACGACGTGCACGCCGCCCGCCAGTCGCGACTTTACTTGACTTTGCCCTCCTCCTTGAACACCTTCTCCCAGTCGACGATGAGCTGGTCGAGCGCTTCCTTTGCCGTGCCTTTGTCGGCGACGACATAGTCATGCACCCGCTTTTGCATGTCGAGCAGCAGCTCCGCGTACGCCGGCTCGGCCCAGAAGTCCTGCACCATCTCCATCGACTTCAGAAAATCCGGCGCGAACGGTGCACTCTTTGGAAACCCGGGATCCTGCAGCACGGCTTTGTGACAGGAATAGCCGCCGAGCGACCACCACTTCTTCTGCACTTCGGGTTGCGCGAACCACTTGATGTACTTCAGCGCGTCGTCCTTGCGCTCCGAGTAGGAGACCACCGAGATGCCTTGCCCGCCGAGTTGTACGCCCCTGCCCTTGGCGGACGGATTGACGAAGAACCCGATCCTGGCGCCGCCGACATTCGGGTCCTTGTACAGGCCCGGGAAGAAGGCGAACCAGTTCATCATCATCGCCACCTGGCCCGATTTGAAGGCATCGAGCCCCTCGCCCATGTAGGCATTCGTCATCCCGGGCGCCGTGCAGCATTTGTACAGCGCCTTGTAAAACTCGAGTCCCTTGACGGCCTCCGCCGAATTCACGAACCCTTGCATGTGGTAAGGATGCTTCGGGTCGTCGTACTTGAATCCGTGCGGATAGAGCACGTTGGTCACGCCCATCGTGATGCCTTCCGAGCCGCGCTCGGTGAAGATGTAGGCGCCATAGACTTTCTTGCCGTCGATTTCGCGCCCTTGAAAGAACTCGGCGATCTTCTTGAATTGGTCCCAGTCTTTTGGCGGGGCCAGGTCGTGGCCGTTCTTCTTCTTGAACTCCGCCTTCAATTCAGGACGGGAAAACCAGTCCTTGCGATAGGTCCAGCCAACTGAGTCGCCCATCGCAGGCAACGCCCAATAGTTCGGCGAATTCTTCGGCCATTCCGAATAGCCCAGCACCGTGGCCGGCATGAAATCGCTCATCTTGATGCCTTCCTTTGCGAAGAAGTCGTTAAGCTTGACGTAGTGCCCATTCTCCGCGGCACCGCCGATCCACTGGCTGTCGCCGATCAGAAGGTCGCAGAGCTTGCCCTTCGAGTTCAGTTCGTTGATAAACCGGTCGGCAAAACTGGTCCAGGGAACGAATTCAAATTTCATGGCAATGCCCGTCTTCGCCGTGAAGTCTTTCGACAACTCAACCAGTGCGTTGGCCGGATCCCAGGCCGCCCAGCACAACGTCAGGTCTTTTGCCGCCGCCGGCCCGGATACCACTGTCGTTGCTGCCAGCAGCGTAGTACCCAAAAGCAAATTTCGCAGATTGCCCATCATTGCCTCCTCTAGCGAGATGTTCGGTAACCCGCCGCCCACGCTGCCGGACGCATCCGACAAGCACAGTGCAGCCACTTTCCCGCTAGGCACCTGGGCCCCTGAAATTTCAAAGCGCCGCTACTTGCGGTGTCCGACGGGTGAAATATGTTTAGTATTATTGTTTAGTGATAAGCCTGTCACTAAACATTTGCGCTGTCAACAACTCCCAAAAGGGGATCAGTGATGTTGCGGTGCGGGATTTTTTCCGGCGGTAAATCGGGTAGAAATGCACGGATCCCAATACCGGCGCGAGACGCCCGCGATGCTGCAAAGCGGGGATTCCGATGTTTAGTAAATACTAAAAAATTAGCGTCGGACGTAACAGCGGCCGGTGTAAAGTAACTCGAGAGGTGGTTCCGCGACGGCAGGACAAATTCAGACTGCACCCGGCCGCTGTCGAGCCAGCAATCGGGCTTCATCAGGAGCAGACAACATGAAACTCGGATTCATCGGCGCAGGATTCATCGCCCGCTTTCAATCGCTCGCCATACACCAGGTGCGCGGACTGGAAATTGCCGGCATTCTGAACCGCCGCGGCGCGGCCGCCCTCGCGCAATTCTGCCGTGAGCGGCAGCTCGGTGAGGCGTTTCTGTACGACACCATCGCGGAGATGGCCAACAGGGTCGATATCATCGCCATCTACGTGCCGAACTATTGCCGGGTCGAAGTCATGGAGGAAATTGCCGAGGCAGTCAAATCTGGAGCGAGATTGAAAGGCGTGATCGTCGACAAACCGCTCGCGCGCAACATGAAGGAAGCGCGGCGCATGGTGGAACTCGCGCGCGCGGCCAATCTGTTGACCGCCTACTACGAGAACCAGATTTTCATGAAAGCGATCCAGAGCCAGCGCGCACAGCTCCTTCCGGTGGCACGGACCATGGGACCGCTGACCCTGACCCGCTCGGCAGAGGAACACGGCGGGCCGCACGAACCCTGGTTCTGGGACCCGACCCGCCAGGGCGGCGGCGTCCTGCTCGACATGGGATGTCACAGCATCGCGGTGGGCCGTCACGTGCTTACGCCGGCGGACAAGGATCTGTTGTTCCTGCAGCCGGTCTCAGTCAGCGCCGATCTCGGCCTGCTGAAATGGGGCCAGGCCAAATGGCGCGAAAAATTGTTGAAGGACCGCGGTGTCGATTATGCAAAAACGCCCGCCGAGGATTTTGCCACCGGCATGATCACGTATCGCAATCCCGAGACCGGACAGTTGGTCAAATCCCAGTTTACCGATTCATGGATGTTCGAAAAACAGGGGCTGCGGCTTTACATGGACGGCATGGGTCCGGGATACGCGTTCGAGATCAACACGCTGGTGTCGCCGCTCAATGTGTTCATCGGTGATATCGCGGCCGAAGCGATCGCCGATCAGGAAAGCGCGCTGGAAAAAGCCACGGCCAGCCGCGGCCTGCTCGCGGTGCAATACAACGAAGCCGATCTTTACGGCTACACGGATGAGAACCGCGACATGCTCGACTCGTTTACCGTCGGGCGCAATGCCCTGCTTTCCTGGGACTACGCGCTGGAGGTCCAGCGTCTGGTAATGGCGAGCTACCTGTCCGCCGAGCGCGCCCGCACCATCGATCTCACCGACCGGACCATACTGAAGGAACTCGATACCTATGTGCCCGCGATCCAGCAGGGCAAGGGTGCGGCGCAACTGCTATACGCGTGAGACATAGGTCTTGAACCAGTCCTGCATGCGCTTCCAGGCGTCTTCGGCGGCTTCCTTGCGATAGCTCGGCCGGTAGTCGGCAAAAAAAGCATGGGGCGCATCGGGATACACCACGATCTGCGATTTGCCGTTGGCCGATTTGAGCGCCATGCGCATTTTCTCCACGCTTTCCTGTGAAATCCCGGTATCGGCACCACCATATAATCCGAGCACCGGCACCTTCAGCGTCGGCGCGACATCGATGGGGTACGTCGGGCGCAGCTCACTGGCCTGGCCTTCCAGCCGGCCGTACCAGGCGACCCCGGCGGCCACCATCGGGTTGTGCGCGCAATACAGCCAGACGATGCGCCCGCCCCAGCAGAAGCCGGTGATGCCGAGCTGCGTTGCGTTTGCGCCATTCTTGCGCGCCCACGACATCGTGTCATCAAGGTCGAGCATCACCTGCTTGTCGGGGACTTTCTCGACAATCGCGAAAATTTCCTTCATATCGGTAAGCTTCGAGACGTCGCCCTGGCGCACATAAAGCTCCGGCGCCACCGCCATGTAGCCCAGCTTGGCGAGCCTGCGGCAGACATCGCGGATGTGTTCGTGCACGCCGAATATTTCCTGCACGACCAGCAGCAATGGCAGTTCCTTGCCGCCGGCGGGCATCGCCCGGTAGCCGGGGATCTCACCCTCCTTGACCGGAATGCGCACTTCACCAGCCGTGAGACCGTTGTCATCCGTTTCGATGGTTTGCGCGGATACGGGGTGGACCGCCACAGCGAAGCCCGCCGCCAGGGACGATGCCACGAAATCCCGCCTGCTCCAGCGCCACCTGGGCCACAGGCTGGACATTTCGGCCATCAGATGCGGATTGACTTTGCTCACGGCTGAGTGGGGCCAGAAAGTGGAAGAACGCGGTAAATGACGCGGCACAGAGAAAAACGCGCCGGACCGCGGTTCCAGCGCGTTGCCAGTTTACATCTGGCCGAGCTTGCGCTTGACGGCCTGAATGCAATTCGCCCTTTCCTCGCCGCTCATCGGCTCGCACCTGCGCAATTGCGCCGAAAAATAGGGCACATGCGCATTTGGATCGGGCTGATCTGGGTCCTGTTTGCTCAAGTCATCGCGCTGGAGCGGGTCAACCCGCCGGTCCAGGTTGTCGCGCTGCCCATTCAGCTCGGGACGGTTCTGGTCGTCGCGCAGCGGATCGGCCATGCCAGCGCCGGCCCATACTACGCACTGCAAGGCAGCGCCGGCGCAGAGGATTGACAGGAACCTGTTCATGCCCACCTCCTGTTTCAGGACCGTCCGGGAACGTCGTTGACATCGGGCGCCTTGGCGCCTACTTCCTTTTCCGTTACTACATCATTCGCGCCCCTCCAACCGGATTCCGGTTGCCAGTCGCCTGACATTGCGCGCCCCTCGGTTTCGACATCGGAAGGACCGGTGACTACCGAGGCGCCCGACGCTACACCAGCGTCATAGCCGACGTTGATGCGCCCTTCATCGTTGCCTTGGTAACGCGCTTGCGGGGAAATGGTGGTATCGGCCAGCACGCCCCCTGCTGCCAGTGCAAGGCTCGCGCCCAGGATCAGTCCGGTCAGTTTTCTCATGGTGGTACCTCCTTTAAAACAAAGAGCAATGAAAGCTAAAAAGCGAGGCAGCCTGTTCGAGCGCTGCCACACTGGAGGGACTGCGGCAGGGCCTCTTAGTTCCGGAAAGGTTGTCGGCCCTGGGTTACGACATTCCAGGCCGTGACGGCATTCCAGGCGTCGCAGCGCGGGAAGCGGGCAACAACCCGGTTCCCGGCTGGATGAACTACTTTACTCACAGCTTGCCGTGCTGCTTCCTGGCCGAATCGATGCATTTGTCTTTCTGCGCGCCGCTCATCGAGTTGCACTTTTTCAGCGCGGCGCTGTAGTCCCGGTTCTGCCCCCCGTTATCCGTGCCGGGCTTCGCCTGCGAATCCACGCTGGCGCCGCTTTGCCCCTGGTTCGGAACCTGTTCCTGCTGGGTGGGCTCTTGTTGCGCAGAGGGCTGCGACTGCGTGTCGGCTGCCGTCGCGAACGTGCTCAGCACGAGCGCCACGACGCCGGCCATCGATGTGGCGAGAATCCTGTTCATGTAAACCTCCTTCGGTTGAATGTAAAAGATACCGCGCACCCGCGCCCGCCGTGTCTGCACACGGCGCTTCGAGCGCGAAACCTGCGGCAGCAATATTGGTGCCGGATGCGCGAAGCAGCCGGCGCGCGCGTTGCGGTGGCGACGTCTGGCGCGCGAGCTGCCTCGCCACGCGCCGGAATACAGTAAAATTTCCCATGCAGTTCACCATGATGGGCTTTCCATGAAAATCGCGGCGCTGGCGCTGATGAGCGGCCTGTGGTGCGCCTGTGCGCCGGTACAGGCGGCCGCCTGGTTTCGCGGGGGATTTACCGCCGAAGAGATGCTGGTACATTGCAGCGCCGAAGAAAAAGATCCGGTTAAGGATTTCGGCCGTGGTATCTGCATCGGTTTCATCGATGGCTTCGCCGCAGGACATTACGCTGCCGAGACTTACCATGCCTTCCATCATCGCGAAGAAAAAATCGACGATATCTACGGTCATCTGTGCATTCCGGATACCGTGAAGCGGGGCCAGTTGGCGAGGATCTTCGTCCAGTTCCTGGAAACGAACCGGGAAAAACGCAAGCTACCGGCGGGGTTGGTGCTGGAGGATGCGCTGCGCGAAGCTTTCCCCTGTCCGAAATAGCGCGCGCCGAACGCAGCCGGACGCCTGTTCCCATGGATCCAGCAACAGCCCGGTCAGCGCATGCCGCATTCAGGGCTGGCCGGCCGCCTGAGAGCAGCGCCACGAGCAACATGCGGTGCATGAGCGCGCCCGCACAGCGTCGGGTATGAGCCAAGGAGCCAACGGCAAGGCCCGGCGGCGGACGTTGCGCCGCTTGCGGCTGCCCGCGAATTTCGTTCTCATCTCCTGGCGCGATCTCGCCGCCATCGTGTTGCCGGTCCTGATCTTCATCACCCTGGTGGTGTGGGTGGCCCTGCGTTTCGTGCATCCCGCGCCGCTCGACACCATCGTCATCGCCAGTGGGCCGGACAGCAGCACCTTCCGCACCACCGCCGAGAAATACCGCAAGATCATCGAGCGCAACGGGGTCAAGGTGAAGATCCTGTCTTCCCAGGGTGGGCTGGATAACCTGCACAAGCTCGCGGACCCGGCCTCCGGGGCGGATGTGGGCTTCGTCCAGGGCGGATTGACCGACGGCGTGGACATCGAGCATCTCAGGTCGCTGGGCAGCCTGTTCACGCAGCCGCTGCTGGTTTTCTACCGCGGCGCACGCACGATAGAGGAGCTTTCGCATTTGCGGGGCAAGCGGCTCGCCATCGGCCCGGAGGGCAGCGGCACGCATTCGTTGGCGCTGAAGCTGCTCAAGGCAAACGGCATCGACACTGCGCCGACCGTGCTGCTCGATCTTGCCGGCGAAGACGCCGCGACGGCGCTCGCGCAGGGCCGCGCCGATGCGGCCTTCCTGATGGGCGATTCCGCCACGCCAGCAGTCATGCGCGGGCTCATGGAGAAACCCGGAATACGGCTCCTGAGCTTCGCGCAGGCCGATGGTTATCTGCGCCGCTTGTCATTCCTGTCCAAACTTACGCTGCCGCGCGGCGCGGTTGATCTGGGCAAGAACATTCCTGCCCGGGATGTGCAGCTGATCGGGCCGACCGTGGAACTCATCGCGCGCGACACGCTGCATCCGGCGCTCTCGGATCTGCTCATCGGTGCCGCGCGCGAGGTCCACGGCGGTCCGGGCCTGTTTCGTAACGCGGGGGAATTTCCGGCACCCCTGAAAAGGGATTTCCCGATCAGCGACGATGCCCTGCGCTACTACCAGTCCGGATCGAGATTTCTCTACACCCATCTACCGTTCTGGCTCGCGAGCCTGACGGATCGGCTGCTGGTGGTGCTGATTCCGCTGGTAGTGCTGATCATTCCCGTGCTGAGGGCGGTGCCGGCCATTTACCGCTGGCGGGTCAGGTCGCGTGTCTACCGCTGGTACGGCGTATTGATGGCCATCGAGAAAGAAATATTCTCGGGGCCTACGCCGGAGATGCAACAGGAATTGCTCTCCCGACTCGACCGGGTGGAGGAGGCAGTCAACCGCATCAAGATGCCGCTGTCGTTCGCCGATCAGCTTTTCGTTTTGCGCAGCCACGTCGGCATGGTGCGCGATCGCCTCGCACTCAACGCGGCCAGGGACTGAGCGGGCGGAACGCGCAAACACAAGGCTGGCGCGTGCAATGCCGAGCGGCTGCCAGCGGCAGGATCCGCGCAAGCCGCTAAACTAGGCGGCGAAACCATGCTGTGGCATGTGCAACAGTTCGACATGGATCGCACGGCGTGGTCCCTCCCGGGAGTGTTGATGAATCGCGCGCTCAGGATTTTGCTGGTCGAGGATGCCGAGGCGGACGCCAGGCTCGAGTTCCGTAACCTCGAGCGCGCCGGGATCTGGTTCGAGGCGCACCGCGTGCAGACGGAAAGTGACTTCGTCGCGGAACTCGGCGCCTATGATGCCGACATCATCGTATCGGACTATTCCATCCCGGGCTTCGGTGGCATGCGCGCGCTCGAAATCGCCAAGGAACGCGTCCCGGACCTGCCGTTCGTCTTCGTCTCCGGCGCCATGGGCGAGGATACCGCGGTGGAAATGCTCAAACGCGGCGCTACCGACTACGTTCTCAAATCCAATCTTGCCCGGTTGGGACCCGCGCTGACCCGCGCCATCAGCGAAGCCGAAGCGCGGCGCGCGAAGCGCAGGGCCGATGCGCGCATCCTGGATCTGGCGAATCTGTACGCCGCGCTGTCGGAAGCCAACGCCACGCTGGCGCGCGCGAGCGCGCGCGAACAATTATTTCAGGACATGTGCCGCATCGCCGTAACCCGCGGCGGCTTCACTTTTGCCTGGGTCGGGCTCAGGGACGAGGCATCGGGCGAACTGCTGCCCTGCGCAAGCTATGGCGAAGCACACGGCTTTCTCGACGGCCTGGGCACTCCGCTGGAGACCAGCAAAGCCGGCGGCCGCAATCCTGCGATCACGGCCGCCACCGGAGGCCGCGCCTTCGTCTGCAACGATACGCTCAACGACCAGCGTCTGGCCAACTGGCACGACCGCATGCGCAAGTGGTCGATCCGTTCCGCGGCCTCGGTGCCGCTGCTCATGGAAGGCGGCTCGATCGGATCGCTGACCCTGTACGCTTCCGACATCGACCACTTCGACGACGAGCGCATGCACCTGCTGAACGAACTCGCCGGGGGCATCGCCTTTGCGCTCGATCGCTTCGAGCAGGAAAATCGGCGCCGCGATGCGGAAAACGAAATACGCCAGGCTCGCCAGCAATTGCAGGCCCTGTCCACGCGGCTGCTCGAAGCGCAGGAACAGGAAAGACGCGAGATCGCGCGCGGGCTGCATGACGAAATCGGTCAGGCGCTCACGCTCATCAAGATAAAACTGCAGATGGCTTTGCATCGCGGCGGCAATGACAAGGCGCTGACCCAGGAATGCGTGGACATTGCCAGCGAGACCCTCGAGCAGGTACGCACCATGTCGCTCAATCTGCGGCCCCCGGCGCTGGATGACCTGGGCCTGACGGCGGCGCTGCAGTGGGCGCTGGACCGCAGCCGCAGCGCGACCAGATGGGAAATCGATTTCGTGGCGGACGCCCTGCCGGGACGGCTGGCCATCGAGACCGAAACCGCCTGTTTTCGCGTGGCGCAGGAAGCGCTGACCAATGCGGCGCGCCATGCCCGGGCCACCAGAGTCACCATACGCCTGCGCGTCGAGCAGGAGCAACTTGCGCTAAGCATCGAGGACGATGGCTGCGGCTTCGACCAGGAATCAGTGCGACAGCGTCCCGCGACGCGATCCAGCCTTGGCCTGATCTCGATGAAGGAGCGCGCAGCGCTGGCCGGCGGGCGTTTCGAGATCGAGTCGGCGGCCGGCACCGGCACCCGGGTGATGGCGGTGTTTCCGCTGCGTCCGCGCGCCAGCGCTAACTAGGCTGGCAGGCGCAAGCCAGGGTCATTGCGCGGGAAAATCCACCCGCTTCATGAATACGATCTTGCCGCCTTCGTTTCTGACGATGTCGTACCCATGCAAGCCGTCGCCGTTCTGGTCGAACTCGTAAGTGCCTTCCAGACCCTGGTAACCCTTGATCGCCAGGATCGCCGCGCGCACCGCTTCCGGTTGCGTGCTGCCGGCATTGCGCATCGATTGCGCCAGGATTTGCAAAGCATCGTACGACCAGCTCGCAAAGGTATCGGGATTGATGCCGTACTTGTCACGATATTTCTTCACGAACGCTCGTGTCAGAGCGTTCGCCTCCGTGGTGAAATCGGTGATCGCGTAAGTACCGTGCAAGGTCTCGCCCGCCAGCTTGAGCGAGGTCACGGCGATGATGGAAGGCGATCCGATCCACGGGATGCTCACGCCGAGCTGGCGCAGCTGGCGTGCAAAGATGCCCACATCGGGCTCCAGCGTCATGTAAGTCGCCAGCACGTCCGCGTCCGACTTCTTGATCGACAGCACCACTGCGGCAAAATCCTGCGAATTGTTGGTGTAACCCTGGTCGAGCACTGGCGTGATACCGTGCGTCGCCAACGCGGCGCTCAGCGCCTTGGCGCCGCCCGCGCCGAATGCATCGGTCGAATGGATGATGGCCCACTTCTTCAGTTTCAGCGTATTCACGCCGAAATCCGCGATCACGCGCGAGGAGTAGCTGTCGTTCGGGCGCGCGCGGAACAGCCAGCGGTTGTTGACGTGCGTAAGGCTGGTGTCGGTTCCGCCGATCATCGTCGGGATGGCGGCCTTGGCGATGGTCGGCGAGGCCGCCTGGACCTGGGTGCTGCGGATCGGACCGATGATGCCGGCGATGTCGCCGCGCCCGCCGAGTTTGGAGAACGCCAGCACGGTGCCGGGATTCGTGCTCTGGTTGTCCTCGATCTGCAGCTCGATGCGCCGGCCCAGCACGCCGCCGGCATGGTTGATTTCTTCCTGCGCGAGCCTGATGCCGTTCACCGTGAACTCGCCGGCCTGCGCCTGCACGCCGGTGATCTCGTTGACGACGCCGATCTTGATCGGTTCGGTATTGGCGCGATCGGCGGCCGCGGCGCCCTGAGCGGCGCACACGGCCAGAATGGACAGTGCGATGTTCCTGATCATATTCTTCACTTCGTCCTCCGTTCACCCGTGGCGCACGAACCGTCCGCCCGGTGTGCGCGATGCTATCACGAGCAACGCAGTCGCACGGCGGGCGGCCGTTGACACCCTGCGGGCGGCGCCTTACCGTTCTATTCCGTCCTGATTAAACCCCGCGAAGGATTTTAGATGACTATCACCTTACCCAAGGCGTCCGTCCGGATTGCCTTCTTCGCCACGGCATCGGTGCTGATCACGGCGGGCATGCTCGTTACGCTGGCGGCGCAGGCGCAGGGGCTGCCAGCTGCCGCGCCGGAATCGGTGGGCATGTCCGCCCCGCGGCTCGCCCGCATCGGTCCAGCTTTCAGGAAGGAAATCGACCAGGGGCAGTTGCCCGGCGCGGTGCTGCTTGTCGCGCGCAAGGGCAAGCTGGTTTATGCCGAAGCCCTGGGCTTCCAGGACAAGGCGGCCGGCAAGCCGATCGCACTTGATTCCATTTTTCGCATCTACTCGATGACCAAGCCCCTGGTATCGGTCGCGGCAGTCATGCTGATGGAGGAAGGCCGCCTCGAACTCACCGATCCCGTCTCGAAATATTTGCCGGCTTTCAAATCCCTGACTGTCAGCGTGGTGAAGACCGACGCCGAATTCGCCCGGATCACCTACGCGCAAGTGCCGGCCGAGCGCGAGATGACGGTGCAGGATCTGCTGCGGCACACGGCGGGGCTGGCTTATGGGGAGATTACGCACAACGTGCCGGTAAAGGAGGCGCTCGCCAAGGCCGGCCTGTACAAGAGCACGATTGATTTTGATGCGCGCGATCTGGCGCCGGCCGAAGAAATCGAACGCCTCGCCAAGGTGCCGCTCGCGCACCAGCCCGGCACGGTTTGGGAGTACAGCCTGGCAAGCGACGTGCTCGGCCGCGTCGTGGAAGCCGCCTCCGGCGAGCGGCTCGCCGACTTCCTCGACAAGCGCCTGTTCAAGCCGCTGAAGATGCCCGATACCGGCTTCCGGGTGGCGCAGGAGAAACTTGGACGTCTTGCCATGCCGCTTGCCACCGATCTCATCAGCGGCAAGCCCAACAATCTGATCGACGTGTCGATCGCACCCGCGAACGACTCCGGCGGCGCGGGCGGGGTATCGACCGCGGCGGACTACCTGCGTTTCGCGCAAATGCTGCTCAATGGCGGACAGCTCGAGGGCAGCCGCGTGTTGAGCCGCACTTCCGTGGCGCTGATGAGTTCCGATCATCTCGGCTCGCGCATCGCCGCGCCGGTCACGCCGGGGGAACTGCTGCTCGGCGTTCCCGGTTACAGCTTCGGCCTGGGCTTCGCCGTGCGCCAGGGCCAGGGCATGGCAGGTGTGCCCGGGTCCGCGGGAGAATTCATGTGGGCGGGTTATGCCGGTACTTATTTCTGGGTCGATCCCAGGGAGGAACTCGTTGCGGTCTATATGTCGCAGGCGCCCAGCCCGATCCGCGCCTATTACCGGCGCCTGTTCAAGCAGCTGGTCTATGCGGCGATCGTCGATTGATGAAGCCGTGCCGGCGTGACGTCGTGACGAGCAAAGGAGTCGAGCAGTGAGGCAAGAAAATTCATCGACTACATCAATGCAGGCGCAAAGTGTGGCCGGCTGGCCGTTCGAAGTCAGGCCGCTGACGCCAAATCTCGGCGCCGAATTGATCGGCGTCGATCTTGCCGCGGGGGTGAATGACCAGGTATTCGCGGCAATTTACCAGGCCTTTCTGCGCTACCAGGTGTTGCTGTTCGGGACCCAGGAACTGCCGCCCGGCCGCCAGGTGGAATTTGCGCGGCGTTTCGGCGAAGTGCAGATCCATGTCATGAACCAATACCACGCCGATGGCTATCCCGAGTTGTACCGGTTGAGCAATCTCGATGCCAACGGTAATCCGACTGGCAAATTTCCCGACAAGGGAACGCTGGTCTGGCACACGGACGGCTCTTGGCAGCGTGTTACCGGTCAGGCCACCATCATCTATGCCGAGATCGTCGCTGGCGAAGGCGGCGAGACTCACTTCTGTGACATGTATGGCGCCTACGAACGGCTCACGCCCGCATGGAAGCAGCGCATCGCGGGCTTGCGCGCCGTGCACAATCTGGATTTCTCGCGCACACGCCGCCACGGCGAAGAGCGCATGACCGAGGCTCAGCGCAACGCCGTACCGCCGGTCGATCACCCGATCGTGCGCACGCACCCCGAGACGGGCCGCCAATGCCTGTTTCTGGGTGATCACGCCGAGTATGTCATGGGCATGGATTACGGCGCAGGACGCGATCTGATCGAGGAGCTGAATGCGCTCGCCATTCACCCTGACCTGACCTACCAGCATCGTTGGGCACCGCACGAGCTCATCGTCTGGGACAACCGCTGCGTCCTGCACCGGGCGACCTCGTACGATCCCGCCACGCAGAGGCGCGTCATCCGGCGCTGCACAGTGCTCGGCGAAACGCCGCATTGAACCCGGCGCCAAACACAAAGGGCGTGACTCTCAAGCCACGCCCTTTGCGGTTTGCTTCGGCAGTTCTGGCCGGATAACCCTCAAACCATTTCGGGTTCAGGGTGGTCGCCGTCCGTTCACATCAGGCACACCGAAATGTCGGCGCGCACAACAGCGAACTTCTGGAGCAGCAACCGGATCATCATGCTTGGGCTTGAGAGTCCATTCCGGCCGAGCAGCGTGCGGAAGCTATTGCAGTGAGCGCCTTTCGTCCGTCGTTGTCAAGCGAATTTCCGCGCCGAGCCGCGGCCTCGCTGGCACCGCGCTTCAGTTAATAAGTTAATGTACGGACCCTGGCGTAATTCGATCTTGCGCGGCGAATTCCAAGGAGCTTTCTCACGCTATAACTTCAGGACAGCATGGCGCCGAGTCTCCTGCTGAGCGCGGACAGCATCGATGCAGGCTTGCCGGCGGGATCGAACAGGGCTGAACGGTCGACCTGCGCGAGGGTGTCCCATCCGCACAGCGCCATGACCCGATCGATTTCGCTGCGGTAGATTTCGAGCACGCGCGCGACACCCTGCTCGCCCGCGACTGCCACGCCCCACAGGTGCGGCCGTCCGATCAGACATGCGCTTGCGCCCAGCGCCAGCGCCTTGACCACGTCGGCTCCGCGGCGCACGCCGCCATCGATAAGCACGGGCATGCGCTTGCCCACCGCCGAGACGACCGCTGGCAGCGCCTCGATTGAAGCGGGCACCCCGTCGAGCTGACGTCCGCCGTGATTCGACACGATGATGCCGTCGACACCGAGCGCCGCGGCACGGCGGGCCTCGTCGGGATGCAGCACGCCCTTGAGCAGCAGCGGCCGGTCCCAGCGGCTGCGCAGCCATTCCACTTCCTGCCAGCTCGCGCTCGGATCGAGCCAGCCCGCCACGCGCGCCCCGATGGAAAATACCCCGGTATCGCCTTCGCGTTCGTAATTGGCCATGGCCAGCTTGGGCGCCCGTGCCATACGCAGCCACCAGCGCACGTGCAAGGCCATGTCTACCAGGCTGCCGAATTCGAAGCGCGGCGGCACCGTGAAACCGTTGCGCAAGTCGCGCTCGCGCTGGCCGAGCACCTGGTTGTCGATGGTCAGCACCAGAGCCTGGTAGCCCGCGGCGTGCGCCCGGTCCACGAAATGTTCGGTGAGGCCCCGATCCTTGTATGGGAACACCTGCATCCACAGGCGGCCAGACACGGCAGCGGCCAGGTCTTCTATTCTTACCGTGGAGCCGTGGCTCATCGTATAGATGGTGCCCGCGGCGGCGGCCGCGCTTGCCGCCGCGATCTCACCGCGCGGGTAGAGCAGGCCGGTCAGGCCAGTCGGCCCGATCAACACCGGACCGGGCAGGCGCACGCCGAACAGATCGACCGATTGATCGCGCACGGTGCTGCCCTGCAACGGGCGCGGCAGCAAAAGAATGTCGCGAAACGCGGATTCGTTGCGTTGCAGCGTCCATTCCTCCTCGGCCGCCCCGTCGACGAAATCAAACACCGCGCGCGGGAGGCGCTTGCGCGCCAATGCGCGCATCGCCTCAACGCTGTAAGCCTGGTGCTTTAAAAATTCATCCCGCATGCGCCGCCTCGCGAAGGTTCTGAGCCGGGCGTTATGGTGGTTCAACGCCCGCAGGAAAGCAAAAGTTTGTGGCGGCGGAATCCCGTGACCGCTGGAGGACAATGGGCGCCAACCGTTCTATGATGAAGCAGGAATCCGCCCGGCCAGACCGCGGACGGATCGCCAGGGGCGGCGGCGCTGAACGAAGGCGCAATCGAATTCACAACAGCCAACAAGACGGAGGAGACATGAAGCTCAAATCGATGGCAATCGCGCTTGCGTGCGGATGCCTGCTATCCCAGGCCCGTGCCGCGGACACCATCAGGATCGCGCACATCGATCCGATGAGCGGTCCATTCGGGCTGGTCGGAGAAAGCTTCGGCCGGCACCTGGATGCTGCGGCCGCCGCGATCAATGCCAAGGGCGGCGTGCAATTCGAAATCGTGCATTTCGACAATAAATCGAGCCCGCAGGAAAGCGTGCAACTGCTGAAGCAGATCACGGACTCGGGCGTCCGCTATCTGACGCAGGGCGCCGGGTCGAACGTCGCGCACGCGCTTTCCGAAGCAGTAGCCAAGCACAACAGCCGCAATCCCGATGCCTCCATCCTGTATATGAATTTCGCGGCGCAGGATCCGGCGCTGACCAACGAAAAATGCAATTTCTGGCACTTCCGCTTCGATGCCAATGTGGACATGAAGCTCGAATCCATCACCGACTACATTGCACGCCAGAAGAACATCAAGCGCGTCTACCTGCTCAACCAGGACTACGCCTTCGGTCAGGCGATCAGCAAGGCGGCGCGCGAGATGCTCGCGAAGAAACGCCCCGACATCGAGATCGTGGGCGACGACCTGCACCCGCTGGGCAAGGTGAAGGATTTTTCGCCCTACATCGCCAAGATCAAGTCGTCCGACGCGCAGGCCGTCATCACCGGCAACTGGGGGGCCGACTACACGCTGCTGATCAAGGCCAGCAAGGATTCAGGACTGGGCGTCACCTACTACACGCTGAACGCGCATAACGCCGGCGCGCCGACCTCGGTGGGCGCCGCGGGGGCGGACCATGTGCGGCAGGTTTTCACCTGGCATGCGAACGTCGCCAACAACAAGATCGAGAAGTTCGCGCTCGACTTCCGCAAGAAATATAACGGTGACTTTTTCTACAACACCGCCAAGACCGAGCTCGAAATGCTGGCCAAGGCGATGCAGGACGCCAGCTCGACCGATCCGCTGAAGGTAGCCCACGCGCTGGAGGGGATGAAATACCAAAGCGATACCGGCGAAGTCTGGATGCGTCCCGACGATCACCAGCTGATGCAGCCGATTTATATCGCGACCTTCACCAAGGCCGGCGGCAAGGACGTAAAAATCGACGCTGAGGGAACCGGCTTTGGCTGGAAAACCGATTCGCGCACCGAATACAAGGATACGGAACTGCCAACCACCTGCAAAATGGAGCGCCCCTGAGCGCTTTACCGCCACGCGCCATTGCAGCGGTATCGCCAAACAAAAGGGCACCTGGAGGTGCCCTTTTTCCTGACGCCGGGGGCGTCGTTGACTGCCTTGCTACATGCGGCCGAATTTGCGCTGCGCGGCGTCCGTGCATTTCTGCTTGTCGGCGCCGCTCAGTGAGTCGCATTTTCTCAACGCGGCCATGTACTCCTCGTCGAGGTTCGCCTGCTCGGGTGACGTCACCACGGGCGCCGCAACACCGGGCTGGTTCTCTGAGGCCCGCGGCTGCGGCTCGGCAGCGGGGCGCACCCGGTCGGCCGCCCCGGCCATTCCGCCGGCCAGTAACAGCAGCGCTGCGCCGCCTGTCAATGCATGCAATTTGCTCATGAATTCTCCCGTCCGACAAGTAGGTGGAACGACAGTCACTCCACGCGGCTGCGCCCTCGTGTTCCCGGCCGACGCAGCAGCCAGGTTTTAGGCGGGTGCGATCGCGGAAAGTTTCAGCGCAGCCGTGTCTGCGAGGCGAAAGGCGGATTTACATCTGGCCGTGTTTCCTGCGCATCTCCTCGATACAGTCGTCCTTCTCCTTGCCGTTCAACGGTTCGCAGTTCTTCAGCGACGACAGATATTCGAGATAGCTTTCGGAAGCCACGGCCCCGCCGGCCGCAGGATCTATCTCGACTTGTGACGGTTGCGCCGGCTGTTCGGATTGAGGGGGTTGAGTCTGGGGTTCGTTGCGCTCATCGCCTTCGGCAGCGCAAACGCCTGCGCTTAACGCCATCAACAGCACACCGGCCGCTGTAGTGCTCAGTAGTATGTTCATGTTCATGTGCTCTCTCCTCTGGAACGTGGATCGGGGCGCGCGGCTCGCGGTCCCGCAATCCACAGCCATTAATTTTAGTCTTGCAAATGCGACGAGTGGTTCCAACGCCATGGGCCGATCGGCATCAAATCATCTTCAACAGCGCGAGAGTCGGCCGGGCATTCTTTTGAGTAGGCGAGTGCACCGGTCCCGGCTCAGGCTTTCACCTGAAGACAGGCAATTGATCAGATGATCCATCGCCAGCACGCCAGGCCTGCACATGCCGTCCATGCCAGCAAACCGGCCGGGTGCGACAGCACGATGTTCACATCCGCTCGCGACGGCAGGCAGGAATAAGTAAGGCTGGCGGCGACATAACTCCAGGCAATTTCGTGCAGTGACAATGGCGGCAGCTGTGCCGAACGGTAGTACACGATCCACAACGCGCCCGGCAATGCCAGCAAAGGCGCGGCGCCAACCCATAGCGCGTTGTACCAGCGAATGTTGGCGAACATGACATAACCCAGCGTTGCCGAGCCGTCGCGATGGAATTTCGGCAACAGCGAGACTTTGACCGGCCGTGCCAGCGCGAGTGTGCCGACCAGGAAATGCAACAGCTCGTGGCCGAATGTACCGGGCAGGGACAGCAGGCTGAAAAAACGCGGCCTCCGCCGCAGATGATGCAGCAGCGCGGCGCTCAGCAGGACGACCGCGAGGTAAATGCAGAACGGCCAGCCAATGCCAAGGCGGTCCAGGATCAGTCCTCCGCCGCCATACCGGAGTCGAATTTCATCGCGGCAAGGAGCGCAGCACCAGTTCGATGCGCTGTCGAATCGCCTGCGATGCCGCCGCGTCGCCGCTCGCTTCAGCCTTCCTTGCCTGCACGCCGAGATAAGCCAGCAATGGCCGACGGTATCCCTGCATCGACGCCGTGTCGATTGCCGCATTGAGGCCGTCAGCCGACAGTTGCGCGCCGCGAAACAGCACCCCTGCGGCGATCAGGCGCGAAACGGGGTCGCTGATGCGCTGCATGGCCTGGTTGCGGGCTGCCTCGTCGCGTGCAGTGGCCATGGCATGGTATTGGGATGGCAACCTGCCCGCCGCAAGATCATGCATATGCCCGCTTAGAAAAATTGCGTACGTCTGGTCATCCTCTGTCGCATCGTCGCGCAGCGCCGCGAACCCCGTGCAGGCCTCCTCATCCAGTGCGGCCGTTCCGAGCGCACAACGCAGCAGCTCCACGCGCGCGACGAGGGCCGGTTTTCCGGTCGCGCCGACTGCGGCTTTCGCTTCCATGAAGTCTCGCTGGGCAAGCCGAACGCTGCCTTCCAGATACCGTTGCTTGAAATGTTCCAGCGCGGCATGCGCGCGCGCTTGCCATTCGGGCGCGGGCGCGCCCCCGGCGCAGCCAGCCAGCATCAGCACGCATGCAACAACCGGCGCGGTCCTCACGGCAGTTTGATCTGCGTCTGCCGCGCGAATGGCCATTTGCGGTTGATCTCATCGATCAACCCGCTCACCTTGCGCAAGCTGTCGTCGACTTCGGCGCGCAGCGCCCCCAGATCGGTCGTGGCATCCTTGACATTGGCAGCCGCGCCGTTGAATTCGGCGGCGGTGGCCTGTGCGGTGGCCAGCACGGCGTCCGCCTGCTTCAGGCTTGCGCGCGCGTCGGCGAGAATCGCATTCAATTGCGCCATGGATTTGACGGCTTGTTCCATCACGCCGCCCTCGCTGAACATGGTCGAATCCGCCTTTGCCAGCACGCCGTCGGCGCGCGCGCTCACGCTTTTCAGCGACGCCAGCATCGCATTGACGCTGTCCACCGTGGCCATGACTTTCCTGGCCTGCTCCGGGCCGCCGGTCAGGCCACCGATTACTCCGTACTCACCCGCCATGCGCTCGGTCACCAGCTTCAGATCCGCGAGCGAGCGATTGAACACGGAATCCGGACGCACGATCTCTTCCACGCTCTGCAAAATGTTGTTGGCTCGGGCGATGACCTGCGGCATATCCTGCGCCGCATCCTTGGTCAGCAATGGCCGCTCCGATCCCGGCGGCAATTCGGGGTCTTGCATTCTGGGCGTCATGGCGCGAATCTTCGCGCCGCCGAAAAACTGCTTTTCCAGGGAGAACGCGCTGCTGGTGCGCAGCCAGCGCGCATCTTTGACTTTGATGCGCACTTCGATGCGCACGCGACCCGATTCGTCGAGCCTCATGCCGGACACCTGGCCGATCGGAAAGCCGGCGAACATGATTTGCATGCCCTCGGCAACGCCGTCTGCGTCCGCGGCGAGCAAGGTCAGAGCCTGGGTGCGATCGAAGATTCCGCGCGCATACAACGAATAGAGCAACAAGCCGATCACCAAGACTGGAATCAGGGCCAGTATCACCCCGACCTTGATTCCCAGATGCTTTATGCGCGGCTGCTGTACAGCGGGGCGTTCCATGCGTAATCCAGGATCCAGCATTTGTCGAAACGATCTTCGAGGGCATGCAACAGCGCATTGAGGAAGAACGGATAGTTGGTATCCGGCAGCATCTGCGCCGGGCGGTCGACGAGGACGAGGGGCGGCGCAAGCACGAGCGCACGCAGCAGTTTGGCGACGAATCGTTGCTCGTAAGTCAGGTCGGGATCGCGCAGTTCCGCGCACGCCGTATGGCCGGCCTGGGCCAGCAGTTTGCGGGCCGTGTCGTTAGCTTCGCCGATATAAGTATTGGTTCGAAACTGCAGCACGACAGTGATGTTTTCGAGCACCGAGAGGTTTGCTCGCAACGGCAGGCTCTCGGACACCAGGATCGATTGCGGATGCTGCCCGATCAGCTGGCGGCGTTGCGTGTCGCCCGCCAGCAGAACCACCCGCTTTTTCGCGGCGATTATCTGGTTGGCGTCGTTCATTGCATCAGACGTAGACGATGGCAAGGGCCACGGCCTCTATGACCATCAGGGAAAAGAACAGCCGCACCATGCCGCGCAGTACTGAAATCGGCGCATAAAACAGCTTTTGCGGCGTGCTCAAGGCTTCCGCAATCGGTATTACGGTCACGGCGAAGCCGAACACCAAGGTCTTCGCCCACAGCACAGCCAGGGCCGGCCCGTCCAGAACCTTGCCGATCAGACGCGTAAAATCGCCCGCCGTCAAAGTCCAGGGATGAAAGTCGATGAGCACCATGTGCATCAGCCACAGCGCCACGACCATATTGACGGCGGTGAGCGCCAGCACCGACACCGTCCCGGCTACCACACGCGGGAGCAATTCAAGGCGCAGCGGATCAATGCCCATGCGCTGAAGCGCATCGAGTTCGTTCTGGATTTTCATTAGTGCGACTTCGGTGTTGATTGCCGCGCCTGTGCGTAAGGCGAGGAAAAGCGCGGTGATGAGCGGCAGGATTTCGACGACGAGGATGCGCATGAGCAGCTCGAGTGCATAGTCGTACAGGCCGTACTTGCGCGCAGTCGCGGCGACGATTTCGATAATCAAAAAACTGAACAACCCGGAAAATGCGACGAACCCGGGAAAGATCTGCCAGGCGGTGAAATACACCTGCTTCTGCATGACCAGCCGGGTGGCCTTGTTGTAGGTGGACGGCGACAGCACGCCGGCGATGGCAATGGTGGCAAAGCTGAACACGCGCACCCAGCCGTCGACCCAATCGAAAAAGAGCTGGCCACGCAGCGTAAGCCAGGCCCCCAGTTCGCTCACGTCCGCGCTGCTCCGGCCAGGGCGCGCACGAACTTCGCCTGTTCCTGGGCGGCACCGTGCAGCAGGCTCAAGTCGTTGCCGGCCAGCACCATGCGAAAGCCCAGGTTCAGGTAACGGGTGAGCAATTCCCTGCCATAAATGCCACCGAGTGCGGCGTGCTTGTCGTGCTTCTTGCACGCGTTCAGCACCGTGTCGAGCGCCGACTTGATCCTGGCATGGTCGAGCTGGCCGGCAATGCCCATCTCCAGGGACAGATCATTGGTGCCAACCAGGAGCGCGTCGATTCCCGGCACGGCAGCGATCCGGTCGGCGTGTTCGACCGCCTGCGGCGTCTCGATCATTGCAACGACCAGCGTCGCCTGATCGAGAGCGCGCACGACTTCTTCGATCGGGCGCGAGGCAAAACCGAAATGCGGGTAGGCGCCGCCGATCGAACGGTGGCCCACTGGCGGGAAGCGGAAGGCGTCCGCCATCGCGCGCGCCTGTTCCTCGGTATCGACGTGTGGAATGACGACGCCGAGCGCCCCGCCATCGAGACAACGTGCGCCGAGCGCAAGCTCGCCCGCCGGAACCCGCACGATCGGCGCGATGCCCGCATCCAGCGCCGCGATGGACAATTGGCCCGCAGTCTCGACCGAGGTCGAGCCGTGCTCCAGATCGATGAACAGCCAGTCGAAACCGGCCGATGTCATCAGCCGTGCGGCTTCGATCCCACGCAGGCCGCGGATTCCCACACCGATGGCTATTTCGCCTTTTTTCAGGCGTTCCTTGACCGGATTCGCGAGTTGCTGCATTGCGCTGCCCTCCCTGGCGTGATTTGCCAACGATAGCAGAAGACCGGCGCGTACCGCGACCGATAACCGCCTCGAAGCACCCGCCCGTCGCTGGGTTACACTCGCGAATTACAGAGGGAGGGACGTGAAAAAAGTCGTCTGGGGAGTATTGAGCACGGCCAAGATAGGATTGCAGAAGGTCCTGCCCGGCATGCAGAAAAGCGCCTTGTGCGAAATCCGCGCAATTGCCTCGCGCTCCGCCGATGCGGCGCGCAAGGCGGCAGCGGAACTGGGCATTCCAAAAGCCTATGCTTCCTACGAAGAATTGCTCGACGATCCGGAAATCGAGGCGGTCTACAATCCGCTGCCCAATCACCTGCACGTGCCGCTGACCCTGCAGGCCGCCGCAGCCGGCAAGCACGTGCTGTGCGAAAAACCCATCGCGCTGAACGCCGGGGAAGCCCGCCGGCTCGAGGCCTTTGCAGGCAAAGTGCTGATCATGGAAGCCTTCATGGTGCGTTTTCACCCGCAATGGTTGCGCGCCCGCGAGCTCGTGCGTGGCGGCTCGGTCGGCACGCTGCGCGCACTCCAGTTCCTGTTCTGTTACAGCAATACGGATGCGCACAACATCCGCAACAAGGCGGACATCGGCGGAGGGGCGCTCTACGACATCGGCTGCTACCCGATCACGGCGGGGCGCTTTTTCTTCGAGGCCGAGCCGCTGCGGGGCATCGCGCTGATCGACCGCGATCCGGCCTTCTGCACCGACCGGCTGACTAGCGCGCTGGTGGATTTCGGCGGTGGCCGCCACCTGGACTTCACCGTTTCCACGCAGTGCGCGCCCTACCAGCGCGTGCAACTGTGTGGCACCAGCGGCCGCATTGAAATCCAGATTCCCGTGAACGCCCCCCAGGGCGCGCAGACCCGTCTGTTGATCGATGACGGCTCCGCGTTGGATGGAGCCGGCATCCGTACCGAAATCATCGAGAAAAGCGACCAGTACATGCTGCAGGGCGAGACCTTTTCGCGCGCCGTGCGCGGCGAAGTTGCCCTGCCTTATGGCATCGACGATGGCGTGCGCAGCATGCGCGTCATCGATGCGTTGTTTCGCTCGGAATCGAGTGGACGATGGGAAGAGGTGTGAAGGACCGTGACTGGCGTGACCGAGTGCAAGGGCCGTCATCTGCGTGCGCCTGGTGCGTCGCCTTATACAACATAATCAATAAACGACAGTCACGATAGTCACGGAAATTCCACATGCCCGGTCCATTGCAAGACGTAAAGGTCCTCGACCTCACCACGGTCGTGATGGGGCCGTTCGCCACCCAGATACTCGCCGAACTGGGCGCGGACGTCATCAAAATCGAGCCGCACGATGGGGACAACATGCGCCATCCCGGCCCGATGAAGAATCCGGGAATGGGCTACATGTTCCTTGGATTGAACCGTGGCAAACGCGGCATCGTGCTCGACCTGAAACAGCCCGAGGGGCTTGAGGTCATGTTGCGGCTCGTGGCCAACGCCGATGTGCTGATCTACAACGTGCGCCCGCAGGCAATGACGCGCCTGGGCCTTTCCTACGACGCGGTGAGCCGGGTCAATCCGCGCCTGCTCTACGTCGGCGCTTACGGCTACTCGCAGAAAGGTCCGTACGCGGCCAAGGCAGCATACGATGACCTGATTCAGGGCATGTCGGGCATGCCCTGGCTGGTTTCGCAAACCGGTGCGCAGCCTAACTATGCTCCGGTCAATCTGGCCGACCGGCTCACCGGCCTGCACGCGGTATATACGGTGACGGCGGCACTGTTCCAGCGCGGGCGCACCGGGCGCGGCCAATCCATCGAGGTGCCGATGTTCGAAGCCGTCGCGCATTTCGTGCTCGGCGATCATATCGCCGGCTTCTCGTGGGATCCACCCGCGGGTCCCGGCGGTTACCGGCGTCTGCTTGCGCGCCGGCCCTACCCGACACGCGACGGCTATCTTTGCGTGCTGGTCTACAACGACAAGCAATGGAAAAAGTTTCTCGGCGCGATCGGCCGCAGCGAACTGCTGCAGGACCCGCGCTATGCCACCCAGGCGAGCCGCGCGGCGAACATCCAAGACATCTACGCGTTTTTGGCCGATCTGTTCAGCACGCGCACCACGGCAGAATGGATGGCGCTGCTGGAAAGTCTCGACATTCCAGTCGCCCCGATGAATTCGGTGGCCGATGTGGTCAATGACCCGCATTTGACGAACAGCGGTTTTTTCATGACCGAAGCGCATCCGAGCGAGGGCGAACTGCGCGCGATGCGCACGCCGACCAACTGGTCCGGCTCCCAGCCCGGTACCCCGCGCCCCGCTCCGCGCCTGGGCGAGCATTCCGCTGAAGTGCTGCGCGAGGCGGGCTACAGCAACGCAGAAATTGCCGAACTGGCCAAGCGAGGCGTCACGGTCCTGGGTTGACAAGCCCTTCAGCCTTCACTCGTCTATTCTCCACGCCTCTCTCCCTGCGCATGGACTTCTCCCTCTCCTCCGACCAGATTGCGATCCGTGACGGGATCGCCAAGCTATGCGAGAAATTCGATGCCCAGTACTGGCTCGAACGCGATCGCGAGGGTGGCTTTCCGGAAGATTTCTATCGCGACGTAGCGCAGGCCGGCTGGCTGGGCATCGCGATGCCGGCGCAATACGGCGGTGCCGGCCTGGGCATCACCGAGGCCGCGTTGATGATGCAGGCGATCGCCGAATCAGGCGCCGGCTTTTCCGGCGCATCCGCCGTGCACATGAACATCTTTGGCCTGAATCCCGTGGTCGTGTTCGGCACCGATGAGCAGAAAAAACGCTGGCTGCCGCCGCTGATTGGCGGCGACCACAAGGCGTGCTTTGCCGTGACCGAACCCGACGCCGGGCTCAATACTGCGCAAATCGCCACCCTGGCGCGGCGCGATGGCGAGGGCTATGTCCTGCGCGGGCGCAAGATCTGGATTTCCACCGCGCAGGTTGCGGACAGGATGCTCGTGCTCGCGCGCACGGCGCCGGCCACCGCCCGGCCCACGGACGGCCTGTCGCTGTTCTACACCGCGCTCGACCGGCGCTTTGTCGAGGCGCGCGAGATCGACAAGATGGGGCGCAAGGCAGTCGATTCGAACCTGCTGTTCATCGAGGATCTGCCGGTCGCGTCGGCTGATCGCATAGGGGAAGAAAACAAGGGGTTCGAATACATCCTGCACGGGCTCAATCCCGAGCGCATCCTGATCGCCGCTGAAGCCGTCGGATTGGGACGCGCGGCGTTGCGCCGCGCCGTCCTGTATGCGAAGGAGCGCATCGTGTTCGACCGACCGATCGGCCAGAACCAGGCCATCCAGCATCCGCTGGCGCGCAGCTGGATGGAACTCGAAGCCGCGAACCTCATGGTCCTCAAGGCCGCGGCGTTATACGACCGCGGTGAACCCTGCGGCGCCGAATCGAATGCCGCGAAATATCTTGCCGCGGAAGCCTGTTTTCGGGCCTGCGAGCAGGCGGTGCTGACGCACGGCGGCATGGGCTATGCGAAGGAGTACCACATCGAACGCTATTTTCGCGAAGCGATGATTCCGCGGCTGGCGCCGGTAAGCCCGCAGCTGATCCTGTGCTTCATCGCCGAGAAGGTACTCGGCCTGCCAAGGTCCTACTGAACTCTACAGGTGGGTCCAGCGGTGGGCGAGCACGATCGCCGAATTGACCGCGAGGGCGAGCGCCGCGGTCAGGATCAGCCAGCCGGACGTGCGAGGCGCGGATTCGACCCATCGGTCGAGCGACAATATCATCCGATCCGCGCCCGCGGCGGCGTGACGGGAAGAGTACCACCGGTTGGCGCGCGCCTCGAGCGCCATGAGCAGCCGCGGAAAAAATCCCAGAATGATGCCGATCGCCAAGGCAAGCAGGCTGCCCACGAACAGCATCCATCCCAGGCTTTCCACCAGCCAGGCGGCAATCAGCGAGCGGCTGTTCGCGCCCATCAACGCGATTACGCCCGCCACGCTCAGACGCGCAAACAGCATGATGAGCGAGAACGCGGCCCCGACGATGAAGACAGCGCTGAACCAGCGCCGGTACTTGTGGACCATCGGCTCGATCGTGCGCGGCGTCTCCAGCGGCCCCAGCGGGCGGCTTCCCGATATCCAGTAATTCAGTGCGCCAAGCCGGCGTACGACGCGCCCGCGCGAGGCAATCAGCGCAAGCCCGAGGGCGACGCCGGCAATGCCGCCAACGAGCAGGAAAACGAACAGCGCCGGCATCAGCAACTGGTCGACCACGATATTGTGAGTCAAGGGCATTCCCGCACCTCCTTCGCTTCAAGGTTATGCAATATGCAAACCTGCAGGGGCCGAAGGCAGTGTACAACGGCCGCTGTGCGCAGGGCATCCATGATCGAGCGCAAGCAGGGATTGGACGCGGGCGATACACTTCACGTTTGGCTGACGCCAGCCGGCGCCCGCCTGTTCAACCACCAGAGAATAACAATGAACGATCGCCAATTCTTTCTGGAACTGCAGAAGTTCGACACCCCCACGATAGCCAATGCCCTTGAAATTGCCCAGGGCAGGCGCGCGATCGGCGGCTTCACCCGACAGACGCTGATCGCCGCGGCGCCGAAACTGCCGCCCATCGTCGGCTACGCGAAGACGGTGCGCATCCGCTGCTCCACACCCTACGATCCGGCACTGCGGCGCAAGAACCAGCTCGCCTACTACGAATATCTGGCGCAACCGCAGCAGCCGACCGTGGCCGTGGTCCAGGACATCGACGAACACTGCGGGCTCGGCGCGTTCTGGGGTGAGGTCAATACCGCGGTGCACTGGGGGCTGGGCTGCGTGGGCGCGGTGACCAATGGTTCGATGCGCGATCTTGCCATGATGCACCCGCAATTCCAGTGCCTCGCCGCCATGTTGTCGCCCAGCCATGCCTGGGTTCAGGTGGTCGATTTCGGTGGTCCGGTGGAAGTGCTCGGCATGGGGGTGAGCGATGGCGACATCGTGCATGCCGACCTGCATGGAGCCATTGTCATCCCGCATGCGGCGCTGGAGAAAATGCCGGCCGCAATCGATCTGATGGCGCGGCGCGAGAAAATCATTCTCGACGCCGCCCGGGCGCCGGGCTTCGACATCGCCGCTCTCAAGGAAGCCTTTGCCGCGTCCGATCAAATCAAGGCCTAGCCCCCTCTCCTCGGCCCTCTCCCGCCAGGGGAGAGGGAGTTTCGGAAGCCTGAAAGGAACGGCGACCACTTGGTCGCCCGTTTCGCACACACTCTATCGCTCCAATTCTCGCCTCTCCCCTGGCGGGAGGGCTGGGGAGAGGGGGCGGGCGATCGCGCCGATACGCCTCTTCGAGCGCGCACCCCCGCACTCCGACCTCGTGCACCACGAGTGCAAAGGCTGCGCCATCACGCCCGGATTCAGTGCGTCCGGGATGTGGCGGGTTGCGGCCTCATTTCGCAAACAGCATGGCCGGGTTTTCGAATGCCTTGAACTTGATCGCGTTGCCGCACGGGTCGAGGAAAAACATCGTCGCCTGCTCGCCGGGCTGGCCCTTGAAGCGGATATGCGGCTCGATGATGAATTCGATGCCGGCAGCGAGCAGCTTGTCGGCGAGCTTGCGCCAGGCCTCCATCGGCAGCACCAGACCGAAATGGCGCACCGGCACATTGTCGCCATCGACCAGGTTGGTGTCGCTGCGCCCCGCGCCGGGCGCGAGATGCGCCACGATCTGGTGGCCGTGAAAATCGAAATCGACCCAATCGGAGGAGGAACGCCCCTCCGGACACCCCAGCAGGCCGCCGTAGAACGCGCGCGCCTTGTCCAGGCTGGTGACGGGAAAGGCAAGATGAAAGGGCATGGCCGGCATGGGGGTGCTCCCGAAAGAAATTTTGCGGGAGTGTACACGCACACCCTGCCGCATTTTCCCGAGCGCCCGCAGGTATCGATGGCAAGTGCGGGAGGGCGTATGCTATGACAGCCGGGTAGCAGCGCAGCGCGCCGGCACGGCGATGTAGACGCGAGCGCTCGGTTACCGTCGGAGCCGATCGTCCAGGATCGACCCTCTATCGCCCATCGACCCGCAGGACCCGCGCGATGCCGCGTGCGGTATCATCCTGCTCCCGGCGGAGGAGGGGCGCACCGCCGTCACGACATCAGAACAAACGAGGAGATCGGGTAATGGCTACACAGAACAAGGTCGCGATCGTGACCGGCGCCGGCAGCGGCGTGGGCAAGGCGGCAACGCTGGCGCTTCTGAAAGGCGGCTACAGCGTGGCCATGGCGGGGCGCCGCAAGGACGTCCTGGAGCAAGCGGCGAAGGAATCCGGCGCGGGAGCGCGTGCCTTGCCGGTACAGACCGATGTGAGCAATCCGGATTCGGTCAAGGCTTTGTTTGCCGCGGCAAAGAAAGCTTTTGGCCGCGTCGATGTCCTGTTCAACAACGCCGGCGTGAATGCACCGGGGGTGCCGCTCGAGGAGCTGACTTTCGAGCAATGGAAGAACGTGGTCGACATCAACCTGACCGGCATGTTCCTGTGCATCCAGGAAGCGTTCCGCACGATGAAGGATCAGGATCCGCGCGGCGGACGCATCATCAACAATGGCTCGATCTCGGCGCATGCGCCGCGGCCGAACTCGATTGCCTACACCTCCACCAAGCACGGCGTGACCGGCCTGACCAAGTCGGCCTCGCTCGACGGGCGCAAGTACGACATCGCCTGCTCGCAGATCGACATCGGCAACGCGCTGACCGAAATGGCGGCGAAAATGACCAAGGGCGTGCCGCAGGCCAACCTCGAAATCAAGGTCGAACCGACCATCGACGTGAACAAGGTCGGCGAAGCCGTGCTTTACATGGCACAGCAACCGCTCGACGTCAACGTCCAGTTCATGACTATCATGGCGACCAAGATGCCCTTCGTCGGTCGCGGCTGACGCGCTCTTGGCGCCTGTCGGCTGGCTGTGGATTCCGATCACGCTGTGGGCGGCTTTTGCGCAGACTCTGCGCAATGCCGCGCAGCGCAGCCTGACCGGCGAGCTCGGCACGCTGGGCGCGACGCTCGTGCGTTTTCTGTACGGGCTGCCGTTCGCGACGCTGTGGCTGGCTGCGGTGCACGCCATTGGCCGCTACGACTTGCCGTCGGGCAATGCGGCCTTCCTGGGCTGGGTGTTGCTGGGCGCGGTAAGCCAGATCGCGGCCACGGGACTGCTGCTGAAGGTCATGACCGAGCGCAATTTCACGCTCGGCGTGGCCTACTCCAAGAGCGAACTCATCCAGGTCGCGCTGTTCGGTTTCGTGTTTCTCGGCGACCGGGTCGATACCATCGTGGCGCTGGCGATCGGGCTGGGCACCGCGGGGGTTCTGCTGCTCGCGCCCGCCGACCGCGAGCACCCGCTGCGCGCCCTGGCAGCCGGGTGGACTTCGCGCATCGCTCTGCTGGGCATCGCTTCGGGCGCCGGTTTCGCGCTGTCCGCGGTCGGATTTCGCGGCGCGGCCCTCTCCCTGCACGCCACGCCTTTCCTGATGGCCGCGGCCAGCACGCTGCTGGTTGCGCAATGCCTGCAAACCGTTCTGCTCGGCGGCTGGCTGCTGCTGCGCAGCCACAATGTGGTGCTGCGCGTGCTGCGTGCCTGGCGCGCTTCCCTGTTCGCAGGCTTCATGGGCGCGGCGGCATCCGCCGGCTGGTTTACCGCCATGGCGATCGAACCGGTCGCGCACGTGCGCACGCTGGGACTGACCGAATTGCTGTTCAGCTATGTCGTGTCGCGGCGCATCTTTCGCGAACATCTCGAACGCCGCGAACTCGTCGGCATCGCTTTGCTCACGGCCGGGCTCATCTTCGTCGCGCTGGGGCATTGACCGCGGTACCGGGAGAACAACGCGAATTCACCACGATGGCACGAAGGCCCCAAGATTCGCATGGAATGCAAGTCGACGGGATCAACCACGAACAATCTTTCACCAAATCCCGATGTTCCCCGATGCTCTTCGTGGCTTCGTGGTGCAAAATTCGCAGCAGGCATTCAGCCACGCACTAGTCTCCAACCAACAGGGAAAACCATGATCCACGTCATTGCCACGGTCGAACTGAATCCCGGCACCCGCGACAAGTTCCTCGCCGAATTCCACAAGCTCATCCCGGATGTCAAGGCCGAAGCCGGGTGCATCGAATACGGCCCGACCATTGATGCGCAGACCGACATCGCGATCCAGTTCAAGGTGGGTGCGGATCGCGTCGTCATCATCGAAAAGTGGGAGAGCGTCGCCGCGCTCAAGGCTCATGGCATTGCGCCGCACATGCAGGCTTACCGTGCCCGCGTGAAGGACTTTGTCAAAGGCATGGAGTTGCGGGTGCTTGCGCCTGCCTGACAGGGTGCGCCAGGCTACCCGTCGGCCAGCCGATAGCCCACGCCGGTTTCGGTGAGCAGATGCCGGGGTCGCGTGGGATCGTCCTCGAGCTTGTGGCGCAGTTGGGCCATGTAGATGCGCAGGTAGTGCGACTGATCCACGTATGACGGGCCCCAGACGTCCCGCAACAGCTGGCGGTGCGTGATGACCTTGCCGAGGTTGCGCGCCAGCAGGGATAGAAGCCGGAATTCCAGCGCCGTCAGATGGATGGCCGCGCCGGCGCGCGTCACCGCGTGGCCGGCGAGGTCGACCTTCACGTCGCCGAAGCGCACGACGGCATCGCCGTCGGGCCCCGCAGCGATACGCCGCAGCGCGACGCGCACGCGTGCAAGCAGCTCCCCGACGCCGAACGGCTTGGTGAGATAGTCATCGGCGCCGGCATCCAGCGCCGCGATCTTGTCTGCCTCGCCGGCGCGCGCGGACAGCACGATGACTGGCATCGCGCTCCAGGTGCGCAGATCGCGGATGAATTCAACGCCGTCGAGATCCGGGAGGCCGAGGTCGAGGATGACGAGGTCGGGCTTGCGCGTACCGGCTTCGACGAGGCCTTCCTTTGCGCTCTGCGCCTCGAAAACCTTGTGCCCCTGCGCTTCCAGCGAGGTACGCACGAAGCGCCGGATCTGCTTTTCGTCCTCGACGACCAGCACGCAGACGCCGGGCTGGCTCATGGCGCTTGCGTCGCCGCCGGCGGGGCTGCTTCGCCGACTGCAAGCATCGCCGGCGGCGATCCGGGCGGCAGCGAAATGACGAAACGCGCCCCGCCGCCAGGATTGCGCTCGGCCCATATCTTTCCGCGATGGGCTTCGACGATCGCGCGACTGATGGCCAGACCCAGGCCGATGCCTGGCGTGGCGGATTCACGCTCTCCGCGGGCGAATTTCTCGAATATCGCTTCTTCCGAACCGGCCACGAGGCCGGGGCCGTTGTCAGCTACGATGATGCGAATCTCGCCGCCGCGCACCGCCGCTTCGGTGCGTATGCTGCTGCCTTGCGGCGTGTACTTGGCCGCATTCTCCAGCAGGTTGACCAGCACGCGCTCGAACAGGACGGCATCGATTTCCACCAGCGGCAGTTCTCGCGGCAGCTCTATGCGCAGGCTATGCCCGGACAGCAGCGCGCCGAGCGAGCCCACGGCGCTGCCGACGACTTCTTCCAGCGGTTGCCATTGGCGGTTGAGTCGGACCTCGCCCGCCTGCAGCCTGGCCATGTCCAGCAGGTTGTTGACCAGCGCATTCATGCGCAGGACTTCATCGCGGATTGCCGTGGCCATTTCGACTTGCTGGCCGGTGAGCGCGGGTTTCGTCAGCGGCAGCGATTCGGCCAGTCCGAGCAGCACGGTCAACGGCGTGCGCAGGTCATGCGACAGCGCGCTCAGGATCGAATTGCGCAGCCGTTCCGACTCGATGCGGACCAGCGCGCCCTGTGCGACTTCCACGTAGTGCACACGTTCCAGCGCGATAGCGATCAGCGCGGCAAAGGTCTCCAGCAGCCGCTTCTGCTCCGGTATCAGCAGCAGCCGCGACAATTCGGGCTCGATCGCGAGCACGCCGCGGGTGCGCATCGGTGAGGGCAGGGGCAGCTTTCCAGCACAGTGGGATCCGAAGCTTGGAATTCACGTGACTTGAAGTCGC
>JADMIO011826967.1_pt1 | contig 73965 bp, 57 predicted proteins | sample 8958161 | NCBI WGS metagenome assembly JADMIO01 (sample SAMN16585339, study PRJNA669376) | soil metagenome | isolation source: Crop rotation soil | place: USA: Cullars Rotation, Alabama | collected 2011
CCGCGACAACTTGTCCACGTGGAATTCTAAGCTTAGGATCCCAATGTGCTGGAAAGCTGGAAAAATCGCTGCGCGACGGGGGCTTTAAACCTTTTCTTCTTCATGGAGTCACCGGCAGCGGCAAGACCGAATTGTATTTACGCGCGATTGCTGAAGTCATACGCCAGGGCAAAGAAGCTCTCGTGCTGGTGCCGGAGATTAGTTTAACGCCTCAAACGATACACGCCTTTCAAGGCACATGTGGCGAGGTCGCCGTTCTCCATAGTCATTTGCAAAACGCCGACCGGGCAGGACATTGGCGCAAGATCGCTGGGGGACGAGTGCAGGTGGTGGTCGGAGCACGCAGCGCGGTGTTCGCCCCGACGCGCAACCTTGGCTTGATTGTCATCGACGAGGAACATGAGGCCACCTTCAAACAAGACGCCACGCCCCGCTATCACGCTCGCGATGTTGCCGTCATGCGTGCGCGCCTGGAAAACATCCCCATCATTCTGGGCTCTGCCACACCATCGCTGGAAAGCTGGTACAACGCTCAACGCGGCCAATACACGCTGCTGACTTTGCCCAAACGCGTCCAAGATCGCCCTTTGCCGCACGTTCACCTCGTTGATCTGCGCCATGATCGCCATCCAGACAAGCGCTTACATGGTCTGAGTCCGAGCCTGGAGCGGGCCATGATTCAGGCTCTCGATAGCGGCGGCCAGGTCATGCTGCTGCTCAATCGCCGCGGTTTCGCCACGTATATTCACTGCCCGGCATGCGGCCACGTCGAGCAGTGTCGCTTCTGCGATCTGGCGTTGACCTTTCACAAGGAAATCAACGTGGCCATGTGCCACTATTGCGGTTATGAAGCGGCACCCGCCGAGCGCTGCCCGGATTGTGGTCAGGGACAGATTCGCTATCAGGGCATCGGTACAGAGAAGCTTGAAAAGGAAATTCAGGTGAAATTTCCGGGCAAGGTCGTGCAGCGCATGGACAGCGACACCATGCGTCGACCCGGCAGCCATCGTCGTGTCTTGGATGCCTTCCGCAAAGGCGAGATACATATTCTGCTGGGCACGCAGATGATCGCGAAGGGCCTCGATTTTCCCAACGTCACGATGGTCGGCGTCGTCAACGCCGACGTCGGTTTGCATCGTGCCGACTTCCGCGCCGGCGAACGCACCTTTCAACTGTTGGCCCAGGTCGCCGGCCGAACCGGCCGAGGTCCGCGCGGCGGCAAAGTCTTCGTGCAGACCTTTAGTCCCGAACATCCGAGCATCGCCTGGGCGGCCGCCCACGATTATTTAAGCTTCGCAAAAGCGGAAATGGACACACGTTCGCAACACAAATATCCGCCTTATCAACGGATGGCCCGCCTGGTCATCCGCGGCAAGAATCAGGACACGGCCAGTCGTTACGCCGATCTGCTGGCAGCCGCGTTTGGCCCGGCGCTGGAAAGCGCCCAGCGCGCCAACGCCGAGGTCGGTGAAATGCGCATTCTCGGCCCGGCGGAAGCGCCAGTTTTTCGACTCAAGGGGTACTATCGCTTCCATTTTCAGCTCCAATCGCCCAGTTCGGCGTTTCTGCACCAAGTGTTGCGCGCTGTCGTGCCGACAGTGCGTTTGCCGCGCGACGTGGACCTCACGATTGATATTGATCCGCAAGATATGCTCTAGCCTCTGGACATTCCCCTCCCTACTTCCTAACGAATATAGAAGGATGATCTGTCGTCCGGCCCAAGCTCCCGTGGTTGGGCCATTAATACCAAAACTTCCAGGCCGCGGGCTGGATGCGGGTGGGTACAATGACGCATACTGTTTGCGAACCTTGCTACGATTGCAAGTACACCGATTGTGTGGCCGTTTGTCCTGTGGAGTGCTTTTACCAGGACGATGTGATGCTCTATATCGATCCGGCGGACTGCATTGACTGCGAGGCGTGCGTGCCGGAATGTCCCGTGGAAGCCATCTTCGCCGAGGCTAACGTGCCGGCGCAATGGACGCACTTCACCCCCATGAATGCCGAGAAATCGACGGCCATCAAAGCAGCCGGCGACGGCCATATCACCGAAAAGACCGATCCCAAGGAAGGCCCCGGCTGCAAAAAGAAGTAACAAAACAGGAGCCAGGAGTGAGGGAAGAGGAGTCAGGAGTCGGAAATCGGGAGCCAGGGGTTGGCAAAGCCAATGTCTCCTCACCGCTTACTCCTAGCTCCTCTCCCCTCGGCATTCTTCTTGTTCAGCTCGGCACTCCGGAAGCTCCCACGGCCGAGGCGTTGCGGCCCTATCTGAAACAATTCCTGGGCGATCCGCGCGTTATTGAAGTGCCACGCTGGAAATGGTGGCCAATTCTTCAACTTATCTTGTTGCGCCGGCCGGCTACGTCGGCCGCCAAATATCGCCGTATCTGGGATCCCGTTACCGGTTCGCCACTTCTCCACTGGACCCGCCGCCAAGCCGAGCTGTTGCAGTCCTGCTTTCCGGGAATCCCCGTGCGCTTTGGTATGCAAGTCGGCAATCCGCCAGTTGCGAAGGTGCTGGATGAAATGATTCAATCCGGCGTCGACCGGCTTATCGTTCTCCCCATGTATCCGCAGTACTCGGCGACCACGACGGCATCGGCCACCGACGTCCTGTTCTCGGCCCTCCAAAAACAGCGACGAGTGCCGGCTCTCCGCATTGTGCCGCCTTATTATCAACATCCGGCTTATCTGGATGCGGTGGCTCAGCGTATAAACGAAGCGGTCGCCAAATTGCCCGCGGTTCCAGGACATTTCGTGCTCAGCTTTCATGGCATTCCGATCAAATATGCTCAGCGCGGCGATCCATACGCCACCCATGTCAAGCGAACCACGCGCGAACTGGTCAAGCGGCTCGGCTGGTCCCGGCCTCAATGGACGCAATCCTTCCAGTCGCTTTTCGGCCGAGACCGCTGGCTCAAACCTTACACGGACGAAAAGCTGCGCGCATTGGCAAGCAAAGGGGTTAAACGAGTCTTTATCGCCATGCCAGGTTTCACGGCGGACTGCCTGGAAACGGTCGACGAAATTGGCCACGAATCACGCGAGGTTTTTCTGCGTGCCGGCGGCGAAGAGCTTTACGTCTGCCCCTGCCTCAACGACCATCCCGCCTGGATAGCAGCCATGGCAACGATCTTGCGCGAAGAAGGAGAAGGCTGGCTTCAGCGTAAATCCGATTAGTGGAGGTGTCGATGTTGTCACTTGATGATTTTCATGCGGCCGCTCAAGAAGCCGCCCGACGTGCCGCGGCAGTGCTTGAGGATTGGCGGCAAAAGTTTCAGGTGCGCGAAAAGGGACGCTTCGACTTGGTGACCGATGCCGACCTGGCCTCGCAGAAGACTATAGAAGCGTTTTTGTCTGGACGCTTTCCGGATCATGCGTTTCTGGGCGAAGAGGATGTGGGACATAAAGGCAGGCCCGGCGCTGAAGCGCCGCCGACCTGGATCATTGACCCCATTGATGGCACCACCAATTATGTCCACGACTGTCCGCTTTATTGCGTTTCCATCGGCTTGCAAATCGCCGGTGAACTAGTGGTTGGAGTGGTACTTGACCCGTCGCGCAACGAGATGTTTCATGCCGCGAAAGGCGCCGGAGCCTGGATCAATAAGCGCCGCATCCGTACAAGCAGAGTGCAGACCTTGGAGGAGGCTCTCATTGCCACCGGTTTTCCGCCCGACCTGCGCGACAACGACTTAGCGCTCGACTGGTGGCGATACTTTTCTTTTAAGACCCAGTCGCTACGCCGAACCGGCTCGACCGCTCTCAACATGGCCTATGTCGCCGCGGGCCGCTTCGACGCCTATTACGCTTTCGACAATCACGTTTGGGACGTCGCCGGGGCGACCGTGTTAATTCAGGAAGCGGGCGGCCGTGTCACGAATGTGGACGGTTCGGCGTATGATGCGTATACGCCGGACGCGCTGGCCACGAATGGGCCATTACACCCGCTGATGGTGGAGATTTTTCAATCCGGCAATGGCCGTTGAATTCCCTTCGCCCTCATCTGGTCCACTCGTGCCGCAATCTCCGGCTGATTCGGATCCACCATCAAGGACCGTTCGTAGAGCGAAAGCGCGCGTTCGGGCATGTTGAGCATCTCGTAAACGATTCCCAATTCGACCAGGGCGCGGCGATTGTTCGGCTCCAAAGCCAGGGCCTGTTGCAGGCGGCCTTGAGCCAATGGGAGGGCTTTTTCTTGGCGCAGACGCCAGGCATCCAGCACGTAGGCATCGGCCAACTTCGGGTTCTGCTGAAGCCATTCCAGGATCATGTTGTTAGCTTCCTGAGATCTGCCCGTGCGGTAAAGGATGGATATCTGGGCCTGGCGCGCGTCCCCGTGACCTGGGGCGACTTGTAGACAGGACGTGTAATATTGCTCCGCCGTGCGCCATTCGCCCAGGCGGTCGTAGCATTGGCCAAGATTATAGAGCAGGCCTGCATCTTGTGGAGTGAGCGTCAGAGCCGCTTCGAAGTTCTCGCGCGCGCCGTTGAAGTCGCCATGGGCGAACATGGATACGCCGTCATCGTTGAACAATTTGGCCCGCTCATCGACCGCCGACACGCAACCGATCATTGGAAGCAGCCATAAAGCTGTCCAGCAGAACCACGCTTTTTTGATTCCTTGCCGCATGGCCGCGGACAATAGACGGAACATTGTCAAAAGGAAAGAGTAAATGGATTTGAGAATCGAAATTTAGGGCTAACAATCCACAATCTGGAATCTTGCTGTCTTTCCCTTGACACCGGATTTGCCCAGCTTTACAATCGAAATATCGGGTCGTGCTATCGTGGCATGACGGGCTAGAGCTCGCTGGCGTTTGACTTGGTTGCCAGGCGCGGCGGGGAGGATCTAGCAAAAGGAGGTGGTCTAGTGTGTAATAGTAACCAAAGGTGGCTGCGCTAGGCGTGGCCGACGGGCTGCCGTCGGGCGCAGCCGCAAACTGTAGGGAACCTCGGCGTCTATCGCGCCGAGGTTCCTCTTTTTTCAGGGTCGATAAGTTACAACCGAAAGGGTCATCGGCATGATCGTCGTCATGAAACCTGGGGCCACGCAACCGCAGCTGGATCATGTGATCGAGCGGATTGAGCAGTTGGGACTGCGGAGCCATGTTATCGTGGGCACCGAACGCACCGTGGTGGCCGCCCTCGGGGAGAAACGCGACGGCGCCAAGCAAGCGCTGGAAACGGGCGAAGGCGTGGAGAAAGTCGTACCGATATTAGCCCCTTACAAGATGGCCAGCACCGAGGTGAGAAAAGAGCCTACGCGCGTCGACGTGCTCAAACTCAAAGTGGGCGCGGGCCATATCGGCGTCATTGCCGGGCCTTGTTCCGTGGAAAGCAAAGAACAAATCCTGCAAGTGGCAGAAATGCTGCGCGAAGCCGGCGCCACCGCCCTACGGGGCGGTGCTTTCAAGCCACGCACCAGCCCGTACAGCTTTCAGGGTTTGAAAGAAAAAGGCCTAGAATTGTTGGCTTTGGCTCGTGAGAAAACGGGCATGGCCATCGTTACCGAGGTGATGGCTTCCGAACACGTCGCGATGGTGGGAAAATACGCGGATATTCTGCAAGTCGGCGCTCGCAATATGCAGAACTATCCGCTTCTCGAAGCCGTCGGCGAAAGCGGCAAACCGGTACTGCTCAAGCGCGGCCCGTCGGCCACGATGGATGAGTTCTTGCTGGCCGCCGAATACATTCTGAAAAGTGGCAACACGCAAGTCATGCTGTGCGAGCGCGGCATTCGCACCTTCGAGGAACACGTCCGCTTCACGTTGCCCCTGGCGACGGTCCCATATCTCAAGCAAACGACCCATTTGCCCATAGTGGTTGATCCCAGTCATGGCACCGGTAAAGCGAGCCTGGTCGCACCGATGGCGGTCGCCTCGGTGGCCGCCGGCGCGGACGGCCTCATCATTGAAGTTCACCCCGAACCTGAAAAAGCTCTCAGCGATGGCTATCAATCATTGACCCCAGCGGCATTTGTCAAGTTGTTGGCGGAGTGTCGCAAGGTGGCGGTGGCGCTGGGGCGGAGCATGTGACGACGTTGGCGAGCGTCGCGGCGTGTGACCCGCCTTCACGTCGCGCTTACGCCGCGACGCTCGCCGTGGTCACTTCAACAACTCCCTCTCCATCCGTTCAAGCACGTCCCGCACAGGCAACGGCCGCTGGCCCAATTGCAGGGGCGTGTTTTCTTTGAGCCAAAGGCGGACCTTTTTTTCGCCGGCGACGGCGGTGCTGTGATTCCGGCCGCCAAAGCGGTGGCCAATTTCAGTGTAGGTAGCAGAAGTGTGTTTGCGGGCCAAGAACATTGCTAACATGCGTGGGTGGCTTACCATCCAACCGCGTTTTTTGGACTGCAAGGTGCCGGCGTCCAAGCTCAGCGTTTTGCAAACTGCCTCCTCCACGTCGGCCAGCTGAACCAGGCGAATGGAATGGCGCAGCACATCGCCAAGAGCTTCGCGCGCCAGTTCCAAATCAATGGGTCGTCCGTGGGCGCGGGCGAAGTGCCAAATACTGTTGAGGGCACCCTCCAGTTCGCGCACGTTGCCGCGGAGTTGATCGGCGAGAAACTCCAGCACTTCCGCGGGCACAGGCTCACGATCGGGCACCAGAGTTTTATGGCGCAAGAGGTCGAGGCGTGTGCAGCGCTCCGGCGTGGTCAGGCCACAGATCGCGCCGCCCACAAGGCGATCAGCGATTTCAGGCAGGAATTGCTCGTCCAGGCGCGGATGGCAATCGCAACTGACGACGACCGGTCGCTCGTCAGCGTGCAGCGAATCAAAGGTATGCAGGAACTCTTCCTGGGTCGCCGGCTTTTTCGCCAGAAAGTTCAAATCATCGAGCAAAAGGGCGTCGCATTCTCGGAACTGTTTTCGAAAGGCACCCAGGCTGCCGGTATGAATGGCATGCACGAAGCGATTCGTAAAATCTTCCGCGGACAGATACCAGACGCGCCATTCGGGCCGGGCGCGGCGTAGGCCAAGGTAGACTCCCTCAAGAAGATGGGTTTTGCCCGTGCCCACCGGACCGTGCACAACCAATGGACTGGGCAGTTGCTCAGGCGCTTCGACGAGACTTAATGCCGCCGAATGGGCAACGCGATTGCATGAGCCGACAACGAAATTGTCCAGCCGACGAAAGCGGCGCGGTCTGGCTTTGGGCCGCGGCTTGGCAGCGATGCTTTCTTTGGGAAACGCCGCGGGCGGCGCCGCGGCCTCGGTTGCTACGGAAACCTCGACCGATAGATTTTCCCGCTGCCGGGCCTCACGAAAGAGTTCCGGGTCCAACGAGAAGATGACCTGCACCTTCTCCGCCAGCAGTTGTTCGGCAACCGCCCGGATATCCGCGCCAAAGGTTTTTTCCAGCCACTCTTGGTAAAAGTGATTAGGAACGCCGATCCGCAGAGTGCCGGCCTCGATGCTCAACCGGGTCTTGTTTTGAAACCATAAAACATAGCGATCGTCTCCAATCCGTTGGCTCAGCGCCGATCCCAGCGCCGCCGTGAGGTCTCCAGTAATCATCCTAAGATTCTTCCTTTTGCACGCGCGGCCGTGGGGCCGGGCGGAGTTCGTTCCAAATCGGCTACAAGAGAGACTCGGCGCGACCGGAAGAGCGCCGATTGCCGCCTTTGAAACCCAGAGAGGTCTCATTCTAGGCAGTGGACAAAGAGGATGCCAACGTTTTTTTGGGCGGAACACTCGACATGAGAATTTCATGCTCCTCAAGGGCATTAATTCACAATGTTTTTCCAGAAACGGCGCCGACAACCTTCAAAAAAGTCGGCGGAGAAAGGCGTGCAAAACCTGTCGATGAAACCGGCCTGTTTTCAGCTGGCAACTGGCAACCGTTTTTTCGACGATGAACTGCCGAGCGATTCATTTTATCGCGTTTTTTCCAGGCTATTATGGCTTTTGGACGTTTGGGGGTTCGAACTCCGAAACGGCAAGTGGACGATCCCAAAGATGGAGGTAAATCTCGCGTTTTTCAAGGGATACGAAGCCAAGTTCTTTGTACAGCTGGATGGCCGGCTGGTTACGCTGGTCGACGGCGAGCAAAAGCTTCGGTGCGCCCGCATTCTTGGCAAGGTGCAGTGCAAGCGTGGCTAAGTCTCGGCCGAAGCCACGTCGCCGGGCCTCGGGCACCACGCCCAGGTACGATAGATCCCAGGCGTCCAGGTCTGGAATCTCGGCAAGCAGCGCCACCGCCACCGGCTGCTCACCGTGCCAGGCCAGCAACCAGCGTTCGGGCCGAAACACTCCTTGGGTTTGATGGCCGGCAATAATTTCTTCCATGGTGCGGACGCCATTAAGCTCCGGACAATCCAGCGTTTCTTGATAAGTACGCTGCAGCGTGTCATGAAAAAGGCGGTGATCACGGTCATTATAGGTAGTGTAACTTATGCCGGGACTGACAGGAGAAAGTAGGTTCTCCAGGGCATGTTCAAAGTAATCGAGATTGGTAATGTGACGAAAGCCGCACCGCTCCAGGGCCCCGGTGAAAGGCCGGTCCAGGGGACTCACGATCGCCTGAGCCACCTTGGCGCCGCCGTCGCGCGCCCAGTCGAGAGCCGTCTGGACGAGGCGATCTTCTAGGACTTCGTTGGCCGGACCAGAGCGCGGCAACCAAAACAACACGCTCGCGCCCGGAAGCGGCACGGAAACCTGCACGCCACGCAAACCACCAGCGTCGTGGGCGACGAAGATGCCGCCCGGGGAAATAATGCCGCTGGAAGTCAGCTCTAGGGCATTGTGCAAACGAGTCGGACGAACATCCTCGCCGAGATGTTGCAGGGCGAGCGCGAAGGCGGCAGACCATTCGTGCGGATAGGCGACGCGAATGGCGGCTTCTGTCTGATCTCCCATCAATAGCGGCGTCCGCGATCGGTGCCAAAACCGCCGCGGCCGATGCCAAAGCCGCTGCTGCGACCTCCGCCGCCCCGCTGTCCCCTATCTTCACGCGGCGCCCGGGCGGGACGTTCCTCGCGCGGCTTGGCTTCATTGACTGTCAAGGGGCGATTCTCCTGCTCGAAGCCATTCAAGGCTGCTATGGCCTGCTGTGCTTCGGCGTCATTTTCCATCTCGACGAAACCAAAGCCACGCGAACGACCCGTTTCGCGATCCGTGATCACTTGGGTGTTGACTACTTTGCCGAACTTGCCAAAAAGTGCCAGCAAGTCGTCGGCAGTCGTCGCCCAGGGGAGATTGCCAACATAAATGTTCTTGGCCATGACCTCAGTAACCTGCTTTTTGGGGATGGGAAACGAAAAAACCTAGACACATTATGATTAAGGGCGCCACGAAAATCCATTAGATTTTTGCAAAAAAGGTCGCTGCATTCCGTTTAGCATTCGCACAGTGCCGTGCGAACGCTAGACAAAGGCGGTGACAATTTGGGCTAATCACACATTCTGCGGTCAGTTTGGCGATTGTACTTGCAATATCGATTCCGCGGAATCATCTACGAGACCAAGATTGGTTTTTTATTACGACTTTGCCGTCTCTTCGGTCGATTCTATTGTTGCTTGACGCGGCTTTCGGCAACGCAAGTCGCTTCGCGAATCAATCACAGAGGTGCCGTGAAACATGGGTCCGGTCAAAGTTCAGCCGAGTGGCTGCACTGGGGGCCCGGAAGGAAGCCGGCACGATTTCGGGGTCAACCTGTAAAGGAGACACGATGAAACGAGTTGCATGTCTTTTGGGTGCCGTGCTGGCCATTCTAACCGCTGCGGAGGTTGTGCGGGCCGACACCGGGTCGCTTCATTACGGCGGCTATCAGCCCTGGTGGAACATCTTCGCCAAACGCAATCGCTACATGTCCGCCGAAGAAGAACGCCTGCAACGGTTCTGGCACGATTACTATGATGCCTTGCGACGCTATTATAGCTCCCTCGATCACATCGACTGGGTCGCCTACTACAAGAACCATGGCTACCAGATCAACACTGGCCCGGCCTATGGCCAATACGGTGGTTCGCAGCGCGTCCAGTTCGCCCCCGTCTTCGTCAGCCCCACGATGCAATGGGCCGTTCCTAACAGCTGCATGAGCGGCCCGCCCGCTTGCCCCTCCGGACCTCCGATGGCCGCCTTCTACGGCTACGGTGGCGGCGGTGGCGGCTACGGCCAATAATCAACGAATAACTTGCGCCCAAAGATTCCCGCGGTATTCGTTTAGTGTTCGCCTGTCACCAGCGAACGCTAAACGAATACCGCGGGCAATTCATTTCCAAACTACCCAGTTTATGTAACTGCCATTTCTGCTTGAATCCGTCCACAACCACCACCAACTGACGAAAACGCCGCTTGAATTAAACAGAAAACCCCACCGGCCCGCGCGCTGTGGTGTAAGTTTTGATCGTGGCACTCGCCGCCAACACCATGGACCCACCCCCTCGACAAGGAAGGAGTCGCCATGAAAGCGACCGTCTTCTCGACAGGCGCATTCTTAGGACTTGCGTTGACCGCCTCTCTCGCATCTGCCGGCGGAGTCTATTACTCGCCAGTTTTTAACACGCCGCTTGCGCAGGCTCCCAACACGTACGGGCCGGGGTTTTATGTCATCTGCCCGAACGGCGTTGTCTATGGCCCCAATTATTGCCTGCGGCCGCCGGAATTGCCTTACGCTCCTCCCATCGCAACACCTACGCAAGCCATCCCAGCCTTCCCGTCGCATCCCTATGCGCGCAGCCCACGCGATTTCTTCATGTGGCGTGAAAACATGGAAGATCAGCTCCGTCGCACGCAGCGTCCCAATCTGGTGCCTTGACGAATTGATTGGCGCTGGCATCGCATCTTCAATATTTTTCTTCTCCGCACGAATAACGTGAGGGCCCCGGTGAACTTTTGACAGCTTCTGGCGACCCCCTTATAATGACCACAGAATCTTATGGGAGGTCGCATCGTGAAACCTGCCGTCGCGCCCCTCGGCCAGGCTCTGATGCTGCTACTGAGCTTGCTCACGAGCAGCTTGATGACTCCTGCGTCTCTTTACTCCCAAGAAACGCGGGACGGCATGTTCGTCACCGTCCCCAACCCCATTGATGACAAGGCCGTCAGCCAAATCGAGCGCAAAGTCCAGGAGGCCCTGGAACGGCAGAAGCGAAACATCTCCATCATCGTTTTTAACTTCAATCCCAAAGCGCAACCCGCCGGCACGACCGATTGGAATTCGCCCAATCGCCTGGCCGAGTTCATTCGCCATTTGCAGCGCGGAACCGTCCCAGGCAAAAACTATCCTAACATCGCCACGGCTGCTTTCATTCAAAATCAGGTCACCAAACATACTGTATTGCCCGTCCTGGCTTGCAAAGACATTTACATGTCCGACGAAATCGACTCCAAAACCGGACAAAGCAAAGCGCGGCTGGGAGATGTGACTCGAGAGCTCGGCGGCATTCTCGGCGAGACGACCAAACTTGCCTATGCCGGCGTCGCCGCTCAATTCACCTCACCCGATTTGATCGCACGAATGCTGGACCCAGGTCTGGCGCTTGAAAAAATCAAAACGGCGAAAGGGCCACGTTATGTGAGCGAGAGCAGCCTGCGGAAACTCGTCAACAACGGCGAGGCCTACACAAAGGAGCCGTTGCCTGACGAGCTGCAAGTGGGCCGCTCGCTCTTCGATGCCCGGCAAGCCCTCGACTTGGGAATTTGCAACGGCATCAAAAACAGCCCCGCGGAGCTCGCGGCTGCGCTGCGCCTGCCGCGCAAAAGCCTGACCGAAGATTGGCTGGTCGATGACAAGGTTTATCCATGGCGTATCGAGGTGCGCGGCCCGCTCGACAAAGGCAAGCTGGACTCGCTCGAACGCCGCATAAAAAAGGCGCTGGGCCAGGGCGGCAACTTGTTTATTTTGCAACTGGAAGCCGAGGCCGGCGACATCAAGCACGTCGCGTCGACGGCCCAGTGGCTGCGCGGTCTCTTGGCGGACAATCAGTTTCCCGCCAAAACGATTGCCTGGGTCCCACCGGGTCGTTCCCTCGGTGCCGCCACTTTCCTGGCCCTGGCGTGCAATGAAATTGTGATGGCCAAAGACGCCGCCCTGGCGGACTTCTCCTACTTGCCGGCCAATGAAGTCGCCGATGTCAAAGCGATGCTTTTGCCGTTGGCTGCCGAACAAGGATATTCTCCGGTTTTGTTTGAAGCAACGCTCAACAAAGATATGGCGCTATTCCGCGTGCGCACCAGAGACGGCGAGGAACGCCTGGTCACGGAGAAGGAGCTCAACAATCCCGCCTGGCAAAAAAACAGCCGGCTCGATCGTCCGCCTGGAAAATTCCTGATCCTCAAGGCCCCGCTGGCCGAGGAATTCCACGTCGCACAGGCCGCCGATATTGGCTCTGCCGACGAACTTTATGCCCGCTATGGCCTGGACGCACAAAAGGTTCGCATCGCGCGTGACGATTGGCTCGAACAGGTGGCAGAGTTCTTTCGTGAGCCCGCCGTCAATTTTGTTCTCATCATGTTGGGCATTGTCGGCCTCATCATGGAGTTAAAACTTCCAGGTACCACGGTTCCGGGCGTGATCGCGGCCATCTGCTTTGTCCTATTCTTCTGGGCCTATTCGTTCGTCGGCCAGTTCACTCTGTTGGCGGTGCTTTTGTTCATTCTTGGCCTGATTCTCATTGGCGTGGAAATCTTCGTGTTGCCTGGTTTTGGTTTTACGGGCATTAGCGGCATCGTCTTGCTGGTCTCTAGCCTTGTCCTGGTTACTCTCGAACGCATGCCGCAGACGTCCCAAGACTGGGTCAGCCTGGGCACGACTTTCGGCACCTTTGGGCTCAGTCTCGTGGCGGCGATGGCTGCCGCTTTCATGATTGCCTGGTATCTTCCCAGCATCCCTTACGCCAATCGACTGGTCTTGCAACCTCCCAGCGACGACGGGCCCGATCAGGGTCATGCCTTGAACAACTCCGCCCTGCTTGGCGCTATCGGCATCGCTGTCACCACCCTCCGTCCGGCCGGCAAAGCCCAAATCGGCGATGACTTCCTCGACGTCATGGCCGAAGGCGATTACGTTCAACCGGGCCGCCGCGTCCAAGTCATCGAAATCGAAGGCAATAGAATAGTGGTGAAGGAGATTGGGTAGAGCGAGGGGTGAATGGAGAGCCATCGATAATTAACCACTCACCACTATCCGCTCACCACTGACAAAGAAACATGGATCAACCGTTTCTCGCTTATGTTTTGATTGTGCTGGGGCTGGTATTGCTGGCCGCGGAGGTCTTTTTGCCGACCGGAGGCGTTCTTTTCGTCCTGGCGCTGGCCGCGCTGATCGCCGGTATCGCGATGGCCTTTTATGCCGATCTTACCCAGGGCTTGATAACGCTAATTGCCGTCTTCGTGCTTGTTTCGGTCATGGGACCCGCGTTGCTCCACATCATGCCGCGCACCGCCATGGGCAAAAAAATGTTTTTGGAAGCCGCGGCCGATGACGCCTCGACGGCTGCCATGCCGGTCAACCTGGAGTTGGAGGCCTTGCGCGGGCGGTATGGAAAAACGCTGTCGCCGTTGCGGCCCGCGGGTGTGGTCGATTTTGACGGCCGGCGCGTTGACACCATGAGCGAAGGCGATATGATTGGGGCGGGTCAGTGGGTGCGTTGCATCGATGTCAAGGCGGGCCGCGTCATTGTCAGGCAAGTGGAAAAGCCCCCCGACCTGGGCGACATGGATCCAATGGATTTACGCTAGACAATAATCTCTCTGATTTATCGTTTCGCGCACGCCGGTGTTTTGTGAGCGTCAAGCGATAAATCCCTTGCGACGACAAACGAATAATAACGGGAAGGATAAATCTCTTATGCGGAATACTTTTACACTTTTCGCTCAGGCTGACGATCTGAGCAAAAAGCTCTCCGACAATATGTGGCTCATCATACTTGGCGGCGTGGTCCTCCTGGTGGGCATTTTCTTCCTGGTCATCTTCTTCAGCTTCTTGCGTTTGTGGATTCAGTGTTTTCTCACGGGCGCCAAGATCAGCATTTGGGACCTGGTCGGCATGAAGCTGCGTAATGTAGATTACGGCATGATCGTGCGGCAAAAAATCTCGCTCGTGCAGGCGGGGGTCAAGGTTTCGACGCAGGAAATGGAAGCTCATTACCTTTCACGCGGCAATGTGCCCAAGACGGCGACGGCGGTCATTGCCGCCCATAAGGCCGGCATCGAGTTGCCCTGGCGGATCGCAGCAGCCATCGACCTCGCGGGCCGTGATGTCCTCGACGCAGTCAAGACCAGCGTTAATCCCAAGGTCATCGACTGTCCCGACCCGGCCAAGGGACGGCCGACGCTGGACGGCGTGTGCAAGAACGGCATTCAATTGCGTGCCAAAGCCCGCGTCACCGTCCGCACCAAGCTTGACCGCCTGGTCGGCGGCGCCACCGAGGAAACCATCATCGCCCGCGTCGGCGAGGGTATCGTCAAAGCCATCGGTTCGGCGGAGCATCATACTGACGTGCTCGCCAATCCGAACATCATCTCCCAGGCGGTGCTCAAGAATTCGCTCGATTCGCAGACAGCCTTTGAGATTGTGTCGATCGACGTCGCCGAGATCGATGTGGGCGAGAACATCGGCGCAATCTTGCAGGGCAACCAGGCCAAGGCAAATCTGCAAGTGGCCCAGGCCGATGCCGAGCGGCGCCGGGCGCTGGCCGTCGCCCTAGAACAGGAAATGAAGGCAGCGGTCGAGGAAAATCGGGCCAAGGTGATGCTCGCCGAGGCCGAAGTACCCCTGGCGCTGGCCTTTGCTTTTCGCTCGGGAAAGCTGGGCGTGATGGATTATTTCAACATGCGCAACATCCAGGCCGATACCGATATGCGCAACGCAATTTCGGGCACCGGTTCCACCACGAACGTGTCCCGCAATGATCGGCCTGCCGGTCAAACGCCGTCGTAGAGGAGGGAATATGGATTGGGTATCATTGGCGATACCGCTGATTGCCGTGGCGGTCTGGATCTTCAGTCATCTTGCCGGTCAGCAAAAGGAAACGCGGCCGCCTGTGCGCCCGGCGCCACGGCCACGCAATCCTCTCGATCCGCAGGCTCCTGGTACCCTGTCTAGGCCGGAAGAAGACAACAAATATCGCGAGGAAATGGGCCGCCAACGCGAGAATAAAAACCTTCCGGCGCGACGGCCTCTGCCTCAACCCAAGCAACCGCGACAGAAAAGACCAATGGTCGGATCGAAACCTCCGCCGCTCCCTGCCATTTTGCTTCCCACGCAGCCTGCAAGCTATAACCAAGGCGTCGCGACAGACGCCCTGCCGCTGGCCGTCGAGCCGGTAATAAAAATGGGTCAAATTGCGGCGCCGATGGAAAGGCCTAAATCCGCCGCTGTGAAAAATCTGCTCGAACTCTTGAAAAAGAAAGACAGCCTCACCACCGCTATCCTGCTAAAAGAAGTCCTCGACCTGCCGTTGGCCAAAAGGCCGCGGCGGCGATTATGAGGTCTTTGGTTATTGACTGTCGGGAAACAGTGCTCCGGTATCTGTTTAGAGTTCGCGCGGGATTTTCCGTAACGGTATTCCGCGGGCTTTAGTTTCCTGATGCTCAAAAACGCTCATACATATTCCCCGGCAACCTGCGAATGATTCTCTTTAGCTCCATCGTCATCAACACGCCACTGAGAGCGGCCGACGATATACCCACATGGCGCGCCAAATCGTCCACATTGCGGGTTTCGCTGAGGAAGTCCCATATTTTTTGTTGTGTGTCATCGAGACCCGGCGGAGTCTGTGCCGGAACGGTCGGGGCGACAGCGGTCCTTTCTGGCATGGATGGGGAAAACAACGGTCCCAATGTTTGCATGTCGTCCAGAAGATCGCGCGCGTGGCGGATAAGTTTGGCTCCTTCACGCAGCAGCTTTAAAGTACCCGCGCTGGCTGGATTATCGACCGGGCCCGGCACGGCGAAGACCTCCCTGCCCTGCTCGGCTGCATGGCGAGCGGTGATGAGAGCGCCGCTTTTTTCGTTGGCTTCCACCAACACCACTGCCCGGCATAGCCCGCTGATAATGCGATTGCGGGCCGGGAACATGCCCGCCATCGGCTCCATGCGCATCGCCGATTCGGTGACCAGGCCGCCGGAGGCAGCCACGGCGTCGGCCAGTTCGGCATGTTCGGGTGGATAAATCTTGGATAAGCCACCAGCCAGCACGGCGATGGTGCGGCCGCCAGCGTTTAAAGCCCCGCGATGCGCGCAGCCGTCGATGCCGCGGGCCAGGCCGCTGATTACCGTGAACCCTGCCTGTACCAGGTCGGCGGCAAGGCGTTCCGCGACGCGCCGGCCGTAGGACGTGCATTGCCGCGAGCCAACGATGGCGATGGCATTGTTGAATTCAAGCGAACCACGCACATAAAGAAAGCGTGGCGGCAGCGAGATGGTCGCCAACAAGGGCGGATATTCATCTGTCCCGAGGCGGACAAGCCGAACCTGATTTTTGGCCATGAGCGCCAACTCGGCATCGACATCGCTATTCGCCAGCGCCTGTTTAATAGCCTGCGCCGTGGCCGCGGGCAAATGAGGTATCTCCGCCAATTGGTGCGGCGCAGCGCGAAAGACGGCATCGGAAGAGCCAAAACGTTTCAGCAGCGCCGCAGCCAGGCGCGGTCCGATCCCCGGGACGAGATGCAAAGTCAACCAGTCGCGTTCTTCGCTGGTAAGGTCCATGGGGATTCCAAACGCTCCTGGTTCCCAGGCTCCGCCTCGCGGATGTGTCGCCAGGCGTCCGCTGGTGAATCAACCGGCAGGCGGAACCTGCCGAGCGGGCCGTTTCCAGGCGGAGGCTGGGAACGAGAGCGGGTTATCATTTCAACATGGATTCACGCAAAACCTGGCGTACGTCCCCCTCCGGCACGTCGTCAAATAGTGCGACCTCCCCTAGCCGGCGCGGCAAGATGAAACGCAGGCGGCCAGCGACGGATTTCTTGTCCGTGCGCATGGTGGCCAAAAGTTGGTCGATATTCCATGGCTCCGGCCGGGTCGGTAGCGAAAAGGCCTCCAGCAGCCGAAGTTGGCGTTCGCTGACTTCGGCTGTGATCAGTCCACGCCGCTGCGCGAGGCGACTGGCGCACGCCATGCCCACGGCCACCGCTTCGCCGTGTAGCCAGGCGCCATAGCCGGCCGCGATCTCAAAGGCGTGGGCAAAAGTGTGGCCATAATTGAGCACGGCGCGTAAGCCGGTTTCCTCGCGCTCGTCTTGCGCCACCACGTCGGCTTTGAGTTCGCAGCAGCGCAAAATCACTTTCTCCAGAGCCCCGGGCTGGCGCCGGCAAAGCGCGTCGATATTTGCTTCCAAAAATGCAAAGAAATCGGCGTCGAGAATAACGCCATATTTGACGACTTCCGCCAGACCGCTGCGATATTCACGGTCGGCCAGCGTGTCCAGCGTAGCGCTGTCGATCCACACGCCGACGGGTTGATGAAAGACGCCGATCATGTTCTTGGCACGGGGATGATTGACCGCGACCTTGCCGCCCACTGAGCTATCGACCATGGCCAGAAGCGTCGTGGGAACCATGAGCAGAGGCAAACCGCGTGCGTAGGTCGCCGCGACAAAGCCGGCCAAATCGCCCATCACGCCGCCGCCGACCGCAACGATCAGCGTCTTGCGATCGGCGGGCATGTCGATCAGGCGATCGTAAAGTTCAGCGGCAACCGAAAGCGCCTTTTGGCCTTCGCCGGACGGCCGCACAGCGAGCGCGACGCGAAAGCCGGCCTGTTCTAGGCCCGCCTGAACCGCAGCCGCATGCTGGCTAACCTTTTCATCGACGATTAGGAAAGCGCTGCTGCCGGTGCAACGCGTGCGCGCGAACGCTCCCGCGCCAGCAAGGTCGTTGCGGGTTATGGCGATATCGTAGCCGCGTTCAGCGAGATGGACGTGAAGGGAGTTCATGGGTGAAGAAATCCTACGGATTCCCGTGCATCCTGCAAGATTCCCGTCGTTTGGCCGCGGTTCGAAGAACCGCGTCGGACAGTGGCTGCCCTTTTCTTCGAAATGGCGCTAAACGGCTCACGGCGTCCAAGGCGATTGCGGCGGCAAGCCCTTCATGCCGCGTTCCAGGGCGATGTTTTTATCCGCTTCTTGAAGGACGGCGTGAATAGAATCGAGATCGCTGGGCTGATAGCCCGCTTTTTCCAGGTAGCCACCGGCGAGTTTTGTCGGGTCGAGACGGATAGGCAAGCGCATACTCTTGGGGTTGTTCATTTCGAATTTGCCTAGCTCAGCAACCGCGGTGAGATCCGATCCGGAGCCTTGTACGCCGTTGCCCACGGGCAATTGCACGGGCGGCCTTTTGTCGGGATTTCGGATTTCCGCACTGGTGTGTGCCTCGCGCTCGGAAACCATTTTACCCAGTTCCAGCGCCAGGACCGCCGCCAACTCGGGCTCCGTTTTACACTTGTCCACGACTCCCTTGGTCACATAAATCACGCGTGTGTCGACGTGAAAAATCTCGAGCGTTTCGGAGTACATGGTCGCGAAGAGAGGTTGCAAGCCAATTTGTGGATTGGCCTTGAGCACTTTTTTTCCGACCATATCGACCCGCTCGGAAAGCTCGCTGGAAGCCGGCGTATAACTGGCCCTGGTCTTGGCGGCCGGCGGCGCTTCAACGCCGAATGGATTGTTGCTGACCAGCGCGGTCTTCTCCCCTTCGCGATTGGGCAAGGAAAAGCAACCGCCAAGTACCAGTAATCCCAAGAGAATAGCATACCTCGCCATGGCCGGCCCTCGAATGCAGGAATAACTGGCGAACGAGGAAAGGGAGGATACCTTGCTTCCCTTTTTTGTCCAGGGCAATGCGAAATGATTTGTCGTTTAGCGTTCGCAGCGCGCTGTGAACGCTAAACGAATACAGATATTACTTCCTTTTCCCGGTCACGATCTCGTCCGCCAGTGACCCCGCGTCATATACGGCGCGCAGGGCTTCCGGGATGGCTGGAGAACTTACGGAAACGGCGCGAGCCACATCTTCGGTGTAAGCGAAATCCAACACCAGCGATTGAATGTTGCCGTCGAAAATCAGGCCGACAATTTCACCCGCCTTGTTGATGACTGGACTGCCAGAGTTACCGCCGATGATGTCGGCAGTGCAAACAAAATTAAAGGGCGTCTTCAAGTTGAGCTTGCTCTCGCGTTCCAACCAGCGTTTGGGCAGGTCGAACGGGTATTTGTAATTCTGATCCTTCGCTTTTTCATAAAGACCGGCAAAGGTGGTTTGAAACGGAATCTTCTTGCCGGCTTCCTCATACCCCTTAACCGTGCCAAATGCTAAACGCAGAGTGAACGTCGCATCGGGATACGTGTTGGTTCCCTCCAGGACGAACTTGGCGCGTGCGATTTTGTCATAGGCTTGCCGCTTGGGTTCCTCAACTTCATTTTCCATGATCTTGCGCACGGCCCGGCTTTCCGCGTCAATTATCTTGGCGAGCCAAATCATCGTATCCGAGGACGTGTTTACAGCCACTGCGCCGCCTTCATAAAGTTTTTTTCGCTCGGCCACGTCAAAAAGTTTGCTGCCCGAGATCAAGTCAGCAGCACGTTCGCGCGGCGATTTGCCTTGCAAGATCTCTTGCACAACGGGCGTTTTATAACCTAGTATCTCGCACAGCCAGCCGAGCGAATCCGACAACTTGGCCAACTCAAAATCCGGATAAAGAGGCCGCTTGGAAAATAAGCGCAACTCAAGCGATTCCTTGTCCGAATCGTTGAATTCGGAGAGACGTTGATCATTGGGCTTGGGAAATTCCGCGGCGGCACGTACCAGCGTGCGGGCAATTCCGAACAGGGACGTGTTAAAGCCGGAGCCGGCTTCCAGCATCGTGTATTTTTTGATATTGGCCGCGCGCACCTTTTGCACCCCGGCTATCGTATCCCAGGCGCCGGCCACATCCTTGAGATCGGGATGCTTGGCAACCGCCGCCCGCAACGCTTTTTCTTCGGCCATTTTTTTGGCGATGAGCGCGGGGTCCTGCAGGCCCGCCAGGCCACCGTCGCGCGCCTTGCGGCTATTGGCGACGCTAAAAAGAAAATCCTTAGCTTTGCGTTCGAATTCCTCCCCTTGGCCGCTATACACCGAGAGCATCACTTCCAGCCGATTGAGCCTTTGCAGCAAAAAGGGAAAGCCTATGTCGCGCAGGTATTCCAACTCGGCCACGGTGTTGAGCCGATCGGTATGGCCGGGATGGCCGGAAACAAAAACCAGTTCGTTATCCCCCGCGCCGTTCTTGCTCCAATTGAGATAGTGCTCGATCTTCGCCGGTTTACCATTCTCATAAACGCGGAAAAAGCACATGTCGAGGTCATAGCGAGGATAGGCGAAGTTATCGGCGTCGCCGCCGTAAAAGGCGATTTGTTGTTCCGGTGCGAAAACCAGACGCACGTCGGTGTAGCGCTTGAAACGATAAAGTTGATATTGGCCGCCTTGATAGAGCGTGATGACGTTGCTGCGCAGGCCGGTTTTATCCTGGGATTGCTTTTCGATATTGGCGATGACGGCCCGCCGTGCCTCGAACGCTTTTTCGGGCGACATGTCAGGCTTGACCGCCGCCTTGACTTGGTCGGTGACATCGACAATTTCCATGAGGACGTTCAATTCCTCATCGACGGATTGAAACTCTTCTTCCAGCGTCTTGGCAAAAAAGCCGTCCCGGACATAATCCTTGCCCTTTTTGCTGAGTTTCTGCAGGGCCCCCAGCCCGACGTGATGGTTGGTCATCACCAATCCATCCGCGGAAATAAAGGAACCGGAACCGCCCGAATTGAAACGCACCGACGCCTTTTGCACGTGCTCCAACCACTTGTCGGTAGGATCGAAGCCATATTTTTCCTTCAGAATTTTGCGCGGCGGATTGTTAAAGAGCCACATTCCTTCGTCGGCAGGCATTTTTTTCGTGGTCATTGCAAGAACCAGTAGTGCGAGGATGGGGATGAAAAAAGCACGTTTCATGGTCGTTTGTCCTCTGGGTTGTTTCGTTTTATTTTATGGATGATTCACGGGGTGTAACCGGTGACCTGCGCATGCTCACGAAAAAGAGTACGGCGATCAATAAACCGAAGCAAACGATGGCGGTAATCGGTTCATTAAGCCAGGTCCCTTCCACAGCTTTGGTTTTGTCGATGTATTCCTCCTGAATTTCCTTCGGAACAAATTCCAGGAACGCAATGCACACGCCCGCCAGACTGCCTCCGGCAATATACCCCGACGCCATCAAGACACCGGGGCTGGATTCCGTCTTGGCAATGGCCTCGATTTCCGCCTTGGCGCGGGCTTCGGCATCCAGGGCGGCGTTGCCGGTCGCAACGGGAACCGAAGATCGCGCTGTCCAGGCGTCGAGCAGCCAGCGCACCAGCCCGCCGAGAAATACGGGTACTGAATATTGAATGGGGACATAGACGCCCACGGCGAAGGCGAGCGAAGAAATCCCGCATAATTCCAGGGTAATGGCGATCATCGCTCCAATGACGAGCAACGTCCAATTGAGCGTGCCGCCCAAGACGCTATTGATAATGAGTGCCATCACCTGCGTCTTCGGAGCTTCGAACTCTCGATTAACCTTGGTACCGTCATCTCGATGCGACCGTCGGCCCATGATGCCGGGATCGACTAAATAACGGACCGTTCCGCTCGCATCGACCAGGTACTTACCCGGCTCGACTCGGTTGTACTCACCTTGCAAGGGCCGCCAGACGTAATAGGTTTGGCCATCATAGGTCTCCCTTTCATGCAGCTCGGAAATTTTATCTTTGAGATTGATGTCGGGGAGATCCTTCTGGGTGTAGACGGTGCCGGCTTGATTGAAATAAAGCAAAGTTGCGCCGATAAAAAGTGCCGATGTCAATGCGCCGATGATGATAGCCAGCTGTTGGAGCCGGGGGGTAGCGCCCACGAGATAGCCGGTTTTTAAGTCTTGGGAGGTGGTGCCGCCGTTCGATGCTGCGATACAGACCACCGCGCCGATCGATAGGGCCAACACCTTTTCTACCGGCGAAGTCATGCCCATTGCGAGAAAAAGAAAGCAAGTAAGCATCAGCGTGGCCACCGTCATGCCAGAGATCGGATTGGACGATGACCCAATTTCTCCCGTCAACCTGGATGACACGGTCACAAAAAGAAAGCCAAATAAAACGACAAGGACGGAACCAAGGATCGCGGAACCCCAGTTAATTTCCTCGCCCAGGAAGATGGTTAGAATCGCAATGAGCAACAGGCTGCCGAAAAAGACGACCTTCAAAGACAGATCATCTTCGGTGCGCCGGAATGTCGCGCGGCCGGTTGCGGTCGCGGTGCCACGCAACGTCCCCAGGCCTGAAGCAATCGAGCGAATGATCAACGGAATGGTCTTCAGCATGCTGATGACCCCGGCCGCGGCCACGCAACCGGCGCCAATATAAAGAAGATAATTCTCGCGAATTTCTCGGATGCCCATTTGCGAAATCGTCTTGGTTGTCGCCGGCGCCAACGGCGCCGGCAAGTTCTCGCCGAACATGTAAATCGTGGGCGCGATGACCAGGTAGCCGAGCACCGCGCCTCCCATCATGATGGCCGAGGTGCGCGTGCCGATGATGTAGCCGACTCCCAAAAGTTCCGACGCCATTTCAGCCGAAAAAATGGCCATCTTGTTCACGAAGGTGAGCGGATACGACAATGTCCCCTGCAAGATATTCATACCTTCCGTGACAAACTTGTGGCCAAACGCCAAAAAGAAGCCAAGGAAAACAGTCAGTCCGGTCGTACCTCCCTTTTCCCCGGAAATAAGCACCTCGGCGCATGCGGTGCCTTCCGGATAAAGCAACTTACCCGGTTCGCCCGGCTTGCCGTGCAACTTGACGATAAAGGCTCGGCGCAGAGGAATCATCATCAAAACGCCGAGGAGGCCGCCGAGAATGGATACAAACATGACGCGCGAAATAGTCATATCGAACCCAAGAACCATCAGGGCGGGCATCGTGACGCCAACGCCAAAAGCAATCGATTCGCCGGCGGAACCGGCAGTTTGCACAATATTGTTTTCAAGAATCGTGGCGGGCCGCAATCCGAAGACCTTGGACAGGCCCCTGAAAACCGTTATGGACAAAACCGCGACGGGAATCGATGCCGACACCGTCATCCCGACCTTGAGCACCAGGTAGATCGACGAAGCCCCGAAGACGATTCCCAGAAGCGCTCCCACGATGATGGGGACCAGCGTAAACTCCGGCATCTTGACTTTATCGGGCACATACGGCTCATGAACGGGCGGGGTTTCCGAAACGGTGGCCATGGAATTTGCTCCTAGCGAATGATGAAGCGGCGCTCCGCTGCCGGCTAATAAACTCCAAGAGAGGATTTGCATAGCTTCGGAGAACGGGCCACGCCCGGCAAGAGGGGATTGGATTTTGCATGCCTTTCATAAATAATTAATCCCTTCGGCGCTCACTTTGCCCGGCCGTTTCGTTTATACTATTAGCTGTTATTTTTTTCTCCTTTCGACCCTTCCCAGACAGGAGCTTCCCCATGAGTTGGCAGAATCGCTGGCTGAGCGGGCCATGGCTCGCGCCCGCCCTCGCGAAATTCTTGCGGCGCCTTTCCGACGATGCCCGCAAACCCAAGAGAAAACAATCTCTACGATTGCTTGTCGAAGAAATGGAAGGACGGGTCTTGCTGTCCGCCACGCCTCTGGCGACCACCAGCAGCAATTGGTCCGGCTATGCGGCCCAGACAAATTTAAACACGCCGCTCAGCGGGGCCGTGACGGCCGTCGGCGGTTCGTGGGTTGTGCCCACGGTCACCGGTTCCGTGACCGGCTACTCGTCCGCCTGGGTCGGCATCGATGGCTACAGTTCCAGCACGGTGGAGCAGATCGGCACCGAGCAAGATACTTCGATCAACGGCAAGACGACGTACTACGCCTGGTATGAAATGTATCCGGCCGGCTCCGTCTTGATTTCAAACTTTAAAGTGGCGCCCGGGGATTTAATTACCGCCGAAGTCTTGTATGCCAGCGGCGCCTTCACGTTGCGATTAACGAACATGCCCAGCAGCGGCGCCGCCGCCGAAACCTTCAGCATCACCAAGACAGCCAAGGGGGCGCTGCAGTCGTCCGCGGAATGGATCATCGAAGCGCCGTCGGCCGGCAGCACGTTACCCCTGGCGAATTTCGGTACGATCAACTTCAGCAACGCCTGGGCCACGATTTCCGGCGCGTCGGGCCCGATCGACAATGCCGCCTGGCAGGCGTCGCAAATCAACATGGTTGGCAGTTCCAGCCGCCACGGCCCCATCGTGACGGAAGACACAACGTCGGGCCTGACCGGCGGCGCCCCAAGCGGCGCTGATCCGTTGCCGCCTGCGACCGGCACGGCCGTATCCAGCTTCAGCGTAACGTTTAATGCATCCGCCACGCCGCCACCGCCAACGTCGCGCCATCACGGCCTTTGGTGGGCACCGGATCAGCCGGCCCAAACCATCATCGTTACGGTGCCGGTCACGGCCACCATGTCCAACGCCTTGTTGATTGTCCATGAACCCGTCCTGCCGACGCAGCGCGTTTTGCTGCCGGCCATGGACATCCGTCCTCAGGCGGCCAAGCCCATTGATTCCTCGGGCATCACCCGTCTCGGAATTTGGCACGAAACCAACGAAGCTCCTGTAATCGAGGCTGACGAAGAGATGCCGCCTGTGCCACAGCCACCGCAGGCCGCTCCGGCTGGAAATGAGGCCGCGCCCGATAACCGCGGTCCAATCGAAACGCCGCTTTCGGGAGCCCTTCCTTCCGCCGAGGACGTCGGCAAGCCCAAGGACCTGGTGGAAACGATCGAAACGAACATGACCCGACCGCAGCCCGATCTCGAGGCGTTGGCGGCGTCGGCCGGCGTTTTGCTGTTTTTGCGAAGTTATTGGCAACCCGAACAGCGGGAAAGGAAAAAGCAGCGGCGCATCATTTCGGATCTGTGGCGCGATTAGTGAGCGATGCCGGTACCCTGCCCTCGTTTTGATCGGCGAGGGCGGGGGCGTTTTGTCTTTGGAAAGGATCTTTCGGCATCGCCGGCTCGAGATAGGCATAAGACACCGGCGCCGCCAATTCTGCCTTGGCATTGGTCGGCACCTTGCTAAGAAACAACGGGTCCTGCGGCCCCTTGGGGGGCGACACGCCCTGGCAACCGGCCAAGCCAATTACCAAGAGTGCGCAAACAAGCCAGGTTCGCCAAATTGACGTGGTCATCAGGAATTACCCAACGTTCAACGTTCCTTCTATCATCGACATTCGCAAAAACGGAGCGTCAATAATTCCTTTGGAGCCTCGCACGAAGTAAGCGCACGGTATGTATCTCCTCCGCTTACTTCGTGCGCGGCTCCTTAAAAACCCAACTCCTCCGCCATCCGCTCCAGGGCTTCCTTGGCAATTAGCGCGATCTCTGGTACCTCGGAATCGGCCAAGCGGTCGAGGTCGGGCCAGAGCAGCATCAGGCCTTCGTCGGCGATGAGTTGCACCGTCTCCTGAATCTGCATGGTATCTTCGGCGGTAAGGCCCTGGCGAAACCATTGCAATGCGGCACGTTCTCCAAGTCTGGCGAGAGCAGCACGGGCGGACTGGCGGACCACCGGCGAGGGATCGCGACGGCCGATAGCCAACGCCTGCTGGACGGGTATTTTCAAGATTGGTTCTGACCAGCCGAAGGCACTAAATGCCGCCGCCCGATAGAGCGGGTCCCAATCTTTGGCTGCCAAGATGAGAAAGGTCTCGGTTTCCGCGGAAGGATGGCCGCGTAACGCTCGCAAGATCGCCTGGTAACGAAAGTACGACGGCACGGACGGACGGATCGGAGTATCCGGTCGGGGACGCCATTGGCTGCGCCGCTGCATTGGCACCTGTTTGGCCGCCCAAGAGCGCAGCCACGGTCCCACGCGCGAACTCTTGGACCAGGCCAGCGACTCCAGCACCAGATCGCTGATCGGGATGCGCTGATTTTCAAGCAGCTCCAAAAGCTCGGCGCCCGCGTCGATGCGTAAGTCTACCAAAGCGTGCAAAAGATCCTCGAGAAGTTGCTGCCGGGCTGAGGCGAGTTGCCTGCGTAGCTCGCCAGGCGCCTCTTCCAAAAACTCGCTGAGCACCGGTTCGAGCGCCGCCAGGCGCGAAAACTGCCAATCGAAAGCCTCGATTTCGTTTTGGTCTTGGAAAAAGTCAGAGCGGCAATGGGGGGCCCGCCGCAGAAACCGCATCGTTTCATGAGCGATGCGCACCATGAGAGGATGAAAACCATCCGGGCGATGATCCCAAAGGTCTTCCAGCATTTCGCCCATGCGGCCCTCGGCGACCACTTGAGGCGGCAAGCCGTAACGCATCCCTTCAAAGGCGCGGTGCAATAGCCGCAGCGCCGCCCGCCCGAGGGGTGTGTCCCATTGACGCAAGTAGCCGCTAAAACCCAAAAAGCAAACCGTCTCGGCGGCAAAGAAATGCCCGAGCGGGACTTCGCTGGCGCCGGCGGCGCAACGCAACAAATGCGGCAAACTTTCCGTGCGATTCAAAGTCCGCAAGCTGCCGGCGACATCGATCCAGTACCAGGTTTGTTCCAGTTCGTCGTCGGTCAAATGCCGATTGAGCTGGCGCTCGAGTATCTTGCCGGCTGACTCAGTGCCGATCTCAGCCAAGGCGCGCACCTGAAAGACAAAATGCATACCCGGACGCAAGCTGGCTTCGACCCTGGCTTCGTCGCCGCGTTCCAGCAAATCGCGAAAACGGCGCTTGGCCGATTCAACCGCTTCTTCATTGATTTGTCCGTTTTGAAAAATCTCGATATGCTGTCGCGTGACCGCCGACAGCGCGTCTCCGACGTCCCGGCGCCTCGGCAAATGGCGGCCCAGCAAAAACGCCGCTCCCAGCAGCAGCGGCAAGAGGATGGCCAAGATGAGGGGGAATTCCATGGCGTTCACCCGGAGTAGGCCTCACGCTCCGCGTGAGAAAAATCATCACGCGCAGCGCGATGACTACTCATCGAGAACCATCATCCGTAACTTGATGGCTACTCGCGTACCTGTCCTTTACCATACACAATGTACTTGTAGGAGCACAACTCCTGTAGGCCACAGGGACCGCGGGCGTGAAACTTGTCCGTGCTGATGCCGATTTCAGCGCCCAGTCCAAATTCGTAGCCGTCGTTGAAGCGCGTACTGGCGTTGACCAAAACCGCCGAGGAATCGACGGCAGCCAAAAAGCGTTGGGCGGCCGAAAAATCATTTGTGACGATCGCCTCGGTGTGCTTCGAACCAAAGCGGTCGATGTGATTCAACGCTTCCTCCAAGTCCTTAACAACCTTGACCGACAAGATCAGTTCTAAAAACTCCGCCGCGTAATCCGCGTCGCTGGCAGCTTTCGCTTGGGGCACAAGCGCGCAAGTGACGGGGCAGCCACGCAATTCGACGCCACGCTCGAGCAGGGCGGCCGCCGCGCGGGGCAGAAACTGTGCTGCGATCTCCTCATGCACAAGTAAACTTTCGGCGGCATTGCATACTCCGGGTCGCTGGCACTTGGAGTTGACGATAATTTTTTCGGCCATTGTGAGATCGGCGCCGCGATCGACGTAGACGTGGCAATTGCCCATGTAATGCTTGAGCACCGGCATGCGTGCCTCCTGCGCGACGCGTCGAATCAGGCTCTCGCCGCCGCGCGGGATGACCAAATCGATGTATTGGTTCAGCTGCAAGAGTTGCCCGACAGCGGCGCGGTCGGTGGTGCTCACCAGTTGGATGGCGTCTTCCGGCAATTCCAGCGCCCGCAAACAGTCTTGGAGTATGCGATGCAACGCAGTATTCGAATGTAGCGCTTCCTTGCCACCGCGTAGAATGATGGCGTTGCCGCTTTTAAGACACAGGCCGGCCGCGTCGACCGTCACATTGGGCCGCGATTCATAAATGAAGAAAATAACGCCAAGCGGAACACCCACCTTATGAACTTGCAAACCGTTGGGACGAATGAAAGAGTCGAGCACGCGGCCGATCGGATCGGGCAAGGCAGCGATCTCGCGCAAGCCCGTTGCCGCCGCGCGAATGCGAGCGGGCGTCAAGCGTAGGCGATCGATCTGGGCAGTATTTAGTTCGAGGGACTGGGCGCCGGCGACATCGCGCGCATTCGCTTCCAGAATTGTGGCGGTATTTTTTTCCAGGGCGTCGGCGGCCTGGAGCAGGCAGTTATTTTTCTGGGCACCGTTCACGGTGGCAAGCACGCGCGCGGCGACGGAGGCGCGGCGTCCCAAATCATGGCAATAAGCTTCGAGGTTCATGGTGAAACATTCATGGTGAAATGACGAAACCATCCGTCATACGTGCTTCCTATTTCGCGTCATTCCCAATGGGCTCGGTGACGGCAGCGCTGGTCGGCGCCGGACGCTCGAGTTCCTCCAGGTAAAACGAAATTACCGGAGGAATGCTTTCCACGAGGGTAAAGTCCTTGGGTAATTGTAAGCGAAGTGGCTCCAAATTTCTGCCCCGAAAAAGACCTGTGCCTGTTAGATCAATAAAGGCCAGTACCGGCGGAAGCTCTTCCCCGGCCGGACCGAGTAGCCGCAGCCGTACTTTGCCGTCTCCGCCGTGAAATGTCGCCCGCCACGGAAAATACGGCGGACACATAAAACGGACCGGCACGTCAGCTAATTCGTAGATTTTTTGTTTGGGCTGCACCTTGCACTGAAAGGTCACCATGCGTGGCGTGGCCGCTACGGGCCGGCCTTCGAGTTCGCTGACCAACGCGACTTGATCTTTGACCAGGCCGTCGCTGTTGGCAGGCACGGTCAAGGCGTAGGGCTTGGTCAAAATTGCCTGGGCGTGATCGAGCACATGCTTGGGACCGCGGACTAGAACGGTCGCCGGTTCAATTTTGGTCTGCGTAACGCGCACCAAACCGGTGGAATCCAGCTTTACGGGCAATTGCCGTTCTGCCAGTCGATGAACGGTGACCGGTATGCCATTCTTGTCGTCGCCCAGGTAAGTAAGTACGCCGGCGGGCACGTCCAGATGTGACGGTTCGATGTGCAGATTCTCGGTGAAGGTGGCTTCAGAAAGGCGGTCTTCCGAAATATTCATGGTCACAGAAGCTTGTACCTGGCCGCGTTGAAACCGGTGCCGCAGTTCGCGAATGCGCGATGAAGGACCAGCGAATGACACGGTTACGCTGGGCGTGCCGCTCGTTTCCAGAAGAAACAGATCGCGTTGCTGGGGAGCGAGTTGAATTTGCACCGGCACCTGGACCCGATCGATGGAATCCTGGGCGCGGCTATGAGTATAAAGCCACACGAGAAATGCCAGCGATAACGCCACTAGCATTTCCAAAAGCGTGTGCCGAAAGCGAAAGGTCGTCCACCAGGCTTTCATCCGTACTTGCATGGGGATTCCTTTCCACAAAATAGGCCGAAGGGGTTGTATCAAGTGACATCATGCCACGTTGATGTTACATCTTTCAAGCCGCCGCGCTCGTGGGCGCGCTCAATAACGCCGCCAGACGCAAGGCCAAATTTTCGCGCGGCACGGGTTCGAATTTACCGCCGACAGCCAGCGACACTCGGCCGGATTCTTCACTGACGACCAGGACGATGGCGTCTGTTTCCTCGCTCAGGCACAGGGCGGCACGGTGGCGCATGCCCATGTTCAGACGCGTGGAGGATTCGTTGATTTGGTCAAGCGGCCGCATGGGTAACTGACATCCGGCGGCGACGACTCGGCCCTTGGTCAAGATGATGGCACCATCGTGCAACGGGCTTTTCGGAACAAATAAGCTGCGCACCAGCGGCGCCGACACCAGCGCGTCAATGCGTTCGCCGGTCTGGGCGAAGGGCTCCAGGTTGACTTCGCGTTCGATGGCGATGAGGGCGCCGACGCAATCGCGCGACAGCGAATTGGCGGCGATGGCCAAAGGATCGGCCAAGTCATGCCGGCCCGATTTCCCGCTTTGCCAAAACTTGGTTCGGCCCAGTACCATGAGGCCACGCCGCAACTCCGGCTGGAATATAATCAGCATGCCGACCAGGACCGCCGTCAGCAAATAATCCAACGCTGTGCCAAGCTCGGTAAGATCGAGGCTAGCAATAACGACTTGAATCAAAAGAAACATGCCGACGACGACCAGGCCAAGCCCGCGCCCGATGGATGAACCGGCCCCGAAAGTCTTGCCCACGAAGCGTAAGACGCCAAAAAGCACGACGGCGAGAATGGCGATTTGCACCACGTCGCGCGTGCCGAGAGATTCATAAAGCTGTGCCAGACGGCTGAGCATTCCGTGCTCCAAATTCACGTGGTGCCGGTTGAAAACCGTCGCCACGAAAAACCGATCTCGAAACGACGAATCATTTTCCTTTTTCTGCAAGCGCCGCGAGCATACGAAGGGCGGCGCACGTTTGAGCGACATCGTGCACGCGAACTATCTGGGCGGCCCCGTGTGCGACCCCATGACAGGCCACGGTGACCGAGCCAATCATGCGCTCTTCCTGGGACTTGCCGGCAATTTTGCCGATGAATCCCTTGCGGGAGGCCCCCAGGCAAATCGGCCGGCCCAGGTGTTGAAACTCCGCTAGCCGCGCGACCATTTCCAGATTGTGTTCGTGAGTCTTACCGAAACCGACCCCTGGGTCCAGAGCGATTTTTTCCAGCGGTATACCACGCGCGGCCACATCCTGAAGACGATTTAACAAATAGGCGGAAATATCCGCCACCACATCGTCATAGTGCGGCGCGATCTGCATGGTCGCCGGCGTGCCCTGCATATGCATGAGGATGACGCCCGCGCCCGCCGTGCGCGCCGTTTCCAGCATGTCCGCATCGCCGGTCAAAGCCGTTACGTCGTTGATGATGTGCGCTCCTGCATTCAGGCAGGCCCGCGCCACCGCCGCCTTGGATGTGTCGATGGATAGCAAAGCCGAGGTTTGCCGCGCCAATTCCGCGACCACCGGAACTACGCGTCGCAACTCCTCGTCGACTTCGACGCGTGTCGCGCCTGGTCGCGTTGATTCGCCCCCGATATCAAGAATATCCGCCCCTTGCCCCGCTAACTCCAGACCGTGAGCGACAGCGGCGTCGGTGCTCGAATAACGCCCGCCGTCGGAAAAACTATCCGGCGTCACGTTCACGATGCCCATCACCATGGGCCGCCGCTCAAACGTCAAGATGCGCTCACGTAGGTGCCATTGCATGCGATTGATCTTTGGGTGAGCGGTGGGTTAATAATCAATTGCCCGTGAACGGTCACTACTCACCACTCACTACTCACTACTCTACCACCCTTTTTCCATCATGGAAACTATCTGTATTGCCGTGCGATTGACCATGGCGGCGTTGGCGGCGAGTCTGGAGCCGCCCAGTTCGGGAATGTAATCGGCCGTGGGCGTTACCAGCGAGGGCGGCGTCGTTTTTGGCAGCGACAAGGGATTAAGCAACTCGTCGCCGCGGACGACTTCTTTCTTGGGATCGATGCTCAGAATACTGCCGCTGCTGCCCGGTCGCAGATCACGCCAGACCAGTTCTACGCCCATGCCCACTTCGGAATCGCGCACCTCGCCCAACTGATTCATGAGAATCACGCCCTTGCGCGTGCTTACAATTTTGCCGATCAACTCGGTGTCAGCCTGTTGTCGGCAATCCGTCACCTTGAAAGTCGTTTTGGCTTCGATCTCGCGAATGACGGCCCGCGTCAAATCAAACTCCAGGTACTTTTCCATCGTTGTGTTTTGAAATATCGGCACATAGACTGTCCGAATCCCAGGATCGTAATTAGGCCTGGTCGTATAACCGCAGATATTCATGTGCCCATCGGCGCTGCAAGAAGCGAGCAAGCAGGCGCACAAACCCGTCAAGCAGTAAAAACCCAGTAATACACGGGTTTTGGGCATGGGAGGGAAACCTTTCTTGGGACGGTTAGTTCTTATTCAAACTTTGCGGCAACGAGGCCGGCGTCGCCGTCTGCAGCCGCGCGGCGCTTGGCGTGGGGCTAAACCAGCTGGCCACTCCGGTGCCCGGGGCACTGTTACTCTTGGCGGCCGCGACCGCTTGCTCTTGTGCCGCCTTCACTTGCACCTCTTTTTGATGAGCCGACGCTTTCTCGGCGTAGGTCGTATTCGGATAACGGCGCATGACCAGTTCGTAATAGAAATACGCGGCCCCGGGGTGTCCGGTGCGGCGATACCATTCCGCGATGTTGAAATCGCGATCGGCCTGCTGCAGATTCACGCTGACCAGTTGCCGCGATATCCAATCTTGGTCTTTGCTGACCAGGTCCGGGTACGCACGCACGGCCACGTCGATCAGCTTGCGCGATTCCTCGACCGCCCGACAGTCGTAGCAAGAACCACCGGTCGAAAGCTGCTTGCAAATGATGGCCTGCTTGATGGCCTTGGGAGCGAGCGAGCTATTGGGATAATGCTCATAAAGTTGCGAATAGTAATAGTCGGCGTCTTTATAATCCTCGTGGAAGAACTTAATGGTGGCGATGTAGAAGAGCGATTTTTCGCCGAGCGGACCGCCGATATCGTTGAGGCGAATGTCTTCGAGGCACGCCAGAGCATGGCCTTCCATGTCCATGAACGGCTTGTCGTTGCCCCAGTGGACGTAGGAGGCGGGCATGACCATATAGCGCTTGCCCTCGCGTTTTTCTTCATACGCCTGCATCATGCCGCGCGTGCCATCGAGCCAGTAATTGGCAATCTGAAAGAGCAGGCGATTGGCCTGGTCGGCATGCGCGCCGGTGCGAAATTCCTTGATGTATAAACGCAAGGTCGCCTCGGCGGCGCGGTAGTTGTTTTGATAGAACTGGCACGCGGCTTCATAAAAGAGACTGTCGTCGGCAATCGGTAGCGGCACCTTTTTGCTTTTGGTCACAAAGCTATCGTGGCTGCTAAACGTCAGGAAGCTGCCTTCCTTGTGAATAATGCCGTGAAAAATCGGTTCGGCCTTGGCGTATTCTTTTTGCTGGAAGAGTCGCTTGGCGCCGTCCAGTTCCGCTTGCAACTTGGGATCGACGATGCGGTCGGCTTCGAGACCGCCGTCGCGCATGACCAGGCTGTCGGCGGGACCGGGAGGCGGATCGACTTTTTTGGAGTTGTTCCAGGGCAGTGAGAAACAGCCCACCGACGGCAGCAGCAGCATGGGCAGCACCAGACGAAGCATCGTCCAGGACCCACGGCGTGTCCGTCCACGGCACGTCTCTCTACGGCACGTCCGTCTGACGCAATGTTCGGTCGATGCCTTGATCACGACCTTAACTCCCCAAATAAGGTAGCAAACGCGCGGAACAGACCACCCCCCGCGGCACTTTTTGCGGACGGGGACTATATCGGACAATGTCTATAGGTCAAGAGCGCTTCGGGTGAATTGAATGTTTCGCCGCGGTTCGCAAAACCACACCGTCGCAGCGAGCATGCTTACGCTTCGGCGATGTTGGGATAGCCCAGAATCTCCAGATAATGCCGCTCGCGTCCCCGCATCTCCTTGGCGTCCCTGGGACTTTTATCATCGTAGCCGCACAGATGCAAAAGGCCGTGAATTACATACAAACTCAACTCAACATGCACGTCATGGCCAAGTTCGCGTGCCTGTGCCAGGGCCACCTCGGTACCGATGACCAGTTCCCCTGCCAGTTTTTTGGCCCCCGCATCGCTCAAGGGAAAGCTAAGCACGTCCGTCGGCTCGTCATGTTGGAGAAACTGGTTATTAAGACGCTGGCTGGTTGGGTTATCCACGAAAGCCAGGCTGATTTCGTAATCGGCATATTGCTCGCCGGTCAACACGGCCCGGGCAACCTCGCGCAAGCGTCCCCGATCGAGCGGCACGATTTCCTGTGGACTGGCGATGGATATTTTGGACATGAATAACGATCCCAGCGTGGTGCCAATTTTCGACTGGCATTTGTACGCCGGTCGAAAACCGGCACCGCTATTATACGGACGCTGGTATTAAACAATCGACGGACAGGCGTTTGGAGATGACCGCCGGCGTCTGAGCCATTACCTCGTGGGCTAGCTCACGGTAATCCTCAGCTCCATGACACGTCGGGGCGTAGGCGAAAATGGATTGGCCAAAGCTCGGACTCTCGGCGAGCTTGATGTTGCGGCGAATGCGGGTCTCGAAAACCCGGGCCTTGTTCCAGGGAAGCGCCGTGGCGCGACTCTTATCCAGAAACGCATTGAGATCGCGCAAAACTTCCTGGGCCAATTTCGTGGTCGATTCGCACAGGCAGAGAATGACGCCGCTCACCATCAACAATGGGTTGATTCGCTTGCTGACAAGCGCGGTCGTTTCTAGAAGCTTTCCCAGGCCGTGCAAGGCAAGAAAATGCGGCTGGAGCGGTATGAAGACCTCCGTACATGCCGCCAGGGCATTGAGCGTCAGGACGCCCAGCGACGGCGCACAATCCATGAGAATGTAGTCGAAAGCATTTTCGTCAGCCAGCAAAAGATCGCGCAAAATAACTTCCCGACCGACGACCCCGGCCAGTTCCACTTCGGCGGCGGCCAAATTAATATCGGACGGCGCGATCCAAAGGTTATTTTCGACCTGGCGGCGCACCTCGGCCAACGGCTTGTTGTCAATCAGGACATCATACATGGACGGCGCCTTGCCGTCGGGTTCGAGGCCAAGATGCGTCGTCGCATGCGCCTGCGGATCGAGATCCAAAACGCCAACGCGCTGGCCCAGCCTGGCCAACGCAGCCGCTAGGTTGACGGCGGTCGTTGTCTTACCGACGCCCCCTTTTTGATTGATGATCGCGATGCGGCGCATGGAAGGTCCTCGCAAAGATGACTGGGCTGCCTTTACGCTGCGGCGCTACCAGGGGGCACGACCACCTTGGACACGATCATGTTCAAAAGATCGCCGACGCAGACCAGTTTTTCCAGGTCTTGTTGGGAAAGGCGGATCCGAAAATGCCGCTCGATCTGCGAAACGATACTGACAACGTCCACGGAATCCAAGCCAAGCTCCTCACGCAATTTCTTGCCGTCGGTCAAGTCCGTGAATTTTTCGCCGATTTCCGACTCCATGAGGTCTACAAGCGTTTGGCGAATTTTTTCGCGCTCGGCCATGGTTCCACCTTCCTGGTTTGAAAGTCTGAACGATCCAGATCCTTCTGGATGCCCCTCCAAGGAAACAACTTTCGCCCGTTTTGGCAAGAGAGATATTCCGTGGTGCCGGTTTCCGACCGGCAATTGATCTGGGTGGCAAGGACAGAAGTATCTGTGCCCCAAAATGATCAGCGCTTGATGCTTATTAATTGCATGATGACTTTGTGCCCCGAATCGACGAACTCCTGACGCACCAGGCGATGATGCCGATCGAACCAGGCATCGACGGGAGAAGGCCCGCCCGTCACCTTGAAATGGTAACAACTTTGGGGCTGATTGAGGTACGTGAGTTGCTCGGTCCCCACATACTGAAGCTGGCAAGTATATTCCTTGCCAGTGTCGGTCTCCAAAACAGGAATGGATTTATTGTGAAAACGCGCGTCCGGCAACTTCCAGAAGCTGTTCGGCCAGTCGTCCACGGATCCGACAAAGTCTCGCTTGTTCAGCTTGATGTTGAGCCGCATGCCGTCGCTTGTCGCTGTTAACTCGGTCTTCCTGCCATTATCGACGGAGTTGGCTTTCAGAGCCGTAAGCCTGTCCTGCTTCCACCATTCGGTGGACTCTATCTTGAAGAGAGTTTGTATGAGCAAATGCGTGGTTTTGACCTGGGCGTTGGCGGTGACCACGGTGGTGCCGTCGTTTTCGACCGTTATGCTGATTTGCGACTGGCCCGAATCCTTGCCGTCAACGAGTATCGTGAACTCGCGCTGCTCCGTGTCGCCAGCCCAGGCAGTCGCGGCAGAATAGGCAAACAAAAGAAATAAACTGAACAAGGCGACGCTGCGGCCGCTTCCATGTCGACACATACGGTGGTCCTCCGAAGGCGAGAACTATACAGGGATCGCACTTCGCAAACAAGGCCGCCCGTATTTGTTTAACTGCGGTTCTTCGAACCGCGGCTATATCTTACCGCCCATGCGGCACCATCAACGTGAACGGATACACGTACGCCTGCAACAGCGTCATCCCGCCCACGATGGCTGCGAGAACAATGCTGTGCCAGACCACGGCCTTGAAGATGTCAGCCTCCTTGCCGATCTGATGTGTCGCCGCGGTCGAAACACAAATGCTCTGGGCGTCGATCATCTTGCCCATGACGCCGCCGGTGCTATTGGCAGTGCAAATCAAGGTCTGCGCCTGGTCGAGGCTGAGGTGATTAAACGGTGCCCCCGCATTATAAATCTGGGTGGCCGTGATCTTTTGTAAACTGCCGAAGAGCGCATTGCTGCCTGCGTCAGTGCCAGTCAAAAACACGCCCAACCAGCCTAGAATGGCCGCGAAGAAGGGATAAAGAAAACCAGTGTTGGCGAAGGCGTAGCCCAGGGTGGCATCCATGCCAGCGTAGCGAGTGACGTAGCTTAGCCCCAGCATGAACGCGATGGTTGGAATCGGAATCTTCATCTGATAAAAGGTCCGCTTGAAAACTTTCCAGACTTGAGCGCGGCTCATGCCGAGCATCATTATGGAAGCAAGGGCGGCCATGAACACCGGTGTGCCCGGCGCCGTCAGCCAGGGAAAGTTGAAAAGAGCGCCTTCCGGTCTGGGCGACAATTCCCGTGCCATATAACTGTTAGCGACGGCAAAGAGCGGTTGGCCACTGGAGACCATCAAAGCCGCTGTTTGTTCCATCCGGATGGGGTGAAGCTCCGGATCACGCACCGACTTGCCGTGCAACGTCGGCACGGCGATTTGATAATTGGTCGACAGGCCGGGCATCACCTTGACGGGTCCCGGTCCCTCCTTGACAGGCGCCTCCATTTGCCGCACCAGGCCGGTCAGCATTAAAAAGACCGACATTAAAAAGTACGGCATCCACGCCAGCGTCACATTGCGAAAAGTCAGCGGCTTGGTTTCAAACTCGTGCGCCGGCGATTCAGCCGCCAAAAGCGCCGCCGCCTCGGCCTCATGGTTGGAGGCGAGCGGCGCGCCATTTTTGCCGAGCGGCACGGCGTCAGCCGGCCGTGTATTTGCACGCGGAGTGCTTGAACCCACCGACGGACCGGCGTCACGCCGCTCGCCCAAATCCTTGTCGAAATGCCATTCCTTTTTCGGCTTCCAGAAATTCAAGAAGACGGCCGTTGCGACCAGCGAGAAAATGCCGCCACCAATGTCGGTCATCGGATACAGAGGCAACGTGGCAAAGACAAACTGAAATACCGAGAACGATCCCCCGGCCACCAACAACGCGGGTAAAACCTCGAAGGTTTGCTTCCAGGTACACATGCACTTGACCATCCAGATCGGCACGACAAACGACAAAAACGGCAACTGATGGCCGGCCATGGTGCTGAGCGTCAGCCCATCAATATCCGTGACGCCGCTGAGCACAAGAATAGGCGTCCCAAGCCCGCCGTAGGCGACCGGCGAGGTATTGGCGATTAAGCAAAGAACGGCAGCCATGAAAGGCTGAAAGCCCAGGCCCACCATGATCGCCCCGCAGATCGCCACCGGCGTGCCGCCACCCGCCGCTCCTTCGAGAAAGGCGCCGAAAGAAAAGCCGATCAAAATAGCCTGGATGCGCGCGTCGCCGGAAATGCCGGCCACCGAGCGGCGCACGATCGTGAACTGCCCGGTTTCGACCGTAATGTTGTAAAGCAGCATGGCACAAAAAATGGTCTGCCCCACCGGCAGTAAACCGAAGGCCGCGCCGTCGAGAAATGCCCACAGCGTCATATCCACCGGCATGCGGTAAACCAGAATGGCCACCAAAATAGCCGTCACCGCGCCGGCCGCCCCCGCCTTCGACGCCAGCCAGCGCCGCGGCACCAGCAGCCAAAACAACACCAACACCGGCAAACCGGCCAAAAGCGTCGACCAAAACGGAGACCAAAATACCAAGTCTTTGAGAGGATCAAGCCGCTGATAATAGAAATCCATCACTTTTCCTTGGCCCGTGATTCATCGTGTCACGCTCGCCGGTCCCTGCGAGCGCGGCACGATAAATCCGATATTTTGTCCTGACAGGCAGTATTCAAGTCTCGCGATTGTAATCGCCCCTGCCACGGATGCAAGCGCCTTTATTCCATGATTTTGGTTGCACTGGCAATCAGACCCGTCATAATGTGCCCTTATGACCTGGACTCAACTCTACGATCCGCTCAACAATCCCTGGCTCTCCACTCTCGTGGCCGCCTTGCCGACCGTTCTTTTGCTCGGTTTATTGGCCACCGGGCGTGCCTCCGCGCAGTTGGCGGCGCTGGCGGGCCTGGTCGCGGCGCTGCTTACCGCGATATTCGTCTACGTCCCGGACATGCCCGACAAAACCTACAGCGAGCGCCTGGCCGCCTGGGCGCCGACAATGCTGGCAGCGGCGGGCAACGGTGCCGCCTTCGGCCTGCTCCCTATCGGCTGGATCGTGTTGGCCGCCATCTTTTTATATAACCTCACCGTGGCGGCCGGACAGTTCGACGTGGTCAAACATTCGGTCGCATCCCTGTCCGACGATCGTCGCATCCAGGCACTGCTAATTGCGTTCAGCTTCGGCGCCTTTGTCGAAGGTGCTGCCGGTTTCGGCACGCCCGTCGCCATCTCGGCCGCCCTTATGTTGGGTGCCGGCTTCAAACCGCTCTATGCCGCCAGTCTCGCACTCTTGGCCAACACATCCCCCGTCGCCTTCGGTGCCCTCGGCACGCCCATCACCACGCTGGCGCGCATCACCGGTACCGACGAGCTATTGCTCAGCGCCATGGCCGGCCGCCAACTTCCGTTCTTCTCACTCATAATTCCCGTTTGGCTCGTCTGGGTGATGTCCGGCTGGCGCGGCGTCCTTGGCGTTTGGCCCGCCCTGATCGTCTGCGGCGGCAGTTTCGCTTTGGTGCAATTCCTGGTCGCCAATTTCCACGGCCCCTGGCTCGTCGATGTCGCCGGCGGCCTGGTGTCGCTGGTTTGCCTCGCTGTGTTCCTCCAGGTCTGGCAACCGAAGGTGAACTGGCACTTCGCCGACGAACCGGCACCTGTCGCGCGCGATCGAAACGCCGTGCGGACATACTCGAAAGCCCAGGTTTTCTCGGCCTGGGTGCCCTGGGCGCTCTTGACCATCCTCGTCTTTTTGTGGGGCTTGCCGCAAATCAAACCAAGCCTCGGTGCTCCAACAAAAGATCAAAAGGCGGCTTTCAAGGCGAGTTCCGAAGAGGTTTCCGTCCACTTCGGTCTTGTGATGGCCAAGGTGCCAGAACTCCATCAGCGGATCGCACGCGACTATCCGGTCGTCAGTAAACGCGAGGTCGAAGACGCCATCTATGAATGCAATTGGCTTTCCGCCACCGGCACGGCCATCTTCTGCGCGGCCCTCCTGTCCGCACTTTGGCTGCGCATCGGCATCGGCCAATTCGTGCGCGTATTTCTGGAAACCTGTCACAAGATGCGCTGGCCCCTGTTCACCATCGCCTGCATGTTGGCCATCGCCTACACCACCCGCTATAGCGGCATGGATTCAACCCTCGGCCTGGCCTTCACGCACACTGGCGTTTTATACCCGATGTTCGCGGCGCTTCTCGGCTGGCTCGGCGTCGCGCTCACCGGGTCTGACACCAGCTCCAACGCTCTGTTCGGCAGCCTGCAAACCATCACGGCCACCCGACTCGTGGATGGCGGCGTCCTGCCCTTGAGCGTCGATCAGGCCAAGATCCTGCTCGCCACCGCCAACAGTACCGGCGGCGTCATGGGCAAAATGATCGACGCCCAAAGCATCGTCGTTGCCGCCGCCGCCACCAATCAAGACGGTCAGGAAGGCCCCATTCTCCGCTTCGTCTTCTGGCACAGCCTCATCCTCGCCATCCTCATGGGCGGCCTGGTATTGTTCCAGGCATACGTTTGGACCAGCTCGATACCGTGAGTAGGCATCACGCTGAGCGTGATGAAATTTCATCACGCGGAGCGTGATGTCTACTCAATATGCCGCCTATGCCGTTTATGCCAAACACAACGCCCTGGCAAGCTAGGAAAACGGCCCAAAATGGGAAACCCCTCTCGCGAAAGCCTACCCGTCTACGCTAAGTTAAATTCTCGATTTTGACATCCGTTGTTTTGCCGCGGTTCTGCGATCCGCGACGAAACGAATCCCTCTTCCCCCAGGGAGATGCACCCATGATGATTGACAACGACGTTCGCCGCGTTTTGATTGCCGCCGGTCCTGGAGCCAACCAATCCCTTCAACAACTTTTCTCCGCCGAGCCATTCAAAGGCTGGGAGACGCTCGAAGCGGACAGCTTTTCGCGCGCGCGTTTCGTGTTGCAGCACGACCCATGCGATCTGCTCCTGGTCAACGACGATCTCCTCGAACGCGAAGGCGGCCAAGGCCTGGCCTGGCTCGCACAGCAACGCGAAACCCCGATCCTGTGCCTGGCCGGCTCCGCGCCGGAGATCTTTCAAAAAGCCTACGAACAGGGAGCCAGCGTTTGCCTGCCCCGACACATGGTCATGGCTCACCCTTTGCTGCTGATTACCGCCATGGAGCAAGCCCTCAAGGCCGGGGCCCTGCGTCAAAACCAGCGCCAAACCAGAAGCCGCCTGCTCGAAACCCGCCAGCATGTCGATCGTCTGGTGAACATGATCTGGCGAACCACGCAGCGCCAAGCCGAAGTTCACTGGTTCAGCCAACGCTACATGATGGAAAGGCTCAGTGAAGAATTGGCCCGCGCCGAACGCCACCAAGTCCCCCTCACCCTCGCTCTCGGTGAAGTTCAGCCCGTGGAAAACAAACCAGACGATTCAGGCCTCATGCCCGACTGGACCCTGAGCGCCATCGCCAACGGCAAACGCCGCTCCGACGTGGCCGGCCAATACGGCATGGACGGTTTCATGCTCCTGATGGTCCATACCCCGGTGAAGGGTGGCCTCTTATGCTGCCGCCGCTTGCAACAAGCGATTGAACACCCCCAGGAAGCCTTACCCGGCCCGCATGCCGACCTGCACGCTTACTTCGGCATCAGCGGCACCGCCGCAGGCAAAATGTCCGCCGCCAGCATCCTCCGCTGTGCCGAGCAAAACCTGGAAGCAGCCAGGGCGGACGCGAAGGAACGTTTGGTGGTCGATTAAATGGCGAATGTCGCGGCTTGTTGGTTCCAGTTGGATGGCACGCTCGCTTGGGCAAGGGCCTTAACCATTTGCAAATGTTGCATGGATGCAGATATCGCTCGGGGCCGCACGCCCTTCTCAGAGCGTGCCACCCAGGTTTGTCGCCGGCCAGAGCACTCACCCGGAGTACCATGGGAGCACGGCACTAAGCGTAATTGCAAGGTGAGCCCGGAGCCGTAAGGCTGGCGTGGGATAACCGTGTCCATGTCTACGTCTGCATCCAGTCGGGCTGACGCGGCGACGCTCGCCTTGAACTCCCCCGTTCCCTACCAAAGAAGACCACCGCGCCAAAGACCCCCCGTCCCCCCGGCTGATGGCGCACTGGTCGGCAGCGTCGTTTTAACACATTGAGCAGGTTGGCTTTACGCGGCGTCCACCACTGCGCCAACAATACATACGAAATTGGCGCACTGGTCCCCTGTAGATTTTTTGGACGATTGCTGTGCAGTGCCCGATGTGCCAGCCCGCCCGTCCGAGCAAATTGGCTCGCCATTTCCCAAAGCGCCGGTTCCTCCTAAACTATAGTAAAGGCTTCGGGAGCGCCCAGATTGTGGGGACGGCCTTGCAGGTTTTATCGTTAAGCGGTATAAATTTCGCATTTGGATGACGAAACCTGTTCGCACAAGCCAGGGGATAGGATGTCCATGCTTCGCGAAACGATTGATATTGCCGACGCGGTTCACAACTTCCGGGTGGGATTCCGAGCAAGCCCCAGCCAGAAGCCTTATATCAACTCTCTAGAGCGTGCCCGCCAGTGCCTGCTGGGCATGCAAAAGCCGGACGGCCATTGGTGTGGCGAACTCCAGGGCGACACGATCCTGGAGTCCGAATACATCATGCTCATGGCCTTTCTGGGCCGCGATCAAGAAACGCGCGTCAAGAAAGCCGGCCGCTATATTCAAACGCAACAGCGCCCGCACGGGGCCTGGAGCAATTATCCAGGCGGCCCCGATGACATTAGCGTGTCGGTCAAGGCCTACTTCGCCCTCAAGATCGCCGGCCATCGTGCCGACGCGCCGTACATGCGCCGCGCCGCGGCCGCCATTCGGGCGCTGGGCGGGGCGACTTGTTGCAACAGCTTTTCCAAGTTCTATCTCGCCTTCCTGGGCCAATTCCCTTACGAGAATTGCGCCACGGTGCCGGCGGAGATGATGTTCCTGCCGACCTGGGCCTATATCAACCTTTATGCCATGTCGAGCTGGACCCGGACCATCGTCGTGCCGCTGAGCATTTTCTCGGCATTCAAGCCAGTACGCAATTTGCTGCCCGAACAGGGCATCGCCGAGCTTTTTCTCGAAAATCAGTACAAGAAATTGTTGCCCCATCCGCCCAGCAAAAGACTGTTCACGGCGACGAACTTCTTCCTGATCGTCGATCAAATATTGAAAGGCCTGGAAAAATGGGGACCCCAGAGCGTGCGTCAAGCGGCGATTGCCAAGGCCAGCGCCTGGATGCGGCAACACTTCACCGATAGCGACGGCGTCGGCGCTATCTTTCCGCCCATCATTTACACGATCATCAGCCTGCACTGTCTGGGATATGCCAAAGATTCGCCCGAAATGGTCTACGCGCTCAAGCAACTCGACGATTTGATGATCGAGGAAGCTGACACCATGCGCGTGCAGCCATGCTTTTCGCCGGTCTGGGACACCGCATTGTCCGTCAACGCCCTCGCGCAGGCACGTTCAGGCCACGAAGATCGCACTGAAGAAGCCATGACCCGCGCCACCCGCTGGCTCATCGATCGCGAGGTGCGCAGGCCCGGCGATTGGAGCCTTCTAAACCCGAAGTTGGAGCCGGCCGGCTGGTTCTTCGAATATCGCAACGGCTTTTATCCGGACACCGATGATACGGCCATGGTGCTCATGGGTCTGGCGCGGAGCGGTCACGCCTGGGACCGCCACCCGTCCAATGCCAAGGAGTTTCATCAGCACTGGCAAAATGGCCAGGTAAAACCGAGCGCTGGCGTCGCTCCGAAAGCCATTCCCGCCGTCCAGCGCGGCCTGCGCTGGCTGCTGGCCATGCAAAATCGGGACGGCGGTTGGGCAGCCTTCGACCGCGACATCAACCACGATCTGTTGACCAAAGTCCCCTTCGCCGATCACAATGCCATGCTCGATCCGAGCTGCCCGGACATCACCGCCCGCGCCTTGGAAGCCCTGGGACAATACGGCTATCGCATCGGCAATCGGCAGGTCGATCGGGCGCTCGCCTTCATCGAGAGCAAGCAAGATCGCCGTGGCTGCTGGCTGGGCCGCTGGGGCGTCAATTATATCTACGGTACCTGGCAAGTTCTGTTGGGACTGGATGCCGTCAACTTCGACAAGAAGCATCCCATGGTGCGCAGCGCCGTCGCCTGGCTAAAAAAAGTGCAGCAACCCTCCGGGGCCTGGGGCGAGAGTTGTTGGAGCTATAACGACCCGTCGACAGCCGGCCAAGGCCCGCCGACCGCCTCGCAAACCGCCTGGGCACTCATCGGCCTGATGGCCGCCGGCGAGGGACACAGCGACGCCGTGCGTCAGGGCATCGACTACCTGGTCGCCACTCAGGAACCGGGCGGCAATTGGCACGAGGACCAGTTCACCGGCACCGGCTTCCCCAAAGTTTTCTATTTGAAGTATCATCTGTATCGGCTTTATTTCCCGCTGATGGCCCTGGCCCGTTACCAAAAATGCCAGGCCGACGGTGCCCCGCGCAACGGCAAAAGTAAAAACGCTCCAAATTATTCCTGGAGCGCGGCGTGAATTGATTATCAAGAAAAATTTAATCGCGGATAACCGTTTGGCGCTCGCAACACTTGTCGCGAACGCCAAACAAAAAAGGAGTTTTCATGCGTTTTCCCCTTAGTCTGACCACCACAATGATCGGCTACATCACCAAGAAGAAGGTCACGCGCCAAAAGAAGTTTCCGCTGGTGCTCATGCTCGAACCCTTGCATGCGTGTAATCTCACCTGCACCGGTTGCGGCCGCATTCGTGAATATGAGAGCACCATCAAGCAGAAGCTGAGCGTGGAAGAGTGCTTGGCTGCGGTCGATGAGTGCGGCGCCCCCATCGTCAGTCTGTGCGGCGGCGAACCGATGATCTATCCGGAAATCGGCAAACTGGTGGGGGAAATCCTCCACCGCCGCAAGCACATCTATTTGTGCACCAACGGCATGTTCATTGAAAAAAAGCTGCACGAATTTAAGCCGACCTCGCGCTTTTTCTTCAATGTCCATCTCGACGGCATGCGCGCAACCCATGACCGCTGTGTGGAGCGCGAAGGAGTCTTCGACGCCGCAGTCGCGGGTATCAAGGCTGCCAAAAAAGCCGGTTTCTTGGTCTGCACCAATACGACGGTCTTCAAAGACACCGATATCAACGAACTCGACGCTCTCTACGCCTATCTCACCAAGCTTGGCGTCGACGGCTTCATGCTCTCGCCCGCTTACGGATATTCCGCCGTCAAGGAAACCAACCCCAACGGGGCGGCCGAGATCTTTCTCACCCGCGATGATATCCGCGCCAAATTCAAGGAGGCTGAGAAGCTGCTCAAGAAATACCGGATGGCTTCGTCGCCGATTTACCTGGAATTCCTCAGCGGCAAGCGCGAACTAACCTGCACCGCCTGGGGGAATCCCACGCGCAACATCAAGGGCTGGAAAGGGCCGTGCTATCTCATCACCGACAAGCACCACGACACTTTCGAGAGCCTGATGGAAACCACCGAATGGGACAAATATGGCGCCGGCAAAGACGCTCGCTGCGACCACTGCATGGTTCACTGCGGCTTCGAACCGTCCGCCGCGCTGGGCGTCAACAGCAAGCTCGGCGACAGCCTGAAGATGTTGATGTGGCAACTGTCGTGATGCTACCGCTTCCATTGCCATAAACGCACGCTGCCATCGCGGCCGACGGTGACACATTGGCGGCCATCGGGGAGCATGGCGACGCCGTGAAAACCTCCGGACACTGGCTCACTCTCCAGAATTAACTTGCCGCTGGCCACGTCCCAAATCTTCAAGGTAGGACTTTGATTATTGCCGCACGAGACCAGGCGTTTGCCGTCCGGAGTGAAGGCCACGCACTCGACCCAGCTGGTGTGGCCTTCTAAAACCTTGAGTTCTTTGCCTGTGGCGACGTCCCAAAGGCGCACGGTCGTATCAAAGCTTGCGGATGCGAGCGTCTTGCCGTCGGGCGAAAAAGCGACCCAGGAAATCTCTTTCTGATGGCCCTTGAGGGCGCGGATTTCTTTGCCGCTGGCAAAGTCCCAAAGTCGAATTGTCGCCGGCTGGCCAGTGCCGCCAAAATGCCCCGCAGACACAATCTTGCCATCCGGGGATAACGCCAGGCAGCGAAGTTCCTCGACAACGCTATCAAACGCACGCAACTCTTTGCCGCTGGCCACGTCCCACACCCTGATAGTTTTATCGTCGGCACCGGTGATCGCCTGCGTGCCGTCCGCGGTCAAAGCAACTCCCCAAACCGCGGCAGTGTGGCCGCCAATCGCCTTGATCTTTTTGCCGGTCGCCACGTCGAACACGTACACCGTCTTGCCGTGACAGCCCGCGATAACGCGCTTGCCATCGGCCGACATGCCAAACGCCCAGCACATTTGGCCGCTGCGCGGATCAAAAGTGACGGTCCGCTTGCCATCGGCGAGATCCCAGCACAGAAGCGCGTCGCCGCCGATGGAAATGGCGCGCCGGCCGTCGACGGTGACCACCACACGCGAGGCCTTCGGAAGACTCTTGCCTTCGTGCATGCCCAATTGTCGCACCTGTGTAAACATACCTTTGTTAATCGCCAAGATAAGTTGGCCCGCGCGAAAGCGCACTTCTGCATCGGTGCTATTGTGAACCGCCTTCTCCAGAAGGCTCAAAGCTGGTTCGCCGATGGCGGCCAGACGTTTGTCTGCATCTTCGCGTTTATCAAAAGAATCGTCGCCAAGCTGCGTTATCAAAGCGCGCACGGCCTTTTCGTCCGCCGGTTCTTTTTTTGCCTGGATGGCTTTTTTCTCAGCCGCGTTTTTAGGATTGTCCTGGCCTCGGGCCAGACGCGGCACAACCTCGGATACCCAAAAGAGCGCGGACACAATCGCCATCAGCAAAGAAAGAAAGGCGCCGCTTCGATAAATGAAACCACGCATGATGAACTCCATGGATGACCCATTAGCCCGATGAGATACCTTCTTCGATGAGGCACAGCTTGTCAAGGACCATCCCTCGGGTCGTCATGCCCTGGCATATTGGAGTAAGCGGATTCTGCTAGCGGCTTGCTGCCTGCACGGCTTTTTTCGTCGGTAGGACGCGTCCCGTCACTTCTCCCAAACCCACGCGATAATCTTTGCCCTGGCACCAGCCTGTCATCGTGACGCAATCTCCGTCCTGCAGAAATGTTCGGGTTTGGTCTGCCAACTGCAGAGCTTTGGTTCCTTGCCAAGTCAACTCCAGCAGACTGCCGAAAGAATCGGGCGTCGGTCCGCTGATGGTGCCGCTGGCGAGGAGATCGCCGGCGCGGAGGTTACAACCGTTGCTGGTATGGTGCGCCAGTTGCTGCCGCACGTTCCAGTAAAGATGTTTGCAATTGCTGGCACTGATGCGCTGCGGCGCTGGCATATGCTCGCCTTGCAGCCAAACCTCTAACTGTACGTCATATGCGCATTCGTCCGGGGTTTGCAAGTAGGGAAGCGGCAGCGGATCTTGCGGCGGTCCCTTGACGCGAAAAGGTTCCAACGCGTCCATCGTCACCACCCAGGGCGACATTGAGGTGGCGAAGTTCTTGGCGAGAAATGGGCCGAGCGGCTGGTATTCCCATTTCTGGATGTCGCGGGCACTCCAATCGTTGACCAGGACCATGCCAAAGATATGATCCATGGTCTGATCGATGGCGATGGGACAGCCCAGGTCATTGCCGGGGCCGATCAAAAATCCCACCTCCAGTTCAAAATCGAGAGCTCGGCTCGGCCCGAAGCTGGGCGTGGCCGCGCTTTCGGCCTTGGTCTGTCCAGAAGGCCTGGGAAAATCGGTGCCACTCACCACGACGGAACTGGCCCGCCCATGGTAGGCCACCGGCAGATGCAGCCAATTGGGCATCAAGGCATTTTGCGCCCCGCGCAACATCGTACCGACATTGGTCGCATGTTCTCTTGAAGAATAAAAATCGGTGTAATTTTCGATCCGCGCCGGTAGCAACATGCGCACGTCGGCTTGGCGCACCAATGCTTGATCCCGCAACGCGACACTGTCACGCAAAACCGGCGTGTCATGGCGTAGAAGATGGCTGATGGCCGAGCGCGTCGCGCGCCAAGCCGTAACGCCCCGGCTCATAAAATCGTTCAGCGTCACCTGGTGCTTGAAAAAATCGTCAGGTAAACCGGTCCCATTCAACAAGTGATTTTCGGCCAGCACGCGCAAGTCCAGAACAAACTCGCCGATGGCTACGCCGACGCGAGGCATACTATCTTCGTTGCGCGCGAACACACCGAAGGGAAGATTTTGAATGGGAAAATGAGAGTCGGCTGCGACAGGAAGAAACGAACGCAAGCTTGGGTCGTTGGGGGCCAGCATGGGTATCTTCCATTACATCAAATGTTCCTTCCGTAGCGCCGCCAGCTTCTGGAGCGCGGGGCGGGCCTTGCCCTGTGAGTCCAACAGGCCGCAGTGGGGAAAAACATGTGGTCTGGCATCGCTGAAATGTGCCCAGTGCACGGCGCGGACGTAGCTTTTACAAACGCAGAGTCGGGCGAAGGCCGCAGCCCACTCGGCTTGTACCTCGGGAGAAAAGCCGGTTAGCCAAGAGCCGGCGGTCATTTTTTGATCCGCATCCGCAAGCGCGTCCGCTGTCGCGGCTGCAGGATAGCCGAGCGTCACTTGCAACGGCACTCCCAGGTGGGCATACACATCGAGCAGTCGAGACGTATCGAGCAGGTCGCGGCAATAACTGCCACGTGGTTCGACGCCCATGACGATTTCCAGGTCAAGGGCAGCCAGCTTCAGTCCCGTGCGCAATAAATTGTCGGCAAAGACAAAAGGCGATTGGCTGCGTTCCTGGCCGACCAGGTATTCTCCCCACGGTTGGGCAAGACCAACAATGATTTCGAGGTTGGCGTTGATTCGGCGGACGGCGTCTGCCAGCCGAACCGTTAACCAGAGCAGTTCGTCATCCGCCGGGGCAATTACGCCCGCACAATTGCTGGCCGAGGAAACTTGCCAGGCGCGAATCACGCCTTGATAGCGCTTCACGGCTTTCACCGCAAATTCGGTCAGCAAACCGGCCATGCTGCCAAGATCGGTTTCCTTTTCCCAGAGCCAGTGGGGTAAGCCGCGTCCGGAAAAATCGACCAGCGGCCCGCCGATAACGGGCAAGCCAAGGTTCGACGCCCAGGCCACCAGATTATCGAACGGCAGCCAGTTGGGATTACCTTCCTCGGCCTCGACTTCGCCCCACGGGATCGGCAGGCAGACGGCATTGAAGCACTCCAAATAGCGGGCCTCTTGCTCCGGTTCGAGCGTCCCCGCCGCGAGCCTGCTTGCGAAAATTGTGTCTAGGCGCGGCTGGCGCTTGTGCCGAAATTGAAGCATCTGCGTGGAATATTCTTGTGCCACGTCATCGGCAATCTGAAAGTCCAGCGCCAAGGTGCTGAGAGCACGTGGCGTTGCACTCGAATCGGGCATCAACGTGACGGCCTTGCTGAACTGGCGCGTGCAATCTTGGATTTTTTTCGCAAGTGCTTCCGACATTTGCAAGCCGGCCATCGGCCATTCCATGGCTTGTTTGCGCAGCTGGTTGGTTTTGCCGCGTGCGAGTTCCACTGCGAATTGATAGGGCTGCAATCGCTCCATTAGCGTGCCGCTGGAGACCATGACCCGACCTTTGCCGGGAATCGTCCAGGGCACGGCCAGGCAACCGCTTTCATCCAGGTTTCGGGAGAGAATTAATTTACCATCATCAATCAGAACTTGTGTCGGCAAGGGCATGCAATCCTGCGAACCGGCCACGCAGGCGCGCTCAAGAGCCGTCTGTGCATCCTTCGGCAGCGGTGCGGGCAGATCAAGGATCATCGTGCCCATGGATGGCGGGCCCTTGTGCCATGATTCGGATTGAAACGATGAAACACTTTTATCTTATCTATTTTTCCCGCGTTCTGCCAAAAAAGAAAAGGTGAAATGGACGCAGCTTTGCTTGTTAGCGGTTTTTACGAAGGAACTTGACCCTAGCGCGCGACCACGGTGATGCCATGGCGCTCGGCCAGAGCGAGGGTGTCTTTTTCATCGATGACGATGGTTTTGCCGGCCTCGATGGCCAATACGCGGGCGCCGGCACGGGCCATGGTCTCGATGGTGGACACGCCTATGGTGGGCACATCGAAGCGCATGTCTTGCTGCGGCTTGGCAACCTTGACGACGACAAAATTCCCTGCCCGACACAATTCGCCGGCGCGGCTGATCGCTTTATCGGTCCCCTCGATGGCCTCCACGGCCAGCACGGCTTTTTCCTTGACAGCCACGCTTTGGCCGACGTCGAGTCGCCCCATTTCCTTGGCCAACTCCCAGCCAAAGACAATGTCTTCCTCTTCGCGCGCGGAAGGAGCGCGGCGCGTCAACACTCCGGTTTTCACGAGTAACTCCGGGCAAATGTCCAGGGCCGAGGCGAAATGGATGCCGTCGACCGCGAATTCATCGATTAGCGATAAGAGCAGTGTATCGTCACGATTGTCCCGCCTGGTCCGGCGCCACCAAAAACGAATCGTGCGCCAGTCCGGCATATAGCGTAAGAAGCGCCAGGGAAGAAACAGATTGGTCTTGTGAATCTTGCCGGCCATCACGACCTGGCGGACTCCCTCCTTGCGAAAACAACGAATAGTTCGACCGATCTTGGCAAGGCCGGTCCAGTGGAAGCTGTCGACAAGCGGCCGCAGTTCCGGCGCCGCCTCATGGCGGACGCCGACGCAAACTACGGGGATGTTCAAGGCGCGTGCTTTTTCCGCGAAGACTATGGGAAAGCGGCCCCAGCCCGCCAACAGGCCAATCGGTTCGGTGATGGTTTTGCGCTTACTCATACTATGGCGCCGAATCTGAAGTGGTTGAAATGCGCGCCGGTTAAAGACCGGCACCACGAATCATGCTTCATCCACGATTCCCAACTGCTGTTTGATTTTGCGGAGGTCCTTGCGCATTTCAGGCAAATGTTCCATACTCATCAGGATGCGTTTTTGCTCGCGTTCCGGCGTCGCCGGGGCGCCCAGCGTCTTTTGTCCCGCGGGTATATCTTTGACGACGCCGGCCTTGGCGCCGATGATCGCGCCATCGCCGATGTGGACGTGGTCCGCGACGCCCACCTGTCCGGCAATTACCACGTAGCTGCCGGTGCTGCATGATCCCGCCATGCCAAGTTGACTCACGAAGATGTTGTGCTTGCCGATCCGGCAATTGTGGCCAATTTGCACCAGATTGTCGATTTTAGTCCCCGGCCCGACGGTGGTGGCTCCGAAGGTGCCGCGGTCGATGGTCGTGCACGCGCCAATTTCCACGTCCGCGCCGATATTCACGTAGCCTTGCTGAGGAACTTTGACGTGTTTGCCGTCTTGAAAGCGATAGCCGAACCCGTCCGCCCCCAGCACCACATTCGCATGTATGATGGCCCGATCGCCAATGCAAGTGCCATCGTAAAGTACCGCGTTGGGGTAAATGGTCACATCGTTTCCAATCTTGCAATCGCGGCCGATCACGACGCCGCTGTGAATCCGGCAACGATCACCCAAAATGGTGCCGGCCTCCACGCACGCGAAAGGATGCACGCTCAGCTCCGACCCGTGCTTTACCGAGGGATGCACATAGGCACGCGAATCGATGCCCAGCACCGGCAACTCAGGCCGGCCGTGCAAATGACGCACGATGGACACAAACGCTGCCATCGGATCGTTGACGCGAATGAGCGTCTTGCCGTTGAGCGGCACGGAAAGCGGAGCCACGGCGGCGGCGGCCGGACTGTCATGCAATTGCGTGAGGTGTTTGTCGCCGTCGATGTACGTGATGTCTCCCGCCGCGGCCTCTTGGAGCGGGCGGGCAGCGGAAATCACCAGGTCGCCGTCGCCCTGAACCTGGCCCTGCACCAACTCCGCAAGCTGCTTAACGGTTACCTTCACGAAAAACATCCTTTTTTTCCTGAAAATAGGACAATGCGCGATTCGGCATGATAGCCAAAGGCCAAAAAACGAGCAAGCGATGTTTCTTGCAAGCCGAGTTCCAAGGGTAACCGGGTGCCCCTCATAACCCGGCACCTTAAGCGGCTCGGCCCGCCTATTGGGCAGCACGGCTCGCCCATGTGATAGAATTCTCCATATCCTTACTCTCATTAGACAAGCGTATGGAAACGAAGATGACTGCGCCGTCCGAAATGCTCGATCTTGCCATCCGACATCATCAGGCCGGCCAACTCCGGGAAGCGGAAACGCTCTACCAACAAATTCTGCAAGCCGACCCGCAAAACGTGCATGCGTGGCATCTTCTCGGGGTTGTCGCCGCCCAGGTCGGCAAACATGAGCGTGCCGTCGAGTTGATAAGCCATGCGCTCCGCTTACAACCGGGCTTTGCCGACGCTCACTTGAACCTGGGCAACGCGCTGTTGGAGCAAGACAAAGTTGACGAGGCCATCGTTCATTTTCGGCAGACGCTGGCCATCCGGCCGGATCATGCCGATGCCTATATCAAAATGGGGAACGCCCTATGCCGGCAGGGCAAGTTCGAGGAAGCGCTGGCCCATTTTCAAACGGCTATCCATTACAATCCCGGCGATGCCAACGGCTATTTCAACCTGGCCAACGCTCTGGAAAGGTCAGGCAAACTCCAGGAGGCGGCCGGCCAATACCGGAACGCATTAAAACTCAGGCCGGACTTCGTCCAGGCGCTAAACAACCTGGGCAACATTTATCATAAGCAAGACAAATACCAGGAGGCGGCCGGCTGTTTTCAAAACGCCCTGAGCATCAAACCGGACTATGTGCAAGCGCACATCAACCTTGGGGGTCTCTATCAGACGCAGGGCAACCTCGAGCGCGCGGAAGCGAGCTTTCAACAAGCCCTTCGTCTCAAGGGAGATAACCCCGAGGCGCTCAACAATCTGGGTATTGTGCGCGTGGCTCAGGGACAAGCTGACGATGCGGTCGCGCACTTCCGCGCGGCCCTGCGCCTCAATCCGGCCTTCGCAGAGGCGCACGGCAATTTACTTTTTACGCTCCTGTTATGTCCGCAATACGACGCTCAATCGCTATTGGACGAGCATCGTCTTTGGAATCGTCAATACGCCGAGCCGCTTAAAAAGTTCATGCGGCCCCATGCCAACGACAAATCTCCGGACCGCCGCTTGCGCGTCGGTTATGTCTCCTCGGGTTTTTCGCTCGACCCCATCGGGCGTTTCATGCTTCCGTTGCTGGAAGCCCATGACCACACGCAGTTCGAGATATTCTGTTATGCGGACCTCAACGGTGCGGATGTGTATACGGACCAGTGTCGTCGCCATGCCGACCTTTGGCGGCCGGTTTTCGGTTTGTCGGATGAACGACTCGCGGAACTTATTCGCAGCGACCGGATCGACATTCTGGTCGATTTGGCCATGCATACGATGAACAATCGGCTGTTGACATTCGCGCGCAAGCCCGCACCCGTGCAAGTCACTTATCTCGCTTATTGTGGGACGACCGGTCTGGACGCCATGGACTATCGGCTGACCGATCCCTATCTCGATCCGCCAGGTGAAAATGAGCGCAATTATTCCGAGCAATCGATTCACCTGCCGGAAACCTTTTGGTGTTACAAGCCCGTGATCGCGCCGCCGCCGCTGACACCGCCGCCGGCCTTGCAAAATGGCTTCGTCACCTTTGGTTGCCTGACCAATTTTTGCAAAGTCATGGAGCCGACAATGGATGCCTGGACAACGCTGCTGAAAGCTGTCCCCGGTAGTCGATTGCTTCTGTATGCTCCTGCCGGCGCGGCACGCATGAGGGCGCAAAACTACTTTGCTCAAAGAGAGATCTTGCCTGAACGGCTGATTTTCACGGACCGAGTTCCTCTGCCCGAGTATTTTCTGACCTATGAGCGCATTGACATCGCCCTGGACACGTTTCCCTTCGCCGGCGGCACGACGACTTGCGACGCCCTCTGGATGGGAGTGCCGGTCGTCACCTTGGCCGGGCGAACCAGTGTCGGTCGCGGAGGCGTCAGTATCTTGACCAACTTGGGCTTGCCGGAGCTGGTGGCATCAAGCGTCGACGGCTATGTGGACATAGCGGCACAGCTAGCTCGCGACGCAAGACGTTTAAAACGGCTCCACGCTACGCTTCGCGATCGAATGCAAAATTCGCCGCTTATGAATGCGTCGGCCTTCGCACGCCATGTCGAAGCCGCCTACCGCACGATGTGGGGAGCTGTGCTCCGTAAGGATCCGGATTCTTCGTCTCTCGCGGTGCCATGACCCGGCTCCTTACGGAGCACGGCGTGCCGTTAGCGCGGCGCGGCTATCCCTTTCTTTTTTTGTGCGATTTTGTTACATAAGATGCATGTTTTCGCGACGTATCATCTTGGCCCTCGCGCTTGTGACACTGCCCGCCTGCCGCCTTCCAGACGTGCGGCTCTGGAGTCCCGCCAAGCCGCCGGCGGCTGTCGACGCCGCGCCGGTGAAAGAAATAAAAAATGTCGCATATTTCGAAGGAAAAGACGCAGACGAATATCGCCATCGCCTCGATTTATACTTGCCGCAGGGTAAAAAAGATTTTCCTGTGGTCGTGCTGGTACATGGCGGCGCCTGGATGATGGGTGACAATCGCTGCTGTGGCCTTTATTCGTCGGTGGGCGAGTTTCTGGCGAGTCGCGGCATCGGGGCCGTGCTACCCAATTATCGACTCTCTCCGGCGGTCAAGCATCCGGAACATATGAAGGACTTAGCCAAGGCCTTTGCCTGGACCAAGGCTCACATCGCCGAACACGGCGGACGAACGGACAACCTATTCCTTGCCGGTCATTCAGCCGGTGGCCACATGGTGGCGCTCCTGGCGACGGATGAGCAATACTTGCAGGCGGAAGGTTTAGGTAGTGCCGCTGTTCGGGGCGTCATTGCACTGAGCGGCGTTTACCGCATTCCGGAGGGGAATTATCAATTCAACCTGTTCGGCTCAGGCAAGGACGGACTTCGCCTGGGCGCCGTAGGTCCGCTGCGCGGCGACGGAGGAGCGGGGCTGCTGCCAGGAACCGGGATCCCGATGAGCGTCAACGCCTTTGGTCCCGTTTTCGGCGACAACCCGAAAGATCGCGCCGCCGCCTCGCCCGTGAGCCACGCGCGTGCCGGCTTACCCCCTTTCTTGCTCTTTTCCGCCGAGAATGATTTGCCGGGAGTGGCCACCATGGCCGATGAATTCAAGCAGGCGCTTGTCCAAAAAGGCTGCGCCTGCCGACTTGAAACCATCGCTGCCCGCAATCACAATTCAATCATGTTCCGGGCCATCGACACCGATGACCCGGTAGCCAAAGAAATCGTGGAGTTTGTTCAGGCAAACAGCCGTCGCTAATTTGCCCCACAACGCAGCTATCAGGCTCGGCTGGAGGCAACGCTGGATCTTTTCGAGCCGTTCGATTTTTCGGACGTCGTCTTACCTCCCTTGGGAGTCGCCTTGACCACCTGGAAACCGCGGATGGCGGGCGCCTCGACGACTTCAATCCCGTCATCCGAATTCCAGGGTCCAGTCGTGTCCACTTCGCCGTTGTCACCCTCGCCCGTCGAGTCATTGTAATACTGATCGACGATTACCGGCGTCGGCGGAATCGTGCCGATGGCAAGCGGATCTTTGCCCAAGCTGTCAAGGGCTTGCATGAAAGCTCGCATGTGAGTGATTTCGCGCGTCATCAAGAATTGCAACGCCTCTTTGGTGCCGGTGTCGCTGCAGAAATTGATTAGTCGTTCGTAGACGATCTTCGCGCGTGCCTCGGCGGCCACGTTGCTGCGCAAGTCGACATCCAACTCGCCGGTGATTTTCAAATAGTCGGCCGTCCATGGATTGCCCATCGAATTGCAAAGCGCGACACCGCCGCCGCCGGCAATAGCGATGAGAGGATCATCTTCCGCGGCGTCGCGGCTCTTTTTCATTGGCTTGAGATGCATGCGTGCCAGCGTGCCCACGACTTCCAGATGACTCAGTTCTTCCGTCCCGATATCCATCAGCAAGTCTTTGAGGGCCATGTTCTCGCAATTCAGTCCCTGGATCGAATACTGCATGGCCGCCGCCAATTCGCCGTTGGCGCCGCCGAATTGCTCGAGCAACATATTTCCAAAAGCCGGATCCGGTTGGTCGACGCGGACGGTGAACATTAGCTTTTTGACGTGATGGTACATAAAGATCTCCTGGTGGTGAGCACAAATTGACAGTTTGCCGGCGGGAACTGCGATGCAAAAAGGATGCCAGGTAAGTTAACCAACAGGTAGACCCAAAGCGGCGAGCGCTGCCGAGCTTTTGCTTTGGAAGCTATTGCAGGTTTGTGCTGGGGAGGTAGTCCGTTGCGCAGCGAATGGAAATTGGCTGCGTGCGCGTGATATGCGTTCTCGTCGCCTGCGATGTGACTCCACAGGCTGAAGTCTGCGGCTACGAGTTTAGATTCATTTTCAACAATCTTTCCGCATTGCCGTAGTAAACCTTTTCGAGCACATCCGGCGGCAGACCCAGGCCACGCAGTTGCGGCGTCGGTTGGCCATCTGCGTCGGGCGTATAATCCGCATCGGCGATGGGACTTCGTCCTTCCCAGCAGCTTTCCCACAGGGTACGCTGGACCCAGTAGCGGCTGACGTAGTGTTCGGGGGTCAAGTGGTGGCGCGTCACCAGGTCTGTGCCGAAAAGGAAGCGGTCGGGATAGCGGCAAATCAACGAGCGTATGGAGTCGCGGCGCGGAGAGACTTCGCGGACTTGCCATTTCGTGGCGCTGGTGTCGATGAAAAAATGAGGATATTTTTCGAGCAGCGCTTCAAGATGGTCGGGGTGTTCCGGATCGCCCGCCATGTGAGCGCCGATCCAGATCATATCGGGAAACAGGTTCATCATTTTTTCCAGGCGAGCGTAATGCTCGGCCTTGGTGCCGAACTTGGCGCTGTCGGCATACATGGTGCGAAACCAAACATCCGGGTCGGCGACGTGAACCATGATGAGACGCAGTCCGGCCGCGCGTGCCCTTTTCGCACATTCGATGCGCCAGGGAGCATCTACCACCAGGCCGCGTTCCATGCCGCGCGGCGCCGACCAGAATTTAATAATTTTGACGCCAAGTTCCAAAAAGCGCTCGAGCAGGCGATAAGCGTTTTCATCGGGATCGGCCGCCGCCTTTTTTTGAATCATACCGTTGAAGCCGAGGCGGTCGCCAAGCTTGGCGCGCAAGATGGGAATGTCATCGGGCAGGCACATGGAGTACGTCTGCACCATGCCGAATTCCGCGCCGATGCGCAACATGGTCTCAGCCTGATCTGTAGTAGCGCCTGGCCCCTCCCCGGTTGGCGGCCCGGATTGCGGATCGCCCGGCCGCGTGACCATGACGTGGGCATGGATGTCAATGATTGGCCCGCGATACGTAAGGTGCGCTCGTTGGGAGTAGTCGATGCCGGTCATGTTGTATTCGGGCGGGGTAGCCATGATTGCTCCCATGATTGTTTCGCAAGTCCTCTTCGTGTGGGCTATAGCCCACACGAAGGGGCACGAAGATCAGCGAACAAACACGTTAAAACAAAACCGGTTTATTTAGCGCCCGGCGCGTGACGGTAAATTGGCCGACGTGCATCATGGTGTGGTTTGAGATGAGGAAAATCAGGTCCGCGTAGTGCGGCGCGAATTTCGCCATGCTGCCGGTGTTGGGCTTGTCAAGATCGGCGTCGCTGAGCTTGGAGACGTTTGCCATGGTGGCTTCGCGCATCTGGTGGAACAGGTCCAGATATTGTTTTTTTGTTAGGTAGCCAGCAGGGGGACTGCCGCTCGCCGTCTTCTTGTCATACTGGCCCTTGATATTGGCGGGCAGTTCCGGATAAACGGCGCCGGGCAAGGCGGAGCCCAGTCCGACTTCGCCTTCGATGAGGTGACCGATTTGCCAGGCGATGTTGTTGGCGCTGGGCACCGGCCGCACCGTAAGGTCCTGATCGGATAAGTCACTCAGATACATGTTGAACATGTTCTGGGTGGCGGCGAGCGTCATTTTGAGGACGTCTTTGGCGTTCATCAAGCATTCTCCTTAAAAAAGTAAATCCTTACCCAAAAACAAATGAATCCTTGCCCGCGGGCTTCGGATACCTTAGCCCGCGGCTTGAAGAATTTGGGCCAGTCGTTGGACGACTTCGGTACGACGGTAGAGCCAATCGGGCGACCAAATGCGTTCGAGCTTCCAGCCCAGTTGTTGCAGAACCTCAGGCCGCAGCCGGTCGCGATCGCGTGCCGTCCCTGCTTGATTGTACGAAGGGCCGTCAAACTCGATGCCGAGCACGAAGCGGCCGGGGTTTTTGGGATCGACGACAGCCAAGTCAATCCGGTAAGCACCGCAACCGACTTGCGGCACCCCCTGGTAACCAAGCTTGTTTAATTCCTCAAGCACTTCGGCCTCCAAATTATGGGTCGCCTGGCCGTTCCTGGACTCGTCCGCTTTGGGACGCAGCGCGGTGATGCCGCGCTGGGCAAAGTCGAGGTATTGGCGCAAATGGGCCACGTTGTCGGAGGCGGCGGCATCGAGGTCGCACGCCTGGAGAGAACTCACAATCATTAGTTTACGGCGGGCGCGCGTGACGGCCACATTGAGCCGCCGCGCTCCGCCGTCGCGATTGAGTGGACCGAAATGATGCGCCAACTTTCCTTCCGCGTCCCGACCGTAGCCAACACTGAGAAAAATGACGTCGCGTTCGTCACCCTGCACGGTTTCGAGATTCTTGACGAAAAAGCCTTCGAGACGATCGCCCTGGAAAAAGCGCTCCATGCCTGGTTCCGCACGCAGGCGGCGGTCAATTTCATCCTCGATGGCGTTCATCTGAGAATAACTGAAGGCAATGACGCCCAGGGTCAAATCCGGATGGACGCGGAAATGGTCCAGCACTAGATCGGCCACGATCTGGGCTTCGCGCGGATTGTCGCGGCGGCCGCCGCGGTCATAAATGCCGTCCGGCACATGCTGGAACTTGACGCCCAGATCCGGGCTTGCGCTCAGGGCGGCGGGAAATGTCACGAGCCGGCCTTCGTAAAAACGCTCGTTCGAGAATGCGATCAGATGCTCGTGACGGCTGCGATAGTGCCAGCGCAAGAGTTGCCGCGGCAAGCCCGCGCCCAGGCAAGCATCCAGAATACTTTCGAACAGGGCGGAATCCTCGCCGGCGGTTTCTTCATAATCGTCACCGCCGGCGATTTGCTGAAAGAAAGTGGTGGGAGGCAACTGCTGATTGTCTCCGGTGACGACAACCTGCTTGCCGCGATAGATGGCGCCGAGCGCGTCTTCGGGAAGAATCTGCGAGGCCTCGTCAAAGACCACGACGTCGAAGAGCATTTTGCCGGCGGCAGCAGGCAAGAACTGGCTGACCGAGAGCGGACTCATCAAAAGACACGGCTTGAGATTGAGTACCAGCTTGGGAATGTCCTGGAAAAGCCTGCGCAGGGGCAGATGCTTGGTTTTCTTGTGCGCTTCCTTAAAGAGCAAGCTGCTCTCGGCCACGAGAGTGTCCACGGGGTTGCGGTGCAAAATGCCCTGGGCCACTCGGCCGGCCCCCTCCTTGATCGACTGCTTATCGAGGGCGCGAAATTCGGCCAAGAGTTGCTCGTGTTCGCCCCGGCGGAAATTCAAAAGCACCGGATCTTGCGCAAAAATCGCCTCAATCCACGCACTCCAAAAGGACTTGAGAAAGATATCGATCACCTGCTCCGGCGGCGGCGGGTCTTGCCAGAGGTTGTCCCAAAAAACGCGCAAGCCAAGATGGGCGAAGCGATCGGGTAGATGGCGGAAGTCGATCCAATCGCTCAATTCGCCCACGCGCTCGCGTAGCTTGCTGAGATGGCGCAAAACGACAGCCGGGGTTTGTTCCAAATAGCGTTTGCCGTCGAGAAGCGGTCCGGGGGCATCGAAACGAATTTCGAAGCCATGCAAGCTTTGCTCGTAATGTTCCTGGGCCGACTTGAGATCGCGCACGGAGGGCAAAGGCGCCGGAGCGGTGACGAGCGCGATGAAGGCGCCAGGCAGGACCGCGGTTCCGGATCCGGCAGCGAACGTTTCGCGCAGGCGGCGCGTCCAGGCCAATCCCTTACGCAGCTTGTCCCAGTTGGTGTTGATCCCTTGAAATTCCGGTCCGAAACGCTCGGTCCAGCGCGGCAACTCTGCTTCCTGGCTCACTTCCAACAAACGCAGTTCCTCCGTTTGACGGAGATCGGCAATCAAGGCGGTGAGGTCGGCGGGCGGCGCCGGGGCATGGGCCAACACCTGATCCGTCAGGCCTCCGAGTGTGTTCAGTGAGGTTTGCAAGTCCCTGGCATAGTTTGCCACGAGCGATAGGGCCGCCTCGTCGAGTTCAAAATTGGTGCCAGGAAGCGCTTGCACGGGAAGCAATTCTTTTAGTTCCTGGGTAGCACGTTGCCAGGCCCCGAAAGAATCGTTGAGGCGTTGGAACGCAGCGCGGATTTTTTCCGCCGGTGGCGTCGGGCTGCACAGCACATCAAGAAAGCGCGGCGGCAACCCGTCACATTCGAGTTGACGAACAATCTGGAAGGCCTCGGCCGCTATTTTGCCGGCACGCTGAGCGGCATCCCAGTCGGTATTCAGACCGGTTTCAAAGCGGCCCATGAGCGAACGCCGTTTCGGACCGTCTGCCTCCAGCCGAGCTTTCTCGGCCACCAGATCGCGCCCCAACGCCACATCCTCGGCCACGCTGTCGGGCAAGACATCATTTTTTGTGCGGCGTTTAATGGCCCGACGATCACGGCGATACATGCCGTTCAAAATTCGCAGCCAACTCTGATAGGGGCCCGCGTAACCCTTGGCGATCCGCTCTAATTCCAACTCAAAAAACGTTTCTTCGTACGTTTGCAGCAAGCGCTGGCGGCGCTCACGAAAGGCGCTAAAAACAGGTCGATTGGCGTCAACCATCTCCTGCACCACCTTGAGGGCATCTTCGCTTTGCAGCCAGGGGCGTTCTGGAGCGTTCTCGGCCATGCATAGGTTCGCCAAACGCAATAGTTGCCGCAGGGTATGCGGCGATGGGTCGAGTCGGCTTTCCGCGGATACTGGCCCTTTTTGCTCGGCACCCGCGCCCGTCGGCAGCGGGAGTGCCAGCCATTTATCCAGGGTGCGTGCTTCGGCGATCCAGCCGGGGATCTTTTTCAGGGTGTCCGCGGCCCAGGCGCGGAGTCTTTGTTGCGACGCCAAAAGGGACGCTGCTACCCGCCCGCTCGGCGCGCCGGGCACTTCCGGGAGCCATTTCTGGGCGCCACGCCAGGCATCTTCTATTTTGGCGGCGGTTCCGGGCAGCAAACGCCAAAGGGAATCGCCATATTTTTGAGTCAGCGGCGCACGCGCCTGGGCCAGTTTTTCATATTGGCCGGCACACTTTTCCAGCTCGTCATGGAGCGCGCTGATATCCGTTTCGCGAAACCAGGAAATCGGCAAAACACCTGGCCTGGATTCGAGAATCTCGCCCAGCTTTAGCAGCCAACCGACCTGGGGCTGGCTTGCAACCGGCATATTTCCGTCCGCTGGTTGCAAACCGGCGCCACATTCGATCTTTGCTGCGAATTGATCGGCCACTGATTGCAGTTTTTCGAGTCGGCCACGAACTTTGTCGATAATCGTCACCACCTCGTCGCGCAACTGCAGCGTGAAGCGGTCTGCCTTGAAGCCTTTCCAGGGGTAATGGGCTTCGGCGCGAATGTGCCAGAGTTGCTGCAGGCGGGCGAGCATCTGTTTGAGGTCATCGAGTTGGGCCGGCAAAATATCGGTCACAATGAGGGCACCGGCGGCTTGGTTTTCTTGACGCGTAAGCGGAAGACCCAGAGGTATCGGCGCCAGGTGATTCCAGCGTGACAACTCCGCCAGGACGTCCCACGCCGAACGCCGCATTGGCTCGCGCACGGCATGCAGCGCTCGCACATAACGATTGAGTTGCGTACGGCGTTCCTTGAGCTTGGCAAAATCAAAAGACCCAGCGGGCGCGAGTTTTTGCCGTTCTTCCAAACAGCGTGCCAGTTCAGTCACCACGGCACGCTTGCTCGCCTTGTAGCTGTGCAGTTCCAGGCAAAAATCGCCCAGCCCGACTTGACGCAGCCGTTGGTAAACAACTTCGAGAGCGGCCATCTTTTCGCTGACGAACAGTACGCGCTTGCCGCGTGCCATGTTGTCGGCGATCAAGTTGGCGATCGTCTGACTCTTGCCCGTACCGGGAGGCCCGATCAGCACGAAACTTTCCTCGCGCAGCGCCGCTTCCAGACAGAGACGCTGACTGCCGTCGGCATCCAGAATGTGATACGTCTGTGCGGGGTCCTGTTGGTCGTCGAGATCGCGTTCATTGGGAAGCTGGGCCCGCTTCAATGTCGTGGGCAGACCGGCGAGCGCTTGCACGACGGGGTGGACTTTCACCTGATCGGCGTTCTCTTGCAAATCCTGGAAGATCACGCCCTTGAAAAAAGAGAACAGGGACAACAACGCGACCGGTTCCACTTTCCAGCCGGGCAGCCCTTGAATGGCAGCGGCAACCTCGGCCAAATAAGCCGGTAGCGCTTTTTCCTCCCAGTCCTCGGGCGGCGTTGGCAACGAAAAATCAAAATCCTGTTTCAGCTTCGCCTTGAGGGCCGGGTTCAGAAAAGGCTCTTCCTCGAGGGCGTCCAAAAGGAAGGGCTCCTGAAGCGATTTCCGCTTGAGAACTACCGGCACCAGCAAGAGCGGCGAATGCATCGGCTCATCATCCGAATCGCGCCACTCAAGAATGCCCGCCCCGAGGTAGAGAATATGCAAGCCACGCTCGCGGTAATCGGCTTGAAAGCGGCGAAACAGATTCGTGAGGATTTGCAAGAGCCGCTGGCGGTCAGGCTCGGCAGTGACCAACTCGGTCGCCTTGGGCGGGTCCGGCTTTTCGGCTTTTTTCTTGGGAGCCTTGGCGGCAGTCTCCGTGGGTGAGCTGACTTTGGCGGGCGGCAGCCAAAAGGTGAACGTTTTGTTCTTGATAACCAGATGCTCGAAAATCACGGTCAAATCTGGCGCCGTGATTTCCAAAATGGAGCTGCGACCTGGTCTCAAGGACAGGAGGGGGTTGCGTCGCGTCAAGTCGATCAAATTGTTGCGCCAGCGAATCAGCGAATTATCGAGGGAGGGAATAGATGCGGACATAGGCAACCAAATAAAAAATCGTGTTTCCTTGTGCGGACGGGCAAGTATAATCAACTACCCGCGCGCTTGCCGATTTATCGTTTCGCGCTTGCGCCGCCCGGAAAGAGACCTGTCTTTTCGATGGCGGCGCAAGCGCGAAACGATAAATCAACCTGAGGAACATTGTATGCCTCTGCGTCACGTCACTCCACAAAGCATCATTACAGGTTGGGATTTCAGCACCAGCGGGGTCAAGTGTTTAGCCTTTGACCTGGATGGCCATACGCTCGCCGAAACGCGGTTGCCCACGGATTTATGGACGAAAGGCGGCGTGTCCGAGCTGAATCTCATGCAACTCGAAGGCCAGGCGCGCGCCAGCGTCCGTGGCATGACGACCAAATTGCGTGCCCTGGGCCGGCTTGAGGATTGGGTCGCGGGCGGCATCTCGGCGACGCACCATACTTCCGGAAGAATCGACGGTTGCCACGGTCAGGTGCGCCGCGCCATTTGCTGGAACGACCAAACCCTGGGCAAGTATCACAAACGCGGCCTGGAGCGTCTGGGCGGACAGGAAAAAGTCCGCGAACTGATCGGCGGCCCCTGGGCGAGCCGCTACAGTTTATCGCATCTGGTCAAGGACGAGTCGAAATTATCAACGGCTGACTGGGAGCGCACCCAGCGCATTCTCCCACACGGGTCTTTGGCCGCCGGTTATTTGACGGGAAACTTCGACGTTGCCAGCATTTCCTCTGCGGCATCGACCGGCATCATGAATTTGCGGACCGGCCAATGGTGTGAGGCCATGTTGCTGGCCCTCAAAAGTGAAGAAAATCGCGGCCTCGCCTGGAAGCAGTTACCCCGCATCGTCGATCATTTTGACCTGGTCGGCCCCCTGGCGGGATCGCTGGCCATGGAAGCCGGGCTGGCAACCGGACATCGCCCGTTGATTTTCCCAACATCCGACGATCAGCAGGCCGGGCTGGTCGGCGGCGGCGCGGTCGACGCGGGTCAAGCCGCCATCATCCTGGGCACCTCGGCCGTGGTGAATGCATCGTCCGACAAATTGCCGCAGACCGACAACCTCGACGCCATGCGGCTCAACTGGGGTCCTTATCTCTGGATGCGTTGTTACAACAATGGCGCCGCCTTTCTCAATCAAATCGTGGGCGACAATCCCAACTGGGAGGAATTGGAAGCGGCAGCCCGGGTTGTTCCGCCAGGTTCCGAAGGGACTTTCGTGCTGCCCTTTATTTATCCGGAACCATCGCTGGGCATTCGTCACAAAACCTTTCATTGGGAACCCAAAGAACCCAAGAATCAGGGCAGGAAATTTCGGGCCTCCCTGGAAGCGCTCGCCTATTTGGTCGCCCTGGGAGTTCGCCAACACGAAGAGGCTGGCCAACAAATCACCCGCATCACGGTTTCCGGTGGCATCGCTCGCAATCAACTCATGTGCGAAATCCTGGCATCGGTACTGGGCAGACCTCTGGAATTGCTGCAATCTGACGAAGGCTGCGCGCTGGGTGCCGCCGTCACCGCCCTGGCTGCCCTGGAGAATTACCGCGCGAGCCAAAAGGGCGAAGATCCGAATTACACCATCGCCGACGCCGTCGCCCAAATGGTCAAATTCCGCGCCCCCGTGCACCCGGTGGCCGAGTGGCAAGCGGCATATACAAAGGGGTTGGCCAAGTTTGAGAAGAAAATAAAAGGACACAAGAAGAAATAACTTTTTCCGTTTAGCGTTCGCGAAAGCCGCGCAAACGCTAAACGAAAGACAGGAGCCGTCTCTTACGTCGTGCTTTCGCCGCGACGCTCGCCTCTCATACAATACCCTCATGACGCCCTCCACCTTCGCGAACCGCTACAATCTGGACGCCATTGACGATGCCTATCGGCGCTGGCGGGAAGACGCCGCGTCCGTCGATGAATCGTGGCGCTTATTTTTCGAGGGATTCGACCTCGGTCTGGCACGAAAGCCGACCGGAGGCGGCGACGCGCTGCAAACATCCCTGATTCGACTTATCGATGCCTATCGCGGCCTGGGGCACCTTTTGGCACGCCTTGATCCTCTCAGCTTACCGCCCGCCAGTATACCTGCTTTGGATTTGGCAGAATTTGGCTTCACCGAGAGCGACCTTGACCGCACTTTCGATACCAGTCATTTCCTGGGTCTGAAAAGCGGCACCTTGAGGCAACTGATCGCCGCCCTGCGCGAGACTTATTGCCGGACCATGGGCGTCGAGTACATGCACATTCAAGATCACTCGATTCGTCGCTGGGTCCAGGAACGACTCGAGCCACAGCGTGGACAACCCGGTTATGGCCACCGGCAAAAGCTGCGCATCCTCATGGATTTACATTACGCGGAATTGCTCGAAAGATTCTTGCACACCCGCTACCTGGGCCAAAAGCGCTTTTCGCTCGAAGGGGCGGAAACACTCATTCCTGTTTTGGAAAAGCTGGTGGACAGCGCCGCGGACCGCCACATCAAGGAAATCGTCATGGGCATGGCGCATCGCGGCCGGCTCAATGTCCTGGCCAACATTATTGGCAAACCTTATGCGGAACTCTTCAGCGAATTCGAGGAAAACTTCCTGCCCAATTCGATGGCCGGCGACGGCGATGTCAAATACCATCTTGGCTTTTCCAGCGACCGAATCTGTCCTCACGGCAACAAGATCCATCTGTCACTTACTCCCAACCCGAGCCATCTCGAAGCGGTCAATCCCGTCGTTGAAGGTCGCGTTCGTGCCAAGCAAAAGCTTTTCGGCGATCGCGAGCGCACTACTTGCATGGCGCTGCTCATCCACGGCGATGCTGCGATTGCGGGCCAGGGCTTGGTTGCCGAGACGCTCAATCTCTCGCAGTTGCAAGGCTACCGCACCGGTGGCACGGTTCACGTCGTCATCAACAATCAGATTGGTTTCACCACCGGACCCGCCGACGCGCGCTCGACCCGCTACTGCACCGACGTGGCCAAGATGATCGAAGTGCCCATTTTCCACGTCAACGGCGAAGATCCCGAGGCGGCCATCTTCGCCGCCGAATTGGCGCTGGAATTCCGGCAGACGTTTCACAAGGATGTTTTCATCGACATGTACTGTTACCGCCGCTGGGGCCACAATGAGGCGGATGAGCCGTCGTTCACGCAACCCGTCCTTTACGCTAAGATTTTAGAGCGCCCCAGTTTGAGCGAAATCTATACCGAGACGCTGCTCATGCGCGGCGACCTCACCTATGAAGAAACTCAGGCAATCGTCGCGGAATTTCAAGAACGGCTGGAAACGGCTCAAAAAGAAGTTAAATCGGCGCCGCGGCAGTTCGGCATGAAGGGCTATCAGGGCCGCTGGAAATCCTTGAGTCCGCGGGCCACGTTAGGCCCCGTGCACACAGCGGTGCCGGAACCGACACTCGACAAGATCAGCCACACCTTGACGACGGTGCCTGCGGGGTTCAGCATTCATCCCAAGCTGGCGCGCATGCTGGAGGCCAAGGCCAACGAGATCCAAACCCACCGGCCGGTGGACTGGGCATTCGCAGAAAGCCTGGCGTTTGGCTCGCTCCTCATGGAAGGCATGCCGGTGCGCTTGAGTGGCCAGGATTGTCGGCGCGGCACCTTCAGCCAGCGTCATGCCGTCTGGTACGACAACAAAACCGAACGACCGTATGCGCCGCTCGCCCATTTAGCTCCCAACCAGGCGGCGTTCTCCATTGTCGATAGTTTGCTCTCGGAGGCCGCCGTGCTCGGCTTCGAATACGGCTACTCACTCGACATGCCGGAGGCTCTGGTGCTGTGGGAAGCCCAGTTCGGCGATTTTGCCAACGGTGCCCAAGTCATCATCGATCAATTCTTGGTGTGCGGCACCTCAAAATGGCAGCGCGACAGCGGTCTGGTGCTGCTCCTGCCGCATGGTTACGAAGGTCAAGGACCAGAACATTCTAGCGGGCGCCTGGAGCGCTTTCTGCAGTTATGTGCCGAAGACAATATTCAAGTCTGTTATCCAAGCACGCCCGCGCAGTACTTCCATGTGCTGCGCCGGCAACTTCATCGCGATTTCCGCAAACCGCTCATCGTGATGACGCCCAAAAGCCTGCTCCGCCACAAGGCCTGTGTGTCCCCCTGGAACGAACTGACGGACGGCCAATTTCACGAAATCATGGATGACGCGACCGTTGATGCCGGCAAAGTGCGCCGTATCGTGCTTTGCAGCGGCAAAATTTACTACGACCTGGTTGAACAGCGCGCCAAAGAGCCAAAACCAGTCGCGCTGGTTCGCGTCGAACAGTTCTATCCGTTCGCGGTCGAGCAGATGCAACAAGTTATCGGCCGTTATCCGAAGGCGCGCGAAGTCTTGTGGGTGCAAGAGGAGTCTCTCAACATGGGAGGCTGGACCTTTATGGAGCCAAGGTTGCGGGCGCTGGACATTAAATGCAAATATGTGGGCCGCGACGCCAGCGCCAGTCCCGCCACCGGCTCACGCCAGGTTCATGTACGCGAACAAAAAGAAATCCTGGACGCGGCATTGACCGGGTCGGCGCCGCACCTGGTGCGTTCCCAGCCGACCAGCCAACTCAAGCGTTTTCCGGATTGGGATGCCGAAGAGTCCGCGCCTCAAAAGGTGCCAGTATAAATCGTGGTGCCGGTTTCTAACCGGCAGTGCCACCTTGCCGGTTGGAAACCGGCGCCACAAGGACAGCAGAAATGCCGATTGACATTAAAGTGCCCAGTGTCGGTGAATCGATCACAGAAGGCACTATTGCGCGCTGGCTGAAAAAAGACGGCGCCCAGGTGGCGGTCGATGAGCCATTGTTTGAACTCGAAACCGAAAAAGCAACTCAAGACGTGCCGGCACCAGCGGCAGGCATCTTGCATATCAGCGTCGGCGACGGCAAAACCGTGGCCATCGGCGCCGTCGTGGGAACCATCAATGCAGCGGCGGCGGCAGTCACGGCGTCTGCTCCGCCCCCGGCTCCTGCTCCGAAACCGATTGAGACGAAAGCCGAAGCTTCACCTGCCACGCTTTCGCCAGCAGCACGGCGCTTGGCGAGCGAAGAAAAAGTGGACGTGAAACAGTTGGCGGGCAGCGGCAGGGGCGGGATTGTCCTGAAAAATGATGTACAGGATCAATTGGAAAAACAAAAACCAGCGGAACCTCGTTTAGCGTTCGCGCCGCCGCCTGCCGCCACTCCGGCCTCTGCGGCGCGCGAAACCCGCCAGCGCATGTCCGCGATTCGGCAGCGCATCGCCGAAAGGTTACTCGCCGCACAAAAGCAAACTGCCAGCCTCACGACCTTCAATGAAGCCGATATGACGCCCATCATGGATTTGCGGGCACGCTACAAGGACAAATTCAAAGAAAAGCACGACGTGGGGCTGGGTTTCATGGCGTTTTTTGTGAAAGCCAGCATCCAGGCGCTCAAAGCGTTTCCCCTCGTCAATGCGCGCATTGACGACGCAGACATTGTCCTGCATGAGTATTACAACGTCGGCGTGGCCGTCAGCACGGAAAAAGGACTCATGGTTCCCGTGTTGCGCGATGCCGATCAGATGTCGTTCGCGCAGATCGAACGCGCCATTGCCGATCTCGCCCTCAAGGCACGCGACGGCAAAATCAATGTCGCCGACTTGCAGGGCGGCACCTTCACTATTACCAATGGCGGCGTCTTTGGCTCCATGCTGTCCACGCCCATTTTAAATATTCCCCAGAGCGCCATTCTCGGCATGCACGCGATTCAGAAACGGGCGGTGGTCAAGGATGATCAGATCGTCATCCGCCCGATGATGTACCTGGCGCTTACTTACGATCACCGCATCGTCGACGGTCGCGAGGCCGTGCTGTTCCTGGTCCGCGTCAAAGAATGCCTGGAGGATCCAGAGCGATTGCTCCTGGAGGTATGAGTAAAATCGAAGTCCCAATATCGAATTCCGAAGCAAATTCGAATATCAAATAAGAAAACATTTGAACATTTTTCTTCTTTGGGATTTTGAATTTGTTTCGGATTTGCGGGTTCGGATTTAAGGAGTTAGCATGGCAGTTCATTTTGATCTCATCGTCGTTGGTGCTGGTCCCGGCGGGTATGTGGCGGCCATACGGGCGGCCCAGCTGGGGATGAAGGTAGCCATCGTCGATAAGAGCCGCACCTTGGGCGGAACCTGCCTGAATATTGGCTGCATTCCGAGCAAGGCGCTTCTGGATTCCAGCGAGCTTTATTACTTGGCCAAGCAGCGCTTTGGCCGTCATGGCATCCAGGTGCAAGGCCTCGGTTTGGATATTCCACGCATGCTGGCGCGCAAGGACGCCATTGTCAAAAGTTTGACGGACGGCGTGGCGTTTTTAATGAAGAAAAATGGCATCACGGTTTTTCAAGGTTCCGCGCGCCTGATCGGTCAAGGCAAGATCGCGGTAAGCGGCGACAAAGCCGCGGAACTGGAAGCTCCGGCACTCCTGCTGGCTACCGGCAGCGAGCCGACTCCCCTGCCCTTTCTGCCCTTTGATGGCAAACAAATTATAAGTTCCACAGAAGCGCTCACGCTGGACGCCGTCCCGCAGCACCTAATTGTCATCGGCGGCGGCTACATCGGCTTGGAACTTGGCTCCGTCTGGTCGCGCCTTGGCTCCAAAGTCACCGTCCTGGAATTCTTGCCGAAGCTTTTGCCTCTCAACGACGCCGAGGTCGCCGGCATGCTCACGCGTTCGCTCGTCAAGCAAGGCTTAGAGATCAACCTTGAAACCCGCGTCACTGGCGCAACTAAAGACGGCGCCCAGGTGACCGTGCAAGTTCAACAAAACGGCCAGGCCAAGACTTTTCAAGGCGACAAGGTATTGGTTGCCGTGGGCCGACGACCATGCACCAGCGGTCTCGGTCTGGCGGAAGCGGGAGTCCCCACGGAAGACAAGACAGGCAAGGTCCTCGTCAACGAAAACTATGAAACCAGGCTGCCGGGCGTTTATGCCATCGGAGATCTGATTGCTGGCCCGATGTTGGCTCACAAGGCGAGCGAGGAAGGAATTGCCGTCGCGGAGAATTTGGCAAAGAAGTCCGGACATGTCAATTATGCGGCCATCCCAAGTGTCATTTACACGGCCCCCGAATTGGCCGCGGTCGGATTGACCGAGGAGCAGGTGAAAGAGACAGGCCGGCCCTACAAAGTCGGCAAATTTCCTTTCCAGGCCAACGGCCGCGCCAAATGCCTCGACGAAACCGAGGGGCTCGTGAAAATCATCACGGACGCCAAGTCGGACCGGCTTTTGGGCATGCACATCCTCGGACCGCGCGCCTCGGACATGATCGCCGAAGGCGTTTTGGCTTTGGAGTTTGGCGCCAGCGCCGAAGATATCGCCCGCACCTGCCACGGCCATCCAACGTTATCCGAAGCCGTCGGAGAAGCAGCCCGAGCCGCATGGGAGAAAGCGATCCACGCCTGACGAATGAATAACGGGTGATTCTTTATTCTTCGTTCTTCATTCGTCATTGTAAGGTACTCCACAGCCCGCGGTTTCCTCATCTGCGGAAAACTTTACCGGCGCCTGATGTCTCTTGGTCCATTTTTTCAGCGGGTGCTATTTCTTTTTGGGCAATTTCAGGCAGAATTATTCAAGCCCCTGCTGTCGCAGAATGCGTCGCTCGGTTTCGCCGGCAACCGGAACCGTGCACCTGTCGTCCTTGCCGGTAAGAGTTGGTCCCATGAACTGGCATTTTTCACCAAGGCTTGCTGTTTTTTTTGCGTTAGCCGGGTTGGTTCTCTGCACGGGCAAGGTTCAGGCCCAGACGTATGAGGAAACCTTGATCCGCGACTTGGGACAGACGATCAAGGCTCGTTTAATTCTGCAGGAAGATCCTCAGCTTGGCTCCCTGAGCCTGGGAGTGAAGGTCACCAATCGAGTGGCGGTTTTGTGGGGTCCGGTGCCATCGCAAGATGTGTCGTTCCGCGCGGAACAGAGGTTACGAGGCATGTTCGAGTTGGTCGATGTGCGGAACAACTTGTCGGTCGAAACGGACAACGAAGCCGCCCCCTTGGTGAACCCCGTGCCGGAAGGCCCGCGTTTCTTGCCGGAGCGGGTCCCGGCAGCCGTGCCCGGCGAACAGCGCCGGCCGGCACCGCTCGTTGCGCCCGCCAAGGGAGTGTCCCTGGCGGGCATCGTGCCGTCGGCCGAGACGCGCACGGTTTATTCCTCGCCGCTGGGAACAAGCTCTCCAGTCGAGGTTGGTCAGGCCACGTTGCACATGCCGTTTCTGGGCAGTATCACCCTGCCCCGCTAGTTTATTTCCCAGCGCGAAACCGCTGAGTGCTTACGAAGAGCTTGCTTGCGAGCACTTCGGTGGCCTCAGCGGTCTTTTTTTATTCGCCTATTCGTCGCCTGGAGGTTGCCCCCCGCTGCAGGCCGTTTTACAGTTCCGATTTTTTCTTGCGAACGCTAAACGTGGACGCGGTTGCTATAATGACGAAAAACCCGAGGAAACCTTCATGCACGACGCTTCTTATGCCTTTCTCAAGAATCTACTACACACGCCCAGTCCGTCCGGCTTTGAACGACAGATTCAGGACGTCGTGCGCGGTTGGGCCAAGCCGCTTGCCCACGAAGTGCGCACCGACAGGCACGGCAACGTCTTGGCGATCGTCAATCCCAAGGGCTCGCCGCGCATCATGCTCGCCGGTCATTGCGACCAAATCGCGCTCATGGTGCAACATATCGACGACAATGGCTTTCTCTACGTGCAACCGATGGGCGGCTGGGACATGCAAATCCTGCTCGGCCAGGGCTTGACCGTATGGGCAAAGGATGGCCCAATTGCCGGCGTGGTTTCGCGCAAGGCGCCGCATCTCATGACAGCAGATGAACGCAAAAAGGTACCGGAATTTCAGGACATCTGGGTCGATATCGGTGCCAAGGACAAAAAGGATGCGGAAGCGCTTATCGTGCCGGGCGATCCGGTAACCGTCGAACTGTCTTGCCGCGAATTGCGGAATGGCCTGCTGACCGCGCCGGGTCTGGACGACAAGGTCGGTGTTTGGACGGTAATGGAAACGTTGCGACTTTTGCACGGCCGCCCGCTGCAGGCCGCCGTCTACTGCGTCTCGACGGTGCAAGAAGAGATCGGCCTGCGCGGCGCCACCACGAGCGCCTATGGCATCCATCCGACGGTCGGCATTGCCGTCGACGTCTGCCACGCGACCGACACGCCCGGCAATGAAAAGAAGCAACTGGGCGACACCAAACTGTCCGCCGGCCCGGTCATCTTCCGCGGCCCGAATATCAATCCGCATGTCTTCGAGCGCCTGAGCGCCACCGCCAACACGCATGAAATCTCCGTCCAACCGCGTGGCGTCCCGCGCGCCACCGGCACTGACGCCAACGCCATCCAACTAGCGCGCGACGGCGTGGCCGCCGGCCTGGTCGGCATCCCCAATCGCTATATGCACAGCCCGGTGGAAGTCGTCAGCCTTGAGGATTTGAATCAGGCGGCGAGGTTACTGGCGGAGTTTTGTCTGACCGTGACGCCGGAGATGGACTGGGTACCGTGAGCCTGCCCGGTTTATTGCCGGTGCGAATTACGAATACAATCCGCACTCCTCTTCGCGCTGGGAGAGCTAATAAGTGTCCACCTTTTCTTGACTTTTTTATCGAATAATGTACAGATTTACATATCTAGCCCTTGGAGTCCGCACTCATGTTCGACGACATGCCCAGGGAAGATGTTGTCGCCACCGTGGACCGCATGGTGGAGGAATTGCTGCGCGCTGCCATTATTCAAAAGCCGCCCGTGGATGCCATCGCGCTGGCTCAAGGGCATTTAGGGATGGTCATTTGCATGGATAAACGGCAGGCGCAGCGCGGCCGGGCGCAGCGAACCGCCGGCAAAAAGCAGATCTATCTTCGGCCGGAGCCACGCGAAGAACGGCATCAATGGACGGTCGCACATGAGATTGGCGAGCACATCAAAAGTGATCTGTTGGCCAGGTTGGGTATGGAACCCGGCGAAACGCGCGCGATGGCGGGCGAATCACTGGCTAACCTTTTCGCCTATCGCCTGTTGGTGCCGACGTGTTGGTTCGCTGGCGATGCACCCGCGCTCGACTACGACCTTTTAGCCCTCAAAGAAAAATATGCAACCTCAAGCCACGAGGTGCTCGCCTGGCGTTTTCTCGATCTGCCCGATCCCTGCATCGTCACGATTCTCGATAATGACGCAATCACGCGGCGACGCAGCAATTCCTGGCCCATTAGACGAAAGCTGGAGGCGGCCGAAGAGAAGTGTCAAAACTACGTCCATCAAAACAGCCGGCCACGGCGCGTGCAGGAAAACGGCTGGACCGTGCAGGGTTGGCCGGTACACCAGACGGAATGGAAACGGGAGGTTTTGCGGAGCGTTGTGGAGTCAGAGTAGGCCTCACGTTCCGCGTGAGGAAACATCACGCGGAGCGTGAGGCCTACTCATTTGCCATCCCCATTGGCACCCGTCGGCATCCCGGGCAAATCACGCAATTCCACAAGATGGACCAAAGAAATGCGGGTCGCCAGGTCCGGCACCGTTGGATTACTTGAATTTGGAATACCCACCATGATCCACCGGTTGCCAACCCAGATCAAATCCGGATGGAAAATATCGAAAGATTGTCCGGTTGATGTAATAACCTGCACAGGCCGAAAGGGCTGTTCCCGCAGTCGACCCTTGATGTCTTCGCTGGTGAAAATCATTGGCGTTTCTCCACTTGACACCGCCATTTTATACGATTGAAAGCCGATTAGCAAAGGACCAGGTGACCTATCTCACCTTCACCCAAGCCTCGCGAAAAAACCGAATCCAATTCCCGTGCATGATCCCCTCGACATCCGGTTCTTTGTAGCCGCGTTTGCTCAGCATGTCAGGAATCCTTTGCAAATCCGCGATGGTATCGAGATCGCAGGGCGATTGCTCGCGGCCGAAGCCGCCGTCGAGGTCGGTGCCGATGGCGACCTGGCGGGCGTTGCCGGCCAGTTCACAGACGCGATCGATATGGTCGATCATACGTTCCAGCGTCACCAATTCGGGTTTCGATTCGCCGCGAATCCAGCCGGGATGCAGCATCCAGCTATCCAGGGCGATGCCGATGACGGCGCCGCGACTGATAAGACGGCGCGTCTGCTCGTCGGTCAGTTGGCGCTGGTTGGGAACCAGCGTGCGGTTGTTGTGGTGACTGGCCAGGATGGGGCCGCCATAAACCTCCAGGGCTTCCTCGAAACACTGATCCGAAAGATGCGTCACGTCAAGAATCATGCCGACGCGCTCCATCTCCTTGAGGAGCGGCTTGCCGAGCGGAAAGAAGCCCCCTTCGGTGCCGGTGCCATGGCCGTAGGGGCTGATGCCGTAATGCGTGGGCCCGATGACGCGCAGGCCGGCGTTAAACCATTCTTCCACCTGATCTGGAGAAAGGACCGGATCGGCCCCTTCCATGCTCAGTATCTTTCCAGCACAGTGGGATCCGAAGCTTGGAATTCACGTGACTTGAAGTCGCGGCC
>JADMIO011721414.1_pt1 | contig 73954 bp, 45 predicted proteins | sample 8958161 | NCBI WGS metagenome assembly JADMIO01 (sample SAMN16585339, study PRJNA669376) | soil metagenome | isolation source: Crop rotation soil | place: USA: Cullars Rotation, Alabama | collected 2011
GCCGCGACTTCAAGTCACGTGAATTCCAAGCTTCGGATCCCACTGTGCTGGAAAGCGACATCTCAAAATGCCCGAAACGTCCGCGGTTGGGTGAACGCGTGCGCGTCATTCCTAACCACATCTGCCCTTGCATCAATTTGCAGGATGCGGTCTGGCTGAAACGCGAAAACGGGGCAGTCGAGTCACTGCCGGTCGATGCCCGTGGGAAATTAAGCTGATTTACTAAAGACGATATGGATGTCACCAAGAGCATCTGGAAGCCCAATCTGTATCGCCTGGGGCTGTTGTTGACGCTATTGGTGATGGTCGCAGACTGGGCTGGGCTGCTCGACTGGTTTGAACGAGTCCTGTACGACGGTCGCGCGAAAGTATGCCACTATTTCACGCCACCGCCAACCGACCGGCTTGTTCATCTCGACATTGATGACGACACACTGACCGAAATTGGCGCATGGCCCTGGTCGCGAGCAACTTTGGCCCGCATCATTGACGAAATCTCGCTTGCAAAGCCAAAAGTCATCGGGATGGACATGTATTTTCCTGATCCCCAGCGGGATGACTACATTCACTTTGAAAAAGGTTCAGGACAAGTGGTTGCAAATGATGAATTGTTTGCAGCCAGCGTGAAGCGCGCCGGTAATGTCTTGATTCCGATTTCAGTCGCATTTGAGGATAGTTCTGCGGCCGATCCGCTTCTGTCACAAATCCAGCGGTTGCTTCACAGCGATCTTGAGATGGACGCATCGCAGGTCGTGGAAGCACTCCAGCGTGCCGGCCAGGATCGAGACGATCTTCCCCTGGCGGTGCGCAGCCGCCTCAGCCTGGCGCGGCAACGGGCGATGCTGGATCGCATCGATCAGGAAATTCAGGATGGAATCAAGGACCTCGACGTCCTGCGGAGAAAACTGGTTCCAAAAGCGGATGCCGCAAACCATCAAACCGATGCGTCACAACTCCTGGAAGCCAAGCTTCCGCTTGCGATGGCCATCCACCGCATGCTGCCGTTTCGAACAGCGCTGCCAGACAGCATGCCGTTGGCCTCAGCGCCGCGCGAAGAAGCAGTCAATATCCTGAAAATCGCCGACTCTCTCCGCTATTCGGGTTTTGTTGATATCCCTGCATCAAGCAACGATGGCACCGTACGCAGCTTGCCGCTTCTTGTGAATTATCGCGGCGGAGCCTTGCCGCACATGGCGCTGGGCATGGCATGCGCACTTCTGGACGTGGATGTGAAAAACATTCGCTGCACCCCTAATTCCATCATCCTTCCTGTTCCCAACCGCCAGCCGATCATCATTCCAGCGCGCATCGAGCGATCAACAAACTTTGGGAGCATCGGAGCAATCGTCGATGTTCCCTATTTTGGCAGATCGGGAGAAAGCAACTGGTTGACGATGTACGACTATCCGGCTTACCGGGAGTCCAGGGCTCATCTGAAGATAGCCGTCATCTGGAAACTGATTCGCCGCTCCGATTCCATCCGCCGAACCAATCAGACCGCAGATCGAGCATTGAAAAAACTCGCTGAAACACTGAGCGGCGTTCCCGAATTGGAAACATACCTGCAAAATATCCCCGACGCTTCCGATACCGCGACGCGCTTGCGCGTGATCGATACGACATTGAAAGCGCTGATGGATTTCGGCGTGGGCGATTTGTTGAAGAAGCCCCCTGCCGAACTGGATGCCGAAGACAAAAAGCTGACCGAGCCAACACGCGATCTACAGGACATTGCCAAAATCAATCGCGAAAGCGAAGAACTGCTGGCCAAGGATCGTATCGAGGTGCGCAAGCAGTTGCAGGACAAAGCTGTGTTCATTGACTGGACCGCAGTCGGACGTATTGATTTCTATCCAACAAGCCTTCACCCCAAATGCCCGGGGGCGGTCATTCAGGGTGTCATCGTGAACGGCATTCTCACGGGCGAACTTTGGCGGCGAGGGCCACGCTGGGTCACCGCCCTGATCACATTTTTAATCGGCTTGCTGATCACACTTCTGGTGGCTTTGCTTCCTCCATGGCGAGCGCTGTTTTATACGATCCTCATCATGCTTGGCTACGGGCTGATCAACGGCGAGTTGCTGTTCGATTATGGCAACCTCATCGTAGGGGCCGCAGGGCCACTGGCCGTTTCCGCCCTGGTCTGGTTTGGACTGACACTGACTAATTACATCGCAGAAAAGCGAGCACGATCGCAGATTCGCAAGCGGTTCAGCAGCTATGTCGATCCTGCCCTGGTCGATTACTGCGAAGAACATCCTGACATGGACGTCTTCGCGGGCCAGGTGCGCGAGATGAGCGTGGCCTTCACCGATCTGGCCGGCTTCACGACGATCTCCGAAAAACTTCGCGAAGCCACCGTTCCTTTGCTCAACTCATTCATGGGCGCGATGGTTCCGGTCATTCGCGAAAATCGCGGCTATGTGAACAAATTCCTTGGCGATGGAATCATGTTCTTTTACGGCGCTCCGCGAGAAAACCCGGATCATGCCGTTGATTGTGTGCGCACCATCATCAACATGCGCAAAGCGCTGGCGGGGTTTAATCTGGATCTGAAGAAGCGCGACCTGCCGCTGGTGGGCATGCGCGCGGGGATCACCACTGGTGAAATGGTCGTCGGCGATGCCGGATCGACCAAAGCGCCTCACATCGCCAGCGATTACACCGTCCTGGGCGACCGGGTTAACCTCGCGGCCCGGCTGGAGGCTGCGAACAAGTTTTTTGGCTCCAATCTCCTCATCATTCAGCGCACACGCGATCTGATCGGGGATCGGTTCCTCGTCCGGCCGATCGGCAAGATCGTCGTGAAAGGAAAAAGCGAAGATGTGATGTGCTATGAGGCAATTTGTGACATTGCCGAAGCCAGCGCCCAGCAGATTCTTCACGCTCAGCTTTCGGCAAAGCTCGTTGAGGCGTTTCTGGCGGGAGAGTTCGATGACTGCACCCTGATCTGCGATGAGTTAGAGGAGAAAACACTGGATGTCGAGTTTGCCACGACGTATCGCAAGCTCTGCACGAAGCATCTGACGGAAGGATTTGAGGGTGTGTTTAATGGGCAGATCGTGTTGAGTGAAAAATAGAGAAAAGAGAACCGCGGATAGCGCGGATAAAACCAAATGGCCTTTTCTTTTATCCGCGTCATCCGCGGTTTGATTTCTTGACGTTCTGCCCCGCTCGACGAAGATGCGAAACTTCACGGGAAGGTGACATGGATCGTTCGCCCGCACTTCTGAGGCTTTGGGTTATTCCAATTCTCGCCATCGCAACCAGCGTCCACGCGCAGGAAGAACTCGGACGATTTGAAAAACAGCTTGAACAACTCCGGCGCGATCAATATTTGCGCATCGACCAGTCGATCCCGCCCGGCCGGCGAGCACTGGTGGATTACGGCGCTTACACCAGTTTCAGTTATCTTTCGGTTGACGACCAGAACAACAAGAACCACGTCCTGCGGCAATACGAAATCACCGGTTATGCCCGCGTGAACATTGACAACGCCCACGAGTTTTACGTTCGCGGAACGACGGGGTATCAGGATTTCAACGATCAGGACAGCTTCAACGACCGCGGAGACCAGCTCATCGATCCGCAGTTTGACGCGATCTATTATCGCTTCGATCTGAGGCGATCGCTGGAGGCATACAAGGGACAAGAATCAGATGGCGACTTTACGCTGGAGATCGGCCGCGACCTGGTTTACTGGGGCAACGGGCTGGTCATCAGCGAACGGATTGACGGCGTCATGGCTAAGCTCCAGACCTCTCTGGCTGATGTCGACCTGATTGCGGGCATCACCCCGAAGATGACGGTCGATTTCGACACGTCTCGCCCCAACTTCGACGACCACACGCGCCGCGGATTTTATGGCGCGCAGATCAGCAAACGCATCGGCTCGCATCGGCCGTTTGCTTATGCCCTGATGCAGCGAGACTACAACAAAGAAGACACCTCCGACATCGTCAATCCGGCGATTCACACGCGCTATCGTTACGACAGTTATTATCTGGGTCTGGGCTCGCAGGGCGCGCTGTCGGATCGGCTACTGTATGGAATGGAGTTCGTCTACGAAGGCGGCACCGGGCTCTCCAACAGCTATCAGTTAACCAATAACAACCTGGTCGGTATCGATCAGACCGACGATACAATCCACGCATTCGCGGGCGATATTCGGTTGGATTACCTGCTGAGCGACGAGCGGCAGACGCGGTTCAGCGTCGAAGGGATCATTGCATCGGGCGATCCGGATCGGCTCACGAGCACCACCGACACCTTCGGTGGCAATCGGCCGAACACCGGCGATACCGCGTTCAACGCTTTTGGCTTCCTCAATACCGGCCTGGCGTTTGCGCCATCTATCTCCAATCTGATGGCGCTGCGCGTGGGCGCGTCGACTTTCCCATTACCGAAAGTGGGAATGTTTGATCGGCTGCAACTGGGCGCGGATCTGTTTATCTTCGCCAAGACACAACAGGATGCGCAAATCAATGAGCCATCATATCTGGATCAAAACTACCTCGGCTGGGAGCCGGATTTCTTCATGAACTGGCAAATCACCAACGACGTGACGTTCGCGGTGCGATACGGGATTTTCTATCCGGGCAATGCGCTGGTGAACGACGGCAAGAACCGCCAATTCTTCTTCGCGGGAGTGACGTATGCGTTCTAAACAGCAGGCCGCTTTCGTAGGGTGGGCATTGCCCACCTCTTCACCATGGGTGGGCAATGCCCACCCTACAAAATTCTTCCTGAGTACCGGAGGAGGAACAATGCGCGTCGTGGTGATCATGTTTGCAATCTTGTTTCTGAACGGTTGTGGTTCTGCGCCTGTGGGTCGCTCTGTCGTCGCGGAACTTTCCTCAAACCCAAAAACCTCCGAGCTTGATTTCTGGCATACACTTTCATCCCGACCTATTACGACAAACGATGATGCTTTTCACGGTGTGCTGCTTTATCTCGACGGCGCTGATCCTTCGCTCGATTACGCAACCCGCGTCAACATGCTGAAGAATCGCGGGATGCTCCCCAAGGATTTCAAAGGCAATGCCGAAGAAGCCATCGAGCGCGGCACGCTCGCGGTGGCGATTGTGAAGATTCTTGATCTCAAAGGCGGCCTGACGATGGCAATGTTCGGCCCGTCGCCGCGATACGCGCTGCGCGAATTGGAATATCGGCGGATTTATCCTGAAAGCAGCGAGCAGCAGATCTTCAGTGGCGCAGAATTTCTCGGGATCATCGGCAAGCTCGAAGACTTCAAGGAAGGCGACCCTGCAAACGTTCCCGCGCGGGTGCTGTATGTCGGTGGACCGGAGACGCCGGCTAATTCGACCCAGACCGCCAGCGACGATACGGCCGTACAACCAGCTTATCTTTCGACCATGGCAAGCAACTTCACACTTGCCGATCCTGCTGCCGAACCCGCCAGCCAGCCTGCGGACCTGAAACTGCCGGATGGGCCGCTGAAGTTGACCATCACCGGCGTGCGCGGAATGGCACAGTTCCGCGTTCCGCCGGAAGAATCGTGGAAAAAGGCCGAAAAAGACCAGGAATTATCTGAAGGCGCCGAGCTGCGCACCGGGCCAAAAAGCGCCGTGCAAATTCAGATTCGCCCGGACCAGACCGTGACGGTGGATCGGCTGGGCATTTTGAAAATCGACCGCGCAACCTTGGCCAGCGGCAAATGCGTGACTGCGGTTTCGATGCCGTATGGACGAACACGTTACGACATCGACGCAGCCAATCGTGAATACGATGCCACCGTTCGCAGCCCCAATTCCACCCTCGGCATTCGCGGAACACGTGTGAGCCTGCTCGATCAGCGTCCCTTCCCGCCGGAAGCAGTCAGCCTCACCGGCACGGCGCAGTTCCGCAATATCCGCCGGCAGCTTGTTGCCCTGGGAAGCAAAAACGGCGGGAAGGTAAAGGTCAGCGGCGACAAATCCAGCCCGGGCGCTTTTGCTTTGGATCAGGCAGTGGTTGATCCAACGCTGTCTGGTGCGCGCACCGCATCAGAACAACCGCTGGTTAGCTCGCTGCTTTCTCGCGGCGCGGTGTTCGAAATTGACCGAAATCTCGATATCCCAGTGGTGCGCGGCGGAACAGTGCCGCAGACTGACGCCGAACTCGTTCCCCTGCTCCCGGGTTCTCGTCTCAATTTTGTGATCCGCTGGAACAGCGATGTCGATCTGAATCTCGGCATCGTCACCCCGATGACCAAAGACGCCTTTCCTGCAACAGGCAGCGTGCAAGGCGAAACGGTCTATCCTGCTCGTGGGCTCACACAAAGCCCCAGCGGTCTCAAAATCCCTTACGATCATCGTGGCGGAGCCAACGGGGGAATCGAAGTGGCTTATTGGCCGCAGCAGTTCGCCAAAGGCACGTATGCGGTTGCGGCGCGCAATCAATCTGACAAGTCCACACACGTGCGCATCGATGCCTATCTCGATGGCAAACCGTACAACAACGACAACTCGCTGCTGGGTGATCTGCTGACTCAGGCAAATCTCGAACAGGGATTTCAACTGGTCAAAGGTGGATACGAAACTGACATTCCCGCCCGCGAAGATCGGATTATCCTGAATGATGTGACTGACGAATCGCTGTCGATCCAGGCATCATCCGCGACCAAGGTGAAGGCGAAGAAACCCAAGGCGGTAGCCAAGCCATTTGTCGGGCCAGTCGCTCCACGTGCAATGCCGGCCAGGACAAAGAAACCCTAACGTAATCTTTGAGGTAATTTATAAAAAGAAAATGGTCGGGGTTGGAGAAGGAGGGGGGGAACCTTCTCCGGGGGATCCCCGACCGTGAGCTATCATACGGACTAACAGGCGAAGTCAATAGGGGCGTCCACAAACTTTTTTTGTCGTGGCACGAATGCTCCTATTTTCCGAGCATTTTAGCCACTAAAAAAATGAGGACGGCACCGCCAAGCCCCCCGCCAAGCAGCATATAAACAAGTGAATAACCCATCGCGGCCAACGGAAGGGACAATAGGTGAATCATCGTTTCCATGACAAACACTCCTTCGAGTATGTTAATTAAACAGCCTATTGGCTCGCCGACAGCGCCGCACTTTTGTCAGCGCCGCGGCGAACCGGGTACCGAAAAATCTTGAACGATTAGAAGCGTCCAGGGATCACTCCAAGCAGCACGAGGATCAGCACGATCAGTAAAACTGTTCCCAATCCGCCAGTTGGACCATATCCCCAATTACGGCTGTAAGGCCATGCCGGGACGGCTCCAATGAGAAGCACAATCAAAATAATGAGAAGTAAGAGTCCCATACGAACCTCCAGTTAATCTAAATTTCTTCCCAGGCACTAAACGATTTCCTAGTGATTCACCGACTTTTCGGTCGTGCGTTCAACGCTGCCATCAGGATGTTCAACGGTCTTATCTTCCTTCTTCACAGTCGTGCCGTCAGAGTTAGTGCGAACCGTCTTCTCTTCCGAAACGGTCTTGTCACATCCGATGATCGCAGGCATCACGAACATCGAGGTAGCCAGCATGAGATTGAGTGCGATGCGTTTCATAACATCTCCTTTCGTCCATGAGCCTTGCGTCGGGCTCAAGTTGTTTGCCCCCTGCTCTGTCTATCTGATGAAACGTTAGCCCCCAGGCTGGTTTTGGAGGATCGGGTACATTGACTGCTTTCAACTAAGAGAAACAGCATGCCCCCGGTCGGGGCCTCCCCGATAGAAGTCGACTATCCAAATGTCCATAAGTGATGACTGGAGCATGAAATAGGCATGCACTTAAAAAAGACGATCTGGGCCCTCGCCGAATCAGATTCGGCTGCATACGATGGAACTCGGGGTCAAACACTTGTTTGAGGGAGTTGGTTGATGGTCTTCAGGTTGGGCAAAAGTCGTCTGTATTTTCAGGGAATAGGGCTTACCTGTGTTCTTTCAGCCTTATGGCTGGCTGGTTGCGACAAAGGAAAAGGGACTGAGGCTGGCTCATCACAAATGGGGGTGCCTGTCACCATTACCCAGGTCGTTGTGCGCGACGTGCCCTACTACATTGATGAAATCGGCCGCTGCTCCGCAAAAGAGAGCGTCAGCATCATGCCGCAAGTCAGTGGCAAGATTGAGGCTGCGCACTTTGTGGAAGGCGACGACGTGAAGAAAAGCGATCTGCTTTTCACAATCGATAAACGCCCCTTCGAAGCCGTTTTAGCGCAGGCGACCGCGGCCAAACTTCAGGCTTCTGAAAATCTGAAACTCGCCGAACAGGAATTTGCACGTCTCGATGCCCTCAAAGGCAACGCGGTCTCGCAAACTGAATACGACCAGAAGAAAAGTGCCGTTGCCGTCGCCAAGGCACAAGAGAACGCCGCGCAGGCCGCGATCGAGACGGCAAAGCTCAACGTCGAATATTGCGAGATTCGTTCTCCCCTCACCGGCCGGCTCGGCATGCGACTGGTCGATCCGGGCAATGTCGTCAAACTCAACGAGACAGCATTAGTATCGATCCAGAGCCTTGATCCAATCAACGTCGATTTCACCATCGCGGAAGATCGCCTGCCCGAGGTGCGTGAGAACATGGCCAACGGCCGGCTGAAGACATTGGTGCGTGTGCCAACCGCCGCGACCACCCAACCCGCTGCGCGCGACGGTGAGCTTGCGATGATCGATAACTCGGTGCAGGACAACAGCGGCACCCTTCGACTTCGTGCTCACGTCCCCAACAAAGACCGCTATTTCTGGCCAGGCCAATTCGTTCGCGTGCGGCTCGTTTTATACGAGAAAAAAGATGCGTTGCTGATCCCGACATCGGCGGTGCAAATCGGACAGCAGGGAACATTCGTCTACGTCGTCAAACACGACACAGAGAAGAAACTGGACGTTGCGGAAATGCGCCCGGTCACACAGGGGCAGACACAGGGCGATCTGGTCGTTATCGAAAAAGGCCTGAATCCTGGCGACAATGTCATTCTCACCGGACAGTTAATGGTGATCCCCGGCGCGCCGGTGACTGTTACTGATCCTTCGAAAAATAATCCCCAGGTGGCGCAAGGTTCGTCGGAGGCAAAGTCGTGAAAAACCTCTCCGAACCGTTCATTCGACGGCCTGTGATGACCGTAGTGCTCACGGTCTCGGCGATTCTTTTTGGCGTCCTCGCCTTCAGGAATCTGCCGGTGAACGACCTGCCCGCCGTGGACTATCCGGTCATTGAAGTTCATGTGGGATATCCCGGCGCAACGCCCGAGACGATGGCGAATAACGTCGCCACGCCACTCGAACGTCAGTTCATGCAGATTCAGGGGTTGGAACTGGTGACGAGCAGTTCGAACCAGGGAAGCACGACGTTTACGTTGCAGTTTGACCTGAACAAGAGCCTCGACGCCGCCGCGACCGACGTGCAGTCGGCCATCACACAGGCGGCAGGTCAGTTACCCGCCGATCTGCCATCGCCGCCGGTGCTCAGCAAAACCAATCCGAACGATCAGCCAATCAAGTACATCGCGCTGTACAGCAATTCCATCACGCGCGGCCAGCTTTATGATTACGCCAATACGCAAGCCGGACAGCGCATGAGCCTGGTGCCCGGCGTGAGTCGCGTGCTGGTGTATGGCGCGCAGGCGGCCATTCGCGTCAAAGCCGATCCCTCAAAGCTCGCTGTGCGCGGTCTGACAATGGAAGACCTCAGCAAAGCGCTGCAAAACGGTACAAGCTATCAAGGCGCCGGGCAATTTGACGGCCCCAACCAAACTTTCCTGCTTCAGCCGCAGGGACAGCTCAGTTCGGCTGAGGAATACAACAACCTGATCATCGGCTATCAGAAGCAGGCCCCGATCTATCTAAAAGACGTCGCCATCGCCCGCGAGTCGGTACAGGATGAGCGCGTTGACCTGCGCTTCTGGGTGCGTAACCGCGAAGTCCCGACCGCGACCTGCGTCATGGCCGTTTTCCGGCAGGCCGGCGCCAATGCGGTCGATGTTTCTAAAGCTGTCGAAGACCTCATTCCGACGATCCAGCAGACGCTTCCGAACGCCGTGCAAATCAAGACCATTTACGACCGCTCACTGAGCATCGTGCACAGCATTACGGATGTGCAGGAGACGTTGCTCATCGCTTTCGTGCTCGTGGTGCTGGTGATATTTGTGTTTCTTGGCCGGGTAACCGATACGCTGATTCCCGTCGTCGCCCTGCCGCTGTCGTTGTTGCTGACATTTTTAGCAATGAACGCGCTGGGCTACAGCATGGACAACCTCTCGCTGATGGCTTTGACGCTGGCTATCGGGTTTCTTGTCGATGATGCAATTGTGTTCCTTGAGAACGTTGTGCGGCGAATGGAAAAATTCGGCGAATCGCCGCTTGTCGCGACATTCAACGGCGCCAAAGAGATCAGTTTTACGATTCTGTCGATGACAGTCTCGCTGGCGGCAGTGTTTTTGCCGCTGGTGCTGATGAGCGGCCTGATGGGCCGCATCTTCCGAGAATTTTCGATCACGATCATCATCTCGATTTTCGCCAGCGGCATCGTATCCCTGACGCTCACACCGCTGATGTGCGCGCGGCTGCTCGCGGCACGTGGACACGAGACGAAAAAGAACTGGATGGAGCGTGTGATCGGCGGAATCGAGAAACGCTTGCTGGGCGCGTACGGTGGATCGTTATGGTTTTTCTTCCGCCACAAATGGATCTCCGCGGTCACATGGATTGCGTGTCTTGTCGGAACGGTCTACCTGTTTCAGATCGTGCCCAAGGCCTTCCTGCCGGTAGGCGACAGTGGATTTATGTTCGGCATCATCATGGCACAGCAGGGAAGCAGCCCGGACCAGATGCACCGCTATCAAACCAAGGCAGTGGAAGCGCTCTCTAACAATCCAAACGTGGACATGGCGGTGACCGTCACCGGCCTGAGTGGGTTCATGCAATCCAATCAGGGGTTCATGTTCGCGATGCTTAAAGATCCCAAGGATCGCGAGCCCAGTGCGATGACCAGGGAGAAACACCCGCCAATTCAAACCGTGTCGCGCGAAGTCGCGGGAAACATGATGATGAGCACGCCTGGCTTGATGGCGTTTTGCATTCCACAGCCGGTTTTACAGATCGCAACCGGAGCGTCCAGCCGAAGCCAGGGCAATTTCTCATACGCAATCTCTGGAGTCGATCCCGTGCAGGTATATGAAACTGCCGGCAAGCTGAAGATGGCTTTCATCATGGAAGGCGCCGGAAAGTATTTCCTGCCGATGATGCAGGGCGGCGTCGCGGACGACATGTTCCTTCAGACACCGCAGCTCAAGATTCAGATCCTGCGCGACCAGGCGGCCAGTTATGGTATCTCCACCACGCGCATCGAGACGCTGCTGCGTAACGCATACAGCCAGAATTACGTTTACCTGATCAAGCAACCGACAAACCAGTATCAGGTGATCCTCGAAGTCGAAGATCACGGTCGCAGCGAGCCTCAGAATCTCGACCTGCTCTACATCAAATCCGACGACGGACAACGCACAGTGCCGCTTAGCGCCGTCGCCAAGTGGGCGCCGGGGCTTGGCCCTCAGTCGGTCAATCACATGAACCAGTTCACCAGCGTGACCTTCAGTTTCACTCTCATGCCCGGGGTTGCCCTTGGCGATGCAACCGATTTCATCGCCAAGAAGTCTGCCGAGATTGTCCCGCCAACCATGCGAGCTGATTTTCAGGGTGAAGCACTGACATTCCGGGATACAGCCAGTAACCTGAAGATCCTGATGATCTTCGCGGTCTTCGTGATGTATGTAATCCTTGCGATTCTTTACGAAAGCTACCTGCACCCCATCACCGTGCTGTCGAGCCTTCCCGTGGCGCTGATCGGTGGCCTTGCCACGCTGTTGCTGTTCGGGCAGGAAGCCTCGCTTTACGCCTACATTGGCATGTTTATGCTGATGGGGATCGTGAAAAAGAATGGCATCATGATCGTGGACTTTGCAATCCAGCGCGTGGCGCATGGGCAAAGCGCCGAACAGGCCATTCACGAGGCCAGCATGGACCGCTTCCGCCCAATCATGATGACGACACTGGCCGCGTTGATGGGCGCGCTACCGATTGCTCTGGGATTCGGCCAGGATGGCGGCAGCCGACGTCCGCTAGGACTGGTGATTGTCGGCGGGCTGGTTGTCAGCCAGTTCATCACGCTTTATATCACACCGGTCATTTATCTGTATCTGGAGCTTTTCCAGGAACGATTCCTAAACCGCTTCGCGTTTTTCAGGACGACGCTGATCGCTCACGATGATGACACCGCCCCAATGTTGCCAGACAAATCGAAATCCAATGGAAACGGCGCCAATGGCGGCGAGATTCCGTTCGCGGCCAAGGTTGATTCGCACTAGGCGGATTAGGAATAATCGGTCTGTTCAACTCTGGCCATTTGATGGGGTAGAATAATTGAGAAACCTATGATGAAATGTCTGGTCCGGATCTTCGCAACCTTCCTGAGCCTTGCGGCGGCTTTCACCGCTTTAGCAGCGTCAAATCAGGCCACAGGCGAGTTGGTTCAGATCGACCAGACACATAACAGCGTCACCGTCTCATCCGAGTGTGAATGTGGCAGCGGACGCACAATCAGAACCACCTTCCACCTCAGCAACAACACCATCCTTCGCCTTAATGGCAAACCCGCAAAAATCGGCGATTTGAACGATGGAGATCAGGTGCTGATTGATTATGAATCGGTGGATGAGGTAACAAAAATAACGGTTACCCGGGAATAACGCGGCGTATGTGATTTCGTGAAAAATTGCCCTTCTCACTTCATCGTGTAATCGCCTCGCCCCATCTCTTTTCCACCACTTTGGCGCGAATAACCCGTGGATAACTTGCGTCATCCACACCCCAAACTTCCCAATCGATTTTTTCTGCATAACCTAACCCTCGAAGCGAGGTTTATTTAGACCGTGTTTGGTGTTTATGAATCAACAAATAGTAAAGTTCCGATTGACGAACACCAGATGTAGTGTAGTATGCCACTCACTCAACGGGCAGGGCCGTTTGAGGCTCAGAACGGGAAGTTTGGGCAGCGGTTAGGCGTCCGTTCAGTCTGGAACGAGGCAACCAGCCGCGTCAAGAAAGGCAATTCGAAGGATCGTCTTGGCGGGCAACCGGCCCGCCTGGAATTTTTCGTCGTCAGGAGGATGACGCTTAATAGTCGTAATCGGCGCTGGTCGCGCCTAGCCAAAGGCGGAGCTTTTCGCTGCGCGACCACCCGAGATTATTGCGCACGTGGGATCACCGTTCTTTACGGGGAACTCGCAGTAAAAGGCAGTCATCGCATGGCAATCCTCTGTGATTCACAGATTCGCGAACTCATCGGCATTGAGCCGTTTGAGGACAACACCAAGCGGCCGGGCAAGATCAGCTATGGCGTCTCCAGTTATGGTTACGATCTTCGCGTCGGGTCGGTCTTCAAAATTTTCACGAACGTCAACAGCGAGATCGTTGATCCGAAGAAATTCAGCGAGCGTTCGTTCGTCACCATCGACTGCGACGAAAACCGCACCGATCACGTGCTGATTCCGCCCAATAGCTTTGCATTATGTGAAACTGTCGAGACCGTCTCCATGCCGCGAGGCTATCTGGCGATCTGCGTCGGCAAGAGCACCTACGCCCGCTGCGGGATCATCGTGAATGTAACCCCAATCGAGCCGGAATGGCGCGGCAAGATCACACTTGAGATCAGCAACACAACGCCGCTGCCGGCCAAGATTTATGCCAATGAAGGTATCGCCCAACTCATCTTTCTTCAGGGCGATCGCGTCTGTGCGACCAGTTACGCGGATAAACAAGGTAAATACCAGGACCAGCGCGGGCTGACATTGCCCCGTGTGGACTGAATATGTTTGATCCTTGCGGCGCCGCCGAGCGGCGTGCGTGCTGTTTGTTCTTTTGACAATCGAATCAAAGCAGCGGTTTTGTGGTGTCGGATGAGATTGCCTGCATTAGCTATCATCGCAACGCTTGTTGTGCTGTGCGGATGCAAAGCACACCCAAAGCTGCCGAAGACCCGGCCGCTTCCGGCAAGTGCACCGGCGCCAATGATCGAGCAGTCGGTCAGGCCTTTCTCGCCACCGTCGGCCCAGCCGATGCCGGTGAAAGAAGGCCCTGCCCCGCTGGTGTACCTGCTTGAGACCGCGGGCCGTGTGCGGGTGATGGAAGTAGAAAGCGGCGCAGTAATCGCTGAATCGCCTGCGATGCCCCGAAGCATCGTCAGTATCGACCAGCGAGTCGGCGTAAAAATTGGAAACCAGTTGCTTGTGAAAGGTCCACTGGCAAGCGACCGGACGTATCGGATTTATTTGGAAACGGGCGGAGCGAACGAATTTCGTCAACAGACGATTACGCCGCTTAAGCCCAACGGCAGATGAAACGAGTGTCGTACAGTTTCCTGGCGTTTGCAGTCGTTGCCGCCTTTGCAGTGGGCTGCGACGAAATCGCTGACAAAGGCGCCAGCCGGACACTCTCGCTGCCCGATGCGGCTCAGGTCGTCGCCGAAGGACCGGGCGATCTGAAGTATCGCATACCGGATGACGGCTGTGTTTTTGTGTACGACGCGGATGAGCAGGCAGTGATTGGCATAAAACACGTCCGCGCAGGGCAGAGATTTGTTCTCTCCCCTGATGCGAACGGGGCGACGCTCGACGGACGGCGCGTCATCGAGCATGACTTGAAGAGGAACCATTCGCATCGGTTGTACTTCGTAAAGGAGTAATTGAGACAACACCATATTGGACGCTCGCGGAGCCGGATTGGCCCCGCGACAGGGGTGTTGTCGTCCTAAAATTGAGTTGATGTCGCATGCTTTACCGAAACAGACCCATCTTCGCATTGCTTCTTCTTTCCGCGTGCTGCCTGATGCAGCTTGGCGGATCGTGCGCCAGTGATGGCGGCGATCATCACAGTGATCGCCATCACGATGACTGGGACAACACGCCTCATGGCGTTCCGCACTACGCGCAGGTCGTCAAGGAAGGCAAAGGCAAGCTGAAATGGACCGCGGACGCCGATGGGACGTTCTACGTTTACGACGTTGACAAGGAGTTCATCCGCTTCGACGGCCCCGTGCGCCGCGGAGATGAAATCGTCGTCCAGCCCAATGACGACAAGATCTACGTCGCCCAGCGCGTCGTGTTCAACGACAACCTCCGCAAAGACGGCAAGCATCAAATCTGGTTCATCGGTGAACGCAACCGTAACGACCGTGATCGGGACCGGGACGCCGATCGAGACAAAGGCCAGCTTCCGCGCGGCGCCGATCGTGTCGTGAGCGGCCGCGGAAACCTGTCGATCGATTCGGCGCACCGAGCTGGCACGGTCTATGTCTACGACGAAGACGATCGCCGCGTGGTCTATTCCACCCGGATCGATCGGGGCAACAGTTTCCAGATTTTCCCCGGAAAAGATTACGTCAACCTCAACAGCAAGCGCGCCGACAACGTGCGCTTGCGAGAGGGACACCAGTTTTCGCTGTACATCAGCGATCGATAACAGCAGCCGCGCGAAGCCGGATCTCCGCGCGGCAGGCAACTCAAGGATGATCCGAAGTTTTTTGTTTGTGTTCTGAAGGAGCGCAAAAATGAAAGTCACACGCCGCTTTACCAAACCCTCTCAGGATGTTTTCAGCACTGTCGAATGGGATACGCGCACCAGCCGGATCAGCAACCCGGACGGCTCGGTCGTCTTCGAAATGACCGATGCGCAAATTCCCAGGCAGTGGAGCCAGCTCGCCACCGACATCATGGTGAGCAAATATTTCCGCAAAGCCGGCGTGCCGCAGGTCGATTCCGACGGCAATCCGCTCCGCGATGCCAGCGGCAATGTCGTGATGGGCCCAGAAAAATCGGCCAGGCAGGTCATCCATCGCCTCGCCGGTTGCTGGCGCTATTGGGGCGAAAAGCATGGTTATTTCGACACGCCCGAAGACGCCGAAGCATTTTATGACGAGCTTTCGTACATGCTGCTGCACCAGATGTGCGCGCCCAACTCTCCGCAGTGGTTCAACACCGGCTTGAACTGGGCCTACGGCATCTCCGGCCCGGCGCAGGGGCATTTCTATTGCGATCCTAAGACCGGTGAGTTGCTTAAGAGCAAAGATGCCTATTCGCATCCGCAGCCGCATGCGTGCTTCATTCAGTCGATCTCGGACGACCTGGTCAATCCGGGCGGCATCATGGATTTATGGACGCGCGAGGCGCGGTTGTTCAAATATGGCTCAGGCACCGGATCAAATTTCTCCAAGCTGCGCGGCGAAAATGAGCCCCTGAGCGGCGGCGGAAAATCGTCGGGCCTGATGAGCTTCCTTCGCATCGGCGACCGGGCCGCGGGCGCGATTAAGTCCGGCGGCACAACGCGACGCGCGGCCAAGATGGTTTGCCTTGATCTGGATCACCCGGACGTCGAAGGCTTCGTCAACTGGAAAGTTCGCGAAGAACTCAAAGTGGCTGCGATGGTTGAAGGGATGAAGCTCCTGCCCAAAGATCAGCAGGAGGTCGCCAAAAAACTGGGCCTCAAGCTCGATTACGATTTCAACGGGGAAGCTTATTACACCGTTAGCGGGCAGAACTCGAACAACTCCGTCCGCATCCCCAACCGTTTCTTCAAAGCCATCGAAGAAGATGGCGACTGGGAACTGACCAACCGCACCAACAAAAAGGTCGCCAAGAAGATTAAGGCTCGTGAGCTGTGGAATCAGATCGCTTACGCTGCGTGGCGCTGCGCTGACCCGGGCGTGCAATACGACGACACGATCAACCAGTGGCACACCTGCCCCAAGTCCGGCCCGATCCGCGCATCCAACCCATGCGTCACTGGCGACACGCGCGTGCTTACGCCCGGCGGTATCTGGCGTCGCATCGATCAGATGATCCATCTGCCGTCACGCGTCATCACCAACCTGAACAACCAGGAAATTCACACGATTGAAGGCGCCTTCCCCACCGGCGTGAAGGACGTTTTTGAACTGCGCACCGTCGGTGGATACACGCTGCGCATCACCGCTGATCACAAGATCTGGACTCGCACGCGCGGATGGGTTGAGGCACAGGATCTCACCACCGAAGACGAAATCCGCCTCCCCAGCAAGACCGCAGCGGTACAGGAGATCGGCGAGCCGCAGGATCATCGCTTCTTCCAGCTATTGGGCCTGTTCCTCAGCACCGCCAATGGCGACCTTGGCGCGCTGCACCTGGATCAGTGCGTCAGCGCCGAACACATCGACACCTTCGCCCAATATGTGACCGACACCTGGGGCGAACGGCTCTATGCGGATGATTATGTCAATGCCCTGATGCTCGACGGCGGTGCTGAATCGCAGGCAACGGCCGAAGCTGGTTCTGAATCGAGCGATTCCATCGACAACGGCAACACGATGACCGCGACCCTCACCAATCGCCGCCTGCTTTCGCGGCTGGGTGCGTTCATCAAGACCGAACTGGGCGTTCGCCGGCTTTCGGATGATGCTTTCACATCCGGCCTTGCCGCACAGCGCCATATTCTTCGCGCGCTCTTCAGCGCGGATGCCGTCATTGCCAACAATTCCATCGAACTGAAATCCGATTCACTCCCCCTGCTTCAGGATGTGCAGATGATCCTGCTGGGCTTCGGTGTGCAATCGGCGATTCTCACGCAGCATTCGCAGGATGCGATTTTCGACGGCGGAGCCGTCGTATACGGAGGTGTGCCCGATCGGCGGATGATCCCCACTTCATCTGGCCCGCGCTCCCCGCGCAGCGACGCAGACTCCAGACGCCACGGCCTGCGTATCGATCCGGGCAGCCTCCGTTCTTTTGCCTATTACATCGGGCTCCTTCCCGGAAAGAAGCTCGAACAACTCTCCACCGTCGTTTCGATCTCGATCGAAACCACACCCCGCAGGCCCACGGATAGCCATCCATGGGCGTCCACAGGCAACTGGGAACGCTTTTCCTCTCTCACGCCCCTCGGCAAGCGCCAGGTGTTCGATCTGACCGAGCCCGTCACCCAGAGCTTCGTCGCCAACGGCATTACCGTTCACAACTGCTCTGAGTACATGTTCCTCGACGACACCGCGTGCAACCTGGCATCGCTGAATGTGCTCACGTTCTTCGATGCCGAGCAGCGACAGTTCGATATCGAAGCCTTCAAGCATGGCGTGCGTCTTTGGACGATCGTGCTTGAAGTCTCCGTGCTGATGGCCAGCTTTCCGTCCGAAGAGATTGCCAAGCTCAGCTATAAGTTCCGCACGCTGGGCCTGGGTTATGCCAACCTCGGCGCGATGCTCATGCAGGCCGGAATCCCCTATGACAGTGAAAAAGGCCGCGCCATCTGCGCCGCCATCACCGCGATCCTCACCGGTGAGTCTTATGCCACTAGCGCCGAAATGGCCAAGGAACTGGGCGCGTTCAACGGCTATGCCGAAAACAAGCCCGACATGCTGCGTGTGATGCGCAATCACCGCCGCGCTGCATATGACGTTGCCCATAACGCCTCTGCTGGCAAGGGCCTGGGCGATTATGAGCAGCTCGACATTCATCCCGTCGGCATCGATCAGCCGCAGTTTGACGTACACGATCCGCTGGCTTCCAAGCAGCTTTTGCGAGCCGCGCAGGAATGCTGGGATCGAGCGCTGTTTCTGGGCGAGCGCCATGGTTATCGCAATGCTCAATCCACCGTCATCGCCCCCACCGGCACGATCGGCCTCTTGATGGATTGCGACACCACCGGCGTCGAGCCCGATTTTGCGCTCGTGAAATTCAAGAAACTGGCCGGCGGTGGATACTTCAAGATCGCCAACCAGTCGCTTCGGCCGGCACTCGCGAATCTCGGCTACACGCCGGATCAGATTCATGACATCATCAAATATGTGATGGGCACCCTCAGCCTGCATGACGCTCCGCGAATCAATCGCATCACGCTTCAGGAACGCGGATTTACCGAAGCCGAACTGGAGCGCATCGAGGCTTCACTTCCGGGAACCTTTGAGTTGAGCTTTGCCTTCAGCCCCTGGTCGCTGGGCGCAGACTTCTTTAAGCGTATGGAGATCGATGAAGCCGAATGGCAGGCCCCAGGGTTCAATCTGCTGCGCAAGCTCGGCTTTACTAAGCGCGAAATCGACGCCGCCAACGATGTCATCTGCGGTCGTGGCACGGTTGAAGGCGCGCCGCATCTCAGGGATGAGCATTACCCCGTCTTCGATTGCGCCAACAAGTGCGGCAAGCTTGGCAAGCGCTTTATCCCCGTTCAGGGCCACATCCGCATGATGGCTGCGGCCCAGCCGTTTATCAGCGGGGCAATCAGCAAAACCATCAACCTGCCCAACGAAGCCACCGTCGCCGACATCGAATCCAGCTACGAACTAAGCTGGAAGCTAGGCCTCAAAGCCAACGCCCTCTATCGAGACGGCAGCAAACTCAGCCAGCCGCTGAACGTCAAGAGCGACGAAGACCTCGACAAAGCTGAGGAGGACGACGAAGCCAATGTCGAGGCCGCGAAGGAAGAAATTGCCGAGCAGGTCGCTTCAACTGCGAAGGAAGCTGCGCCGATCGGCCTCACCAGCGACAACATCGAGCCCGCCCACACGCGCGTCATCGAAAAGATCGTCGAGCGCATCGTCGAGCGTCCACTGCGCCGCCGCCTGCCTGATACGCGGCATGCGGTCACGCATAAGTTCGACGTCGCCGGCCACGAAGGCTACATCACAGCAGGGTTATACGAAGACAACACGCCCGGCGAGGTCTTCATCACGATGGCTAAGGAAGGCAGCACCATCGGTGGCCTCATGGACGCCATCGCGACCCTCGTCTCGGTCAGCCTGCAATATGGCGTGCCGGTCGAGTCACTGGTGCGCAAGTTCGAGCACGTGCGCTTCGAGCCCAGCGGCATGACCCGCAACTCTGAGATTCCCTTCGCCAAGAGCCTGGTCGATTACATCTTCCGCTGGTTGGCAATGGAATTCGTCCCCGGCTATCGCGCGGCCAATGCTCCAAAAAGAAAAGAGAAGCCAGTAGCCAGCAGCCAGCAGCCAGTAGAAGGCATCGCTCCCTCGCCCGGTACTCCGGGAGAGGGCCGGGGAGAGGGTTCTCCCGCCCCCGAAGCCATCACTCGCGGCGAAAAGAAAAATGGCAACGGTCACGGCCGCCTCACAACACCCGACGCGATCCCCGTCACCCAATCGGATGAAGAACGCGCCGCGACCCCAGCCGCGCCGCATTCCGCACCCTCCACCGGCTCCAACCTGCGTCTCGCCATCGTCGCCGACCCGCTCAGCCAGCAGGGCAGCGAACTCCAAGCCGACGCCCCCGCGTGCGATGTCTGCGGGAGCATCACAGTGAGGAGCGGGACGTGCTACAAGTGCTTGAATTGCGGAAATTCGATGGGGTGCAGTTGATTGCAGGATTTCTCAGTGCCTAAGCTTTGACCTCAGTCACAAGTACAGTCACGAAAAGACGAGGGGCAAATGCGCGTCATCTGGAAAGTAAGATCATGGGAAAAGCAGCGAGATTTTTTTGACCGAAGTCTCGAGGTGCGAACGGAAGAACTTGCCCCTGTTGATCGCTGTGTACTCGAATACGTGGTACAGGAGTGCCGCGAGTCACGCTTTGTTATGCGGCGATTGCGACACCATTTTCGTGAAATCCGTGAAGAAGATCTCAATTCCCATATGTGGAATGCTGAAAACGTGCGCCCCATTTGCGTACCTGACTATTTTGAATCGGCTGACGGGCGGGAAATGACGTTAACGGCGATAGCAAGAGAGAAATTCGATAATCCAAATCTAGTCTCTATTCCAAGCCATTTTCAGAAACATGATATCGACCTAATGATTTCTGAGAATTCGCCACCTCAACCAGACCCACACCTGAAGATTTCTCTCAATCAGGACGAGATCAATGCCCTCTCGTACTTTGTCCGAGATGCAAAGGAACTGAAACAAAGCGCCTTTCACATTGGCCGAGGGCCTTCACTCCATTCTACCGCTGGCCAGAGCGATTATTCCTTGCGAAACTTTTCCGAGGAACAGGCAAGGTCTTATATCACCATTTTCCGGCGCCTGTACATGGATGGAGAGCCCGGAAATTTCATACGAGCTTGCGAACTATATTGCGACCGATTTCTGAATAAGCGCATCACAGATTGGGTAGGCGCCGAGAAAAAGGAATATCAGTCTGAACTAACCGCCCCATACAGCGCTTTATTTCCAAGATCACCATTTCCATTTTCAACCAAGCGACTTCTAGATGTCTTCATTTATACTCGATATGCCTATCAACCAAGTAAAGACCGAACGAGACAGTACAATGAATGTCTATTGGCTGTAGGAAACGCCGATAAGCTGTTTTGGTTTTTCCTAACGGCGGTTCGTGAAATTTCGCTCTATTACATAAATGTTTTGCCGTATATTGAGAATGAAATCCAGTGGTATTTGAAAGCGACTAATCTGTCTCCCTCCATTGATTGCAGTCCACTTTCTGACAATTCAGTTGATGGACGAAGGCAACTCGTCGACGTGAATACTTACGACCGATTCCAGGAATATGCGTCGCGTCTAGCGGTTGCACTCTGGAGCGCTGATCAACAACCGAATGACGCCCTTCCGAAATATTTGCGAACGGCAACGTCGCAACTAAAAGAGGCATTATTGACGCTCGGCATACGCGTTGGAGCTTAAGCCTGCAGGACGTATTTTCATACGCGTGCCACTACTTCCTCGCTCGCCGATACGCCTTCGCGGGCTTCCGATCCGCCTGATCGACCTTGCTGCTCCTCTTCCGTTTCACCTTCGCCGGCTTTTCTGTTTCCATCGGAATCCCCCACTTCTCACGCACGAGGGCTTCCATTTTTTCGACGACCTGGCGTTTGTGTTTGAAATAGGCCGCGGCCTCTTCGGTGGGGTTGCCGTTGCGTTCTTTCCACCCGCTGTGCATCGCGGGGCCGGCCAGTTCCGTCAGCCGATCCAGCGCCGCCCCACCGCCGGTGATCTCTGCACGAATCGCCCGGTTGATCGCCTTGGCCAGCTTCCCGCCGTACTTTTCTCGTAACTCTCGTTCACCCATGCATGAATCATAACCACGAAGTCACGAAGACACGAAGCGGTGATTGGTCATCCGCGACGCAAAGCGCACCCCGCAGCACTTCTCGCCCCCGCGGGCGGAGGATCATTAAAGTCTTGCCCACAATGCCAAGGCCAATCTGATTGGCCATGCGCCGCTAAGGTTCGAAAATGCAATCCTTATACTTACGAGAATTGCGGCTACGATCTTCGTGCCACGTCTGATCGGTAGCCGGAATGCGGAACGGAGGTCAATAAAGTGGTTCGATTCTCGGCAAGCCCTGTTTAGGCCGCCAAATCCATTTCGAGATTCGGCGACTTCGCTCCATCCGGCGCGCCCAAACCATGTTACAATACCGGCTCACCCGCGATCGTTTAATCGCGGTTGTCTGTTGTCCTCGCCTTGTGTTCTCACCCGAAAGGTCGGTCCCTTGAAAATTTTAGGTATCGCTGTGCTCGTGGTCATTATTGGCCTGGCCGGTTGGCGAATTTTCGCGGGACGGGTGGATCGAACCAATCCGGATCAGGTCGCAACCGCGTTCATCAAGGCACTGAAAGCCGAGCAGGTGAAAAAGGCCGCGGCGTATTGGGTTCCCGATGGAGCGGACGCTTGGGCCAGCAATGCAGAAACACAAATGCACAGCTGGCCAGCCGGATCGTATGGACGATTCTTCGAGGCGCTGCCGGCCAGCCCGACGTTCGTCAAATCGCACAATCCTAAATCGCCAGCCAACGAACAAACCCTGACCAGCGACGGCGCCAGCGTCGATCTGCGACAGATCGACGGCAAGTGGTATGTGTGCAAAGGCCCAGTGTGAACTGGATGGCGTCGGCGTATCGTGGCTCAAGTATTCACCTTGGTCTGCGCGTTGCGCATTTCGCCAAAAATTGCGCAACACCCTGGAAAGCAAATCCGTCGCTTTTGAAAATTATTTTCCCCTGGTTTTACTGAGCGATTCTGAATTTCGGCTTCAAGCCGTTGCGCGCCTCAGACACAGGGCGCGCAACACCTCCGTGTTTTATAGGGGGTGAGTTTTTGGCTCCCTGGCTCTTTCAAAAGTGAATAAGGAATGAATGTGGATGGTGGAGTGTGGATTGTTGAGAGGGCCATTTAACATTCCACAATCAACGATCAACAATCGATGGTTTACGCCATGTTACATAGGTTTACCTCAGTTAACCTACGTTTACCTTCTACAGGCAAATTGGAGATACGAACCCACCGAGTGAAGTGCTGCAAAAAACCACCCCAAGTTTTCACACGGTTTCTTTGCATTCCACCAGCCCTCGTTGCATCGCAGAGAGCAAGCGGGATATGGGAGAAGCAGCGTGGTGGGTGGCGGAGATGGGCTTCCACTTGCCGGGAATGAGAACCTGCGAATCGATGAAAGCGTCCATCGCATGCTGGATGTCCGAGGGACTGAGGTCGGCCTGTCGCGAGATGATTTCGTCGACCGCAGCGATGACGCCGTTGCCGGTCATGCGGTGTTCGTAGTTGATCGTCGCCGAACGCTGGGCGATCTGCCGCAGAACGGTTTCATAGGGCCCGGCAGCGGCAATGAGACGCTGGTAGCACTTCTGGAAGTTCTGCGAACGCGCGATACGTCGCTCGGTCAGCTTCAGGTCGCGCCGCGAGGCATACGACGCAGCCATGGTGGCGCAGAATCTTTCAGGATCCATGGTCGCGCCAAACCTGGCATCGCACTCGTTCAGATAAAACGCAGGCAACTCGCGCAGCAGATTGCGGATCAGGAAAACCGGCCGATGCGTAAACCCGTCGCTCAGCTTGGAGATCCCGCGATGCACTTTAATTTCTTCAAAGAACGAGAACGCGCGGCGCAGATCGCCGATTTCGCTTCGGCCGCCTTTACGTAGCGTCTCAATCTGCTCGGGACTGAAGCCAAGCCGCCAAAGCGTGCGCCATTCGCGCTCTCTTTGAAACCAGGCGTCGAACTGCCGCAGGGCACGGGCGTTTTTGAATCGCCGCAGGTTCGGCTTTCGGCCAGTGCGGGCAAAATAGCATGCCTGCACGAATGCCTGCACGACCTGTCGCGCCCAGTAGCGCTGCTCGGTCAATGTCGAACTGAATCGATCGACATCGTCATAGCGATACTTGTCATGCTTGGCCGCGAACTGGCGAATCGAGCCGTAATCCAGGATCGCCCCGCTGGCCAGCAGGTTGTCGCCATCCCAGGAGAGCCAGTTGAAGATGTATTCTTCTTCGCAGATAGCGGCCAAACGGCCATAAGAACGGGCGATATGCGTGAGCACGCGGCGATAGCGCTCTTTCCTGGCGATGCGCCGGACGGCCCGCCCATTTTGGATTTCGGATTTGGGATTTTGGATTTCGGAATGCGATCCCAATGGCCATTCACCATTATTCACTTGACGCTCAATGAAATAATCAAGTGATGCCTTGAGTTCCTTATGGCGGCCCTGCTTCAGATATCGAAAGATATGTGCCGGCCGCAGCAGATTGGGCGCGGCGCGCACACCGATCGCGGTGCCGTCGTCGAAACCGATGACCGCGAGCGTGCGCTCGGTGGGAAAACCATTGCGATGAAACGTCTCGCTCATCAGCACGGTGTTGAGCATCTCATCGAGTTCGGCCGTGCCGCACGAATAGCCCCAGCTGTCGTCACCGGTTTTGACCGGGCCACTGGCGATCTGTGCACCGGGACTGAGGCTTGTCGCTCCCGTTCCGCGACTGGAGATGTCATAGGTCTTGTGGTGTGTTTTGATCTGGCCGTTCCAGATCGCCCGGCCATCGCCGCTTTTCAGTCCGCGTTTGTCCTTGTGCTGCGCCTGCAAATAGCGCGTCGCCATGTATGGGTGCGGGCGGACATTTTTTGAGGAAAGATCATGGCCATGAGCCAGGTCGTATTCATTGATGATCCGCAGGGCGAAAGTTTCGAGAATGACCTGCTGAAGCGCATGCGTCATCCGATGCGCGTGATTGGCAGGGATGAGTTCAAGCTCTCGCGCCAGGTCGAAGTTAAACCACACAACGCGCCCGCCGGGACAAAACTCTGCGCGATAATCGACAAACCCATCGGCGCACACGTCGCGCCAGGGATGCCGGCCATCGAGAGTTTTGAATTTCCCGTACATGCCAATCCGCGAAGCGATGCGCCAAACAAAGACTGGCCGAAACTTGCGGTTATCGATAAATCGGACAAATCAGGGTGAATTGATGAGGGAACCTGCGGCTTTTGCGCTTGTAGGGTGGGCATCGCCCACCGCTTTCAGATGGTGGGCGATGCCCACCCTACCCAAGGCTTTGTCATGCGAATATCATAAATAGCTTGCCTTTTTGAGGAGCGAATCAATGGAACGTCGCAAGTTTGGAGATACCGATCTTGAAGTGTCCGCGATCGCGTTGGGATGTTGGATTTTTGGCGTGGACTGGTGGGGACACTACACGCAGGAAGATTGCAACCGCATCTGCTCGTTTTCGCTGGATCAGGGGATCACGTATTTTGACAACGGCGACGCCTACGGCAACGGCCGCGCGGAGACGCTCTTCGGGCAGTGGATGAAGGATGCGAAGATCGATCGCAGCAAGATCGAGATCGGCGGAAAATTTGGCTACGACTTTTATTCCGATCCCGGCGAGGCTGGATCGCATCGCGAGCGCAAGCAGGATTTTTCGCCGCAGTTTATGCGGGTGGCGCTGGAGCGATCGCTCGCACGATTGGGCACGGATTACGTCGATCTGCTTATGGCCCACAACATCAAGCTGCCCCAGTTCAGGGACGACATGTTCGCGGAACTGGAAAAGCTGAAGGATGAAGGCAAGTGCAAATGCTGGGGCGTCTCGCTTGGACCTGCAATCGGCTGGCGCGAAGAAGGCGTGAAGGCGGTGATGGATCATGGCGCCAAGGCAGTGCAAACGGTGTTCAATCTCTTCGAGCAGAATCCCGGCCGCGAATTCTGCGAAGTATCGACTGCGTACAAGGCTGGCGTGCTGGCTCGTGTGCATGACAACAGCTCGATCCTCAAAGATGTCGTCAAGCTCGACACCAACATCACCGAATCCGACCACCGCAAGTTCCGCGATCAGGCGTGGAAGGTATACGGGTTAAAAAAACTGGAACTCGTTCGTCCGCTGGCAAAAAAGCACGGCATGACCGTGCATCAACTCGCCTGCAAATGGCTCTTGCAGCAACCGGGCCTCACCAGCATCACAGGCACGTTCCTCAACGAGCATGAGATCAAGGAAGCATGTGAATCGTGTGATAAGCCGAATCTCACGAAACAGGAGTTGCAGGAACTTTCTGACAATTACGCCAAAGACTGGGATCTCGGCACCGAAGCGCATCCGTGCGACCTTAAAAGCAGTACCGACAGCAGCGGTCGCGTGCGAAGTGGATATGTCGCACCGCCAATTTACGTCGCTTAATTTACGTGGCGTGGGCGTCTCGTCCGCGCATAAATCAACCAGCGCGGGCGAGACGCCCACGCCACTTCGATGGAGCCACTTCACTATGTTGTTCTTTTCCACGAAGGCTTTGGCGAGCCGCATTATGACTTGATGTTCGAAACATCATTGGGATCGATGCTGACAACATTTCATTGCCGACAATGGCCTCTTACCAAAGGAGATGAATTGGCCCGCATTGGCGACCATCGACGCGATTATTTGGAATATGAAGGCCCCATCTCCAACAATCGTGGACACGTTAAACGCATCGCGTCCGGAATAAGCAGCATAACTATTTCGCCGGACTCAATTTCGCTGGATACATTAAAACTAAACCTGAAAAGGGAGGGGGTAACAGATCGGTGGTTCGTCAGTGCATAAAAAAGGTGCCGCGGACCTCTCGGCGTTCCGCGGCACCCAGGGAAGGAGGATCGTTTCAAGAGATAATACGTCTGGTTTTTACCCCGGTTCGAACGCACGAATCAGTTTTTTATCTGACCTTTTTGATAACTGTCGGCTGCGGTAGGCAAGTTTGTGCAGAGACTGGGCTTGCCGTATCAAGGTGAGCTTCCTGACGGAAGGAGATTGCTATGCAGGTACGTTTAGGGGCTTGTTTGCTAGCCGAATTTGTAGGCACCTTCGCCTTGTGCTTTGTGGGGATTCTGGCCATTCACCATTCGCATGGCAGCCTGGTTGCCGTTGCTTTAGGCCATGGGCTGATTCTGAGCGTTGTGGTGACCGCGGCTATGCCAACCAGCGGCGGCCATTTTAACCCCGCGGTGACTCTCGGATTCTTGATGACCGGGAAAATCAAAGCCCCGGCGGCAATTGCATACATTGTGATTCAATTGCTCGCCGGAACCATTGCCTCGCTGGCCATTTACGGCATGTTTGGCGGCGGAGAGGCCGGTCAGCATGTAGTCGCGGGCGGAACGCCTGCGATTGCGGCGGGGGTCAATATCTGGGCAGCTTTGCTCGCCGAGATCATCGCAACTTTCTTCCTTGTATTCGTCATCTGGGGCAGTGCGGCTGATCCTCGAGCGCGCAACGTTGGCGGCTTTGCCATCGGCTTGGCCGTGGCCGCCAACATTCTGGCTGTTGGGCCGTTGACTGGCGCCAGCATGAATCCCGCCCGCAGCTTCGGGCCCACGCTTGTCGCGGGCGGCGCACTATGGGCGCATCACTGGATCTACTGGCTTGGCCCGCTGGCTGGCGCAGGAATCGCGGCCATTGCGTATCACCTCGTGCTCTGGCCCAGAGACCCCAGGCGCGGGATTGATGCCCCTGCGGCCGATGTGCCTCCGACACAGCAACCACGTTAAGTTCACCATTAGCTCTGTGAACGTGTGGCTTCAAGAATCCGGGCAAGGTTGCTGTCCTGAGGCGCATCGCCTTTGAGCCAGGTGACATTTGGAAATCGCCTGAACCATTTCATCTGCCGACGCGCCAGTTGCCGTGTGGCGATCTTAATCTGCTCAATAGCATCGCCGAGTGAAATTCGCCCTTTCACATGCTCGATCAACTCGTGATACCCTGTCGCCTCAGCCGCCGTCTTGGAAAGGTCGCCGAATTGTCCGATTAATCGCCGTGTTTCATCGACCCAACCGTCGGCGATCATCTGTTTCACCCGCGCGTTGATGCGGCGATTGAGCACTTCGCGATCCCAGTCCAATCCAAACCATTTTGCCGGATGCCGCATCATGCCGCCCTGCCACTGCTCCTGCATCGATGAGATCGGCTTGCCCGTCAGTTCGAAAACTTCCAGCGCCCGCACGAGGCGCCTGCGATCATTGAGATGAATCCGCCCCGCGGCCGCAGGGTCAACTTGGGTGAGACGCGCATGCAGTTGATCGTTTGTATGCACAGCCATCGATTCACGAATAGAGGCGTCAGCGCCTGGGCCTTCGAACAGGCCTTCAAACAGCGCTTTGTAGTACATCGGCGTGCCGCCGGTTGCGATCAGCGCCACATGGCGCTGTGGAGCATCTGCGATTGCCGCATCAGCAAGTTCAACGAACTTTGACACGGCAAACGTTTCATTCGCATCGGCAATGTCGATCAGGTGATGACGCACGCGCACCTGTTCGTCGCATGTGGGCTTGGCCGTACCGATGTCCATTCCGCGGTAGATCTGCATGGAATCGACACTGAGAATTTCGGCGCCCGTTTGCGCGGCCAATGCCATCGCCAGAGATGATTTCCCCGATGCGGTGGGCCCAATTAGGACGGTGATGGGGGTTATTGCTGTCATCTCGGCATTGGGTGCAAAAATGGCAGCATAACCGATACAAAAGACTTGAAAAACAAGGTGAAAATGCGGTTGGGTTCTGGCACGGCATTTGTCATATAGATGTCCATGCAAGTGCGATTCAAAAGACCTGAAAGGAGGCTTCTCATGGCACTGCCGACACGAGTCCACCGGGCGCTGGCGGTCGATCCCTTCGAGGTTGTTCAGCGTGAGTTCGATACTGCTTTAGACCGTTTTTTCGGCGCGCGCACCATGCCCGCAACCAACGGCAACGGATGGGCGCCGTATGGCGTCGATGTCCGCGAAGACGGCGATCATCTGTATGTCGAGGCCGAACTACCCGGCTATAAGAAGGAAGAAATAGATGTCACTCTGGAAAACCAGACACTGACGATCTCCGCAGAGCGCAAGAGCGAGCAAGCGGACGAAGGCGAGAAGAAAGGTGAGTGGCTGCTTCGCGAGCGGCGCTACAGCCGCTTCCTCCGCAGTTTCACGCTTCCGCCGACGATCGATGATCAGAAAGTAGATGCAAAATTGAACGATGGTGTTTTGACCATCACACTCAACAAGCGTGAAGAAACCAAGCCGCGGCACATTTCCGTGGCGTAATCTCGGCGCTTATCGCAATGTACTGTCCAGCGATCCAAAGGGGCGCTCACCCGAGCGCCCCTTTATCGCTTTATCCGTAACAAAATCATACACCTTGAAATGGTCGACCAGCGGGGTGATCACTTCTTTCACTGCCTGCTGATGAATGGGGTGTGATGGATATGCATTGAGCGCCTGCTCGCTATCAAATGTCATCACCAGACCAATGTCATAGGTCGAATCCACCACCGGCCGGGTCGAAGGCTTCATCCGTCCCGCAGAAACGCTCACCAGCCCCGGAATCTTTCCAACGAAAGACTGCGTGGTATCGATGATCTTCTGCCGATCCTGCTCATTGGCAGGATTTTTCAGCCACATCGCAACAAAGTGGACGTACGTTTCATCCTGGTCACTGGTTGGCGTGGTTGTGCAACCAGAAATGAGCAGAAAAACAACGAGAATAGAGAGCCTTTGCATGGGTGTATTTGACGATGGCTATTGACTACTTTCAAGCGACAGCGAACCGAATTGCTATGCTCATTTTCGTCATTAATTACGATCAGATTTTGGAGCTGCCCGTAGATTCTGCTTGACGAGACTGGCATTTCGTTTCAACACCGGCAGCTTGACGCGTTTCATTGCGCTGCGCTTAAGATGGGATGCATATGTTTCAGGCTGCCAGCCAAGGACTTCGTCAACGTCCAGCGAGCCTGATTCAAAGCGAGGTTTAAATGAAGGTTCTATAGAGGGAATTGCTTTGCTGTTCCATGGACAGACATCCTGGCAGATGTCACAGCCATACAACCAGTCGCCGATTTGCGAGCTTAATGATGCATCCACCTCGTCGCGATGTTCGATGGTGAGATAAGAAATACACTTGCGGGCATCGAGTTGATAGGGCGCGGTGATTGCGCCTGTTGGACAAGCATCCAGGCAACGCCGGCAAGTGCCACAACGATCAGTCGCAGGCGGATCGACAGGAAGATCCAGCGTCGTCACGACTTCGCCAAGCAGCAGCCATGAACCGATGTCGGGATTAATAATGCAGACATTTTTGCCGAGCCAGCCGATGCCCGCGCGCGCGGCTAGCTCCTTTTCCATAAGCGGCGCGGTATCAACCGCGCAGCGTGTTTCGACATGCGGCACGGCCTGGCGAATCCAATCAGCCAACCGATGCAACCGCGGCTTGATGATCTCGTGATAGTCGTCGCCCAGTGCATAGCTTGCGATCTTCCCATGTCCCTGCGGTGGTTCGTGTCGGGGCGCGTGATAATTCATGGCCACACAAATGACGCTGCGTGCACCGGGAAGATAGACATTCAAATCGGTGCGCTCGTCAAACCGCGTTGCAAGCCAGTTCATCGTGGCGTGCCGACCCTGGTCAAGCCACTGGCGGAAGTAATTGCGATATTGCGACGGATTGGCAGAGGCGATGCCGACCAAATCAAACCCCAACTCCTTCCCGCGAACCTTGATCTCCGCAGCGAGTTGGAATGTATCAGGATGGGTTGCTGCCACATTCATTGAAGTGTAGATGATCGAACGCGAAACAATTCTGATTCAAGTGAAACGCCAGCGATTGGGCTTTTCAACGCGTTCGTTCCAAGCGTGTTAATACTTCTGACCAGTTCATTGATCTGTGAAACCAGCCGCACGATGCGCATCTCGTCGGTGGCTGCGGCCAGTTCTGCCTTGAGGCCTTCGATCTGTTTTCGCCAGCGGATTTCGTGCGGGGTGAAGTCGTTTTTACGCAGGAGACGGATTGTCCACCATGTCATGCGCACATCCTCGTCCGCGGGCATGGGGTCGAGATCGAGCGGCTTACCGGCGCCTTCGAGGTTGTCAAATTTGTCCTCTTTCATGGCCTCCTCGATCCGTCGTTCAGCGAGCCGGCGCAATGCAGATCCGAAATCGACATTCTTCAAAGACATTGCTCTCGATTATAGCCGATGGCTGCCGTAATGCGTTGTGGTGCTTTTACCTGTCGCAATCGAGCGATACGATGAACATATTCAAAATCAAAAATCGCGGGGCTGAAAGGTCAGATATCATGAGTCGATCGCGCATCGGATGGATTGGCTTGGCGTTGTTGTCTCTCTGCCTCGCTTCAGTCGTTTTTGCCAGCCCTTCCTTGGAGATTGCTGAAACCACCACTGAGTACGCGGTAAATCCTACTGGCATCGATACACAAAAACCTCGCTTTGGTTGGGTGCTTTCATCTGAGACACGAGGCCAAATGCAAAGTGCCTATCAGATTCTGGTAGCAAGCAGCAAGGCCAATCTGGCGAAAGACCAGGGCGACAAATGGGACAGCGGAAAGGTCACCTCCGCAGAATCGGTTAGCATTGAATATGCCGGCAAGGCATTAACCTCTGCCGAATGCTGCTTCTGGAAAGTGCGCTGCTGGGATAAAGACGGCCAGCCCAGTGCCTGGAGTTACATCGCAACATTTGAGATGGGATTACTCGAGCCTTCCGACTGGCAAGGAAAATGGATCGGCCCTGGCCATAACGAAGGCCCGCCGGATTATGTCGCGGGCAAATTCGGGCAAGGTATTTATATGCTCGGCGATGCGCTGGCGCACATCGCAACGGGTGCGACACAGCCCATCCCTTCCACGCATGCCCCGACGCTGGGCCATGATCAAACTATTCGGATTCCGAACGATCCGCACTTAAAACCCGAAAAAACAATCACGATATCTGCCTGGATCAGGCCCGGTGATCCCAATGCGCAAGGCGGTGGTGGACGCGGACCAAGAAGCATTTATCGCAAGGAAGATGGAGATTCCCGTCATGCGTTGATTCTCGAAAGGCTGGAAGATTCCGACAAATTGCGAGCCGGCTTCGGCATCGGCAGCAAGTACATCGAATGCAGCGGCGAGCTATCACCCGCAAATCGATTCTGGAATAACGCATGGCATCTGGTAACGACAACATATGACGGTTCGGCCATCAAGCTGTTCGTCGATGGGGACGAAATCGGCCAAGAAGCCGCCAGCGGCCGGCTAGATTCCATGGGTGATGCACCCGTCTTCATCGGCTCCAATTCCGGTGAATCAGAATTTTACAGAGGCGGCATCGATGATGTGCGCATTTATGCCCGTGCACTTTCACAGCAAGAAATTCGTACATTGATGAGCGAGGGCAACGGTTCGGATGAAAGGCTCGTCGGCTGGTGGAACTTTGATGGCGATCTGTCCAGCAGTGTCGGCGGCAAAGCTGCCGAAGCAGGCGGTTACCAAGGCCCGGCGCCGCTGCTGCGCAAATCGTTTCATCTCGATAAGCAGGTTGCTCAGGCAACGTGCTATATCTCTGGCATTGGATGGAACGAGTTGTACATCAACGGAAAACGCGTCGGCAATAACGTGCTCGATCCCGCGCCGACTGATTACGACAAACGCGTCTTTTACGTCACGCATGATGTCACTGACCTGCTTCAATCCGGCAACAATGCAATGGGTGTCATGCTCGGTCATGGCTGGTACAGCGAGCAACCCGGCCCGAATTACGGCGACTCTCCGCGACTGCGGTTGCAGATGAATATTCGGTTTGCCGACGGGACGCGCACCTCCATCGTAAGCGATGAATCCTGGAAAATGACCGATGGGCCGATCCGTAAGAACAGCATGACCGAAGGAGAGATGTACGATGCACGGCTTGAAAAAGCCGGATGGACACAGGCAGATTATGTTGACGCCGATTGGTCACCGGTGCAGTCGGCGCCGGAGCCAGGCGGCGTGATGGAATCGCAGAAGCTTCCGCCGATGAAGGTGAATGTACGATTCAAGCCAGTGAAGATCTTAAGCCCGGCACAGGGTGTTTTCGTTTATGAATTGCCGCAGCTTTTTGCCGGCTGGTCCCGAATTCATTTGAAAGGCCCCGCGGGTACGAAGATCACGATTCGATATGGGGCAAGATTCGATCCACAAACTGGCCGCCTGGCCGATCGCCGCCATCCCGAGCCCGGCGCGACCGACTATTACATTCTAAAAGGCGATCTCGCGGGCGAAGTATACGAGCCGCGGTTCACTTTTCATCCGGTTCGTTATGTGCAGGTTGAAGGCTACCCCGGCACGTTGACGCTCGACGATCTTGAGGGATGCGCAGTTCACAGCGATGTCGATCTGTCGGGCAGTTTCGCGTGCTCCAACGCGCTGTTTACACAGATCCATCGCAATGCCACTTGGACATTCCGCAATGACGTCTTTGGAATGCAGATGGATTGCATCTATCGAGAACCATGGGCATGGCTCGAACCGGGAACCAACCCATCCATGCTGGCCAATCGAAAAAACATGGCGACGTTCTGGGAGAAATACCTGCGCGACGCCAGCTTTGCACAGCATCCCGATGGCGTTGTCCCTGATGTGATTCCGAATCATCCGCGAAAAGGCCGTTACACGGGCGAAGTTGCGTGGGCGGGCAATTATCCGATCGTCGCCTGGAATGTTTATCAATACTTCGACGATCGCCGCGTCATCGAAGAACACTATCCATTCATGAAAAAATGGATGGAGCACCTTATCGCGACCGCGGACGGGGATCTTTACAGCACGGGTTACTATGGCGATCACATGCTGCCGGGCCCGGAACCTGGAAAGGAAGAATTTCTTTCCAGCGAAACTCCTAAAGAACTTGTGCGCAGCGCGTTCTATTACAAAGATGCCTTCATTCTCACCCGCGCCGCCGAGCTTTTGGGAAAGACCGACGATGCCAAACGCTATGGCGATCTCGCGGCCAAAATTCGTGATGCTTTTAATGCGAAATGGTTCGATCCGAATACCTGCCAATACGCGACAGGTTCACAAACGGCCGATCTGATCGGCCTGACAATGGATATCGTTCCTGAAGGCTCGCGCGCCAAACTTCTGGTCAACATCGCCCAAAGCCTGCATGACAAGGGACATTTTCACACTGGCAATGTCGGCACCGCGATGCTGATGGAAGCTGCGCTTCCGGATCTTGGACATGGCCAGGTAATTTACGACATCATGAACAAGACCACCTATCCCGGCTTCGGCTATATGGTGGCGCGCGGAGCGACGACACTTTGGGAAGCGTGGGACGTCTACGCCAACCTTTGGTGCGGCGAAGAGAGTATGAACATGAATGGCGTTATCCAGGAATTCTTCTATCGAGATCTCGCAGGGATTGGATCGCCGACATATTACGGGCCTGAAATGGCAAAGACCGGATTCAGAGAAATCGAAATCCGACCACATGTCTTGGGCGATCTGAAATGGGTAAAGGGATCAAACCAGACGGTCCGCGGAATGATTTCGTCGGATTGGAGGATTGAGAACGGCATGTTCACGCTGACAGTAAGCATTCCTGTGAATAGTGTCGCCCACATCAGCGTGCCCACCTTTGGAAAACCGGATGCAGTGATCCACGAAGGAAAGGATGTGGCATGGAATGGATCGTATCACCCCGGTATTGAAGGCATATCAGGTGCAAAAATCGCCGGAGAATATGTGACATTTGATGCGGGATCGGGAACTTACACATTCACGGTTCCTGCCAGCAAATAAGCGATGTGCCGGATTAAACTTCGATCTGTTTCCAGCCACCTTGTGCGAATCGACCGAACATCAGGAACCCTCGCACGAACAGTTCAATGGATAGAACAATCCAGATCGCTATCAAACCCTGGTGAAAGACCAGGGTTACGATCATCGCCCCGCCAAATCGCAACAGGACAATACTGGCCAAGTTCAACACCATTTGCCAAACGGTATCTCCCGCACCGCGTAATGCTCCGCCGAAAATCATGGCTGCGGCAAAACCGCTATGGCAGAAACCAGTGATAAAGAGGCATTTGGTAGTCAGCTCAATTACTTTTGGATCGTCACTCATCACCATCGACGGATATCGGCCGAAGAGAATGAACATCAGGCCCATGAAGGTCATCACCCCACCGCCAGCGAGATAGCCAAGCCACGCCGAGCGTGCCGCACGGCGCGGATCGCGCATACCCAGGCTCTGGCCCACCATCGTCGCGGCTGCGGTGGCGAAGGCAAAGCCGGCAAGATAGCTGAGGCTTTCGATCTTCACCGTATTATTGTGGGCCGCCGAGCTGGCGAGCGTTTTGTCCATGCGGTTGATGACGATTACGATGGCAAAGTTGCTCACCCATTGGATCGCATCCGCAAAGCCCGCGGGCAGGCCGATGCGCAGCAGACGCCGCAAGTTATGCCAGTGCGGCGCAAGACGATGCAGGTGCAGCCGGATTCCACCCCGCCCGCGCAGCAGGATCACGAATTGCGTCACCCCGCCGACGATATACGCGATCACTGTCCCCGCGGCGATTCCGTCAAATCCCCACGCGGGCATTCCCCACAGGCCATACGTCAGCCCCCAACTGAAGATCATGTTGACGATATCCACCACGATAAACGTGATCGCGGGCGTCAGTGTATCGCCCGCGCCGCGCAGGCAGGCATTGGCGATGAACATCACCGTCAGAAACGGCAATGCGGCACTCAGCATCCGGAAATAGTCAAATGCGAAGGCTCGTCCCAATCCCGTCAAGCCGGTGATCATCGAAAGCGGCCTTGCGCCAAATCCCATTCCGGCCCACAATACCAGCCCAACGATAATTGCAGCGGAAGTGGCCTGGCCACAGATGCTGTTGGCCAGGCGGCGATGCCTGGCGCCGGTCGCGCGTGCGATGATCGCAGTCGCGCCGCTTCCCACTGCACCGCTGATCAGTCCAATGAACCACAGGAAATAAGTGATCGTCCCCACCGCCGCTGCGGCTGCGGCATTTTTGGTGGTGTCGGCAGGCTCGACGTGATTGGCCAGATAGGTGTCATTCAACCCCACCAGCATATGAAGAACCTGCTCGGCAAAAACCGGCCCGGCAAGCAAAAGCAACTCGCGCATGAAAGAGGCTGGCCGTGCCGACAAAGCCGGAGGGTGTTCGTGCAATACGGTATTTGCAGGCGCTTTTCGATCCATCCTTCGCTGGAGGGATCATAGGCAATCCAAGTCAGGACGGAAACTTCATCCCGCCGTTGGGATTTTTGAATGTGGTATGATCCTGCTTTGATATTTCAATTTCTTCCGGCCACCCTTCCAGGATCTGCTTTCGATATCGCTCTGCGGTATCAGCATCTTTTCGCCAATCCCATGCACCGTGCTTGGTGCGGCCGGGATATTCTCGCATTTCCTTGCCGACATCACGAATTTCGTCAAGCCCGGCCTGGACAGTTTTGGTGACATATTCAGTCTGAAATTCCTTTCCGCGGCACCAGGCGCGGAATCCGAAATAGGCCGACGCCGCTCCTCTGTAAAGCTTCGTTGTCAGCAATGTGCGATGAAAATAATCGTGGAGTTGCGCGTAGCCCTGAGGTGTGAGCGAGGGTTTTGCCTTCTCAATCTGGGCCAGGGAATCCTCAGCCAACTTGATGCCATAATTTTTCTCGGTGATCAGGTATCGTAGATATTCTTCGTTCATCTGTTCCCCCTGATGAATCCAGCCCTTGCCGCCGACATTGGTTTCTGAATCCCATTGCCCTGCATCGACCTTGGCAAACGGCGGTGCAAGGTGATCGATTACATCACTCCAGTAATGAAAATCGCGATTCACGCCATGTTTCACGTGCGCAATGGGCGGTTCCAGCCAGCGGCCCGAGCACATGCCAACGTATGCAGAATAAGGCTCGTACTCCAATGCGGAATGGTTGGCGATGTAAGTGCCAAGGTTGTAGAGCGTGCAAAGGATGATGTCTTCGGAATTCTTAAACGCCGCTTTCACCTCCGGCAGTGCCGCGGCGCCGTAATGGGCGGTGATGAACTCGTCGTAAATTTTCTCCGGATCAACATCAGGATTTTCTGCTCCGCGGGCAAGCGCCAGCAGGTTGATTTCGCCGGGTTTTCCGACTTGTGTCGACTGGCCATAACGATCAAGTCTTGCCGTATAGCCAACGACATTTGGACGACGGCCCAGATCCTTCCATCGTCGCAGCGGATATTGCGGCCAGGTATTGGCGATCGTTCCCTGGTCGTTGTATTCACCGCAGGCATCGAATTCAACGATTGTTGGCCGTGCAATCGAACCAACGAACGAATCATTAGGATGCGTGAGGAAAAAGTCATGCGGCACTTCCTTCATTTCGAGCCGGATGCGCGGATTTTTGAATAGCTTCACCGCGCCGACTATGTTTTCGTAGTCGCTGGCCTTGTGACCGAATGTGCGGGCGTAAAGATTCATCTTCCGCTCGTCGATCACCACATCCGCCATCGCGTTCACGACCGCGGCCACTTTTTCCTGGTTGGTTTTGAGCTTGGTGGAGTATTGTTCTTCGACACGCGCGCCGGTTTCTACAAACGTCAGCACCAGCCCATCAATATGCGGAACCAGATCGAGATTCTTTCGAACATCTGCTTTGAACCATTCCCAGAACGCCGGATTGTCCAGATCGATCTTGCCCCCCGGCGCGCTGCGAAACTCCGCGGGATAATATTGGAGTGAATAGAGCGTGTGCTCCCATAGAACCACTTCTGACACGCCATTTTCATGAGCTGCATCGACCAGCCGGTTAATAAGGTCGCGTTTCGCCTTATTTTTCAATTCGTAAATGGAATTCACAAGCTGATACGACGACAGCTCCATATGGTTGATGCCATACTTCGGCGCGGTCTTGATCACCATCATGTCATCGGCTTCGTTCCCTGATAGCAACGTCCATCCGCGAACCGGTACGCCATCGGGTAATGGGCCAGCAGGTTGTGTTGCTGGCGCGGCGTTGATAACGGTAACCGGCATGAGAAGCGCAACAGCCAGAAATCCGCAGAGGTTGAATCTGAGCATATGAATACCTGGGAAATTGATTTATCCGGGAAACTTCATGCCGGCCGTGAACCTGCACGTCGTCGGGCAATGCGCCAATCGGCTGTGTGGCAGGCTCAGCTTGCACCTGGAGGGTGATTAAACTCAATACAACTATTAGATTTTTTAGCATGCCTAATTCAATAAATGAACACTGCCCTAAAACCATTATTCCGGGAACTTCATTCCGCCATTGAGATTCTTGAAAGTTTTCCCCTCAAACTCAATTTCTTCTGGCCAGCCTTCAAGAATCTGCTTGCGATAATGCTCTGCGGTTTTCACGTCTTCGCGCCAGTCCCAGGTGCCTCGCTGCACTTTTCGGGGGTATTCTTTGATCAACTTGCCGGTATCGTGGATTTCCTTCAGGCCGGAGCGAACGGTTTGCGTAATAAATTCCGTCTGGAATTCCTTTCCGCGGCACCAGGTGCGGAAACCGAAATACGCCGATGCAGCCCCGCGATGCAGCTTGGCCACGAGCATCGTTCGCTCGAAGTAATCGTGTAGTTGCTCGTATGCTTCGGGCGTCAATGCAGGCTTGGCCTTTTCGATATGGGCCAGCGAGTCTTCGATCAGTTTAATGCCCCAGTTCTTCTCGTCGACGATGTAGCGCAGATATTCTTCATTCATCTGCTCGCCGGGATGAATCCAGCCTTTGCCGGTCACATTGGTTGTCGTCTCCCAGCGATCGTCGATTGCTTTCACATAGGGCGGCGTAATGTGGTCGATGATATCCCGCCAGTAATGAAAATCCTTGTTGATTCCGTGCCCGACATGCGAGATCGGCGGTTCAAGCCAGCGGCCCGAGCACATGCTGATGTACGCAGAGTAGGGTTCGTATTCGAGTTCTGAGTGATTGGCAACGTAACTGCCGAGGATATAGAGGATGCATTTGACGATGTCTTCAGAATTTTTGAAGGCGGCCTTCACCTCCGGCAGTGCCGCAGCGCCGTAGTGGGTGGTGATGAACTCATCGTAAACTTTTTCGGGATCGACCGACGGATCTTCGGCCCCGCGAGCAAGTGCCAGCAGATTGATCTCCCCAGGTTTGCCAATCTGACGAGATTGATAATACCGATCAACGCGCGCCACATAACCGATGACGTGTTGCCGGCATCCCAAATCAGCCCAGCGGCGAAGCGGATACTGCGGCCAGGTGTTGGCGATGGTTCCCTGATCGTTGTATTCGCCCGCGGCATCGAATTCGATGATCGTTGGACGGTCGATTGTGCCGGCAAAGAAATCATTCGGATGCGTTAGGAAAAAGTCGTGCGGGACTTCTTTCATCAGCAGTCGGATTTTGGGATCTTTAAAGAGCTTGATCGAACCGACGATGTTTTCATAATCACTGGCTTTATGGCCAAAGGTTCGTGCATATAGCGCCAGCTTTCGCTCGCCAATCACCACCTCCGCCACCGCATTCACGACCGCGGCCAGCTTCTCCTGGTTGGTCTTGAGTTTCCTGGAGTATTGATCTTCTGCGCGTGCGCCAGTTTCGATAAACGTCAGCACCAGCCCGTCAATTTTGGGAACGTGATCGAGATTCTTGCGAATATCAGCCTTGAACCAATTCCAGAACGCCGAATTGTCCAGATCAAGTTTGCCGTTTGGGCCTGTGCGAAATTCCTCCGGATAATAGCGCAGCGAGTACAACGTATGCTCCCACAACAGTACCTCTGAGATCCCCTTCTCATGCGCGGCATCGACCAGGCGGTTGATCAGATCGCACCGCTTTTGGTCCTTCAGATCCGAGAGCGCTTTGATGAGCTGATGTGACAGTTGCAAATGATTGATGTTGTATTTCGGCGCGGCATCAATCACGGCCAGATCATCTTTTTCGCTGGAGGAAAGCAGCGTCCATCCGCGCACCTGCGCGCCATCGGGCAACGGACCGATGGGCTGCGTTGAGGGCGCAGCGCTGACGTTAAAGACGATTGTGCTAAACAGGATGATTACAGTTCGGGCGACCAGGGATTTAGGCATCTGCGGCACCTGCAAAAAAGATCAACCAGGAAATCTCATCCCTGCGTTTGGATTCTTGAAGACTTTGGGTGGCTCATCATCGGTTATCGTTTCCGCTGGCCAGCCTTCAAGGATTTGCTTACGATATCGCCCCGCGGTATCGGCGTCCTGGCGCCAATTCCATCTGCCCATCGGCGGGTGTCCAGGATACTCCCGGATCAACCTACCGACTATTTGGATTTCATCCAGACCTGATCGAACCGTCTGAGTAACAAACTCCGTCTGGAAGTCGTTTCCACGGCACCAGGTGCGGAAACCAAAATATGCCGATGCAGTCGCTCGATACAGCCTGGCAGTCAGCAGCGTGCGCTCGAAATACCCATGCAATTCTTCATATGCGTCGGCTGTCAGCGCCGGTTTGGCTTTCTCGATATGCGCAAGTGAGTCTTCGGCCAGTTTGACGCCCCAGTTTTTCTCCGTCACGATATATCGCAGATATTCCTCATTCATCTGCTCACCGGGGCGAATCCAACCCTTGTTGATTGCGTCGCTCTCCGCCATCCATTGATCTTCATTTGCTTTCGCAAATGACGGCGCAATATGGTCGACCACGTCGCTCCAATAATGGAAATCCCTGTTTACCCCATGTTTGACGTGCGAGATGGGCGGATCGATCCAGCGGCCTGAGCACATGCCAAAGTAGGCCGAATAGGGTTCATACTCGAGGTTAGAATGGTTGGCTACATAAGAGCCCAGTATGTAAAGCGTGCATAAGGCTATCTCCTCAGAGTTCTTAAACGCAGCCTTCACTTCGGACAGGGCTGCGGGCCCGTACTTATTGGTTATGAACTCGTCATATACTTTCTCAGGATCAACGGATGGATCCTCTGCCCCGCGTTTCAAGGCGAGCAAATTAATCTCTCCCGGCTTGCCGATTTGTCGCGAATGGTCGTATCGATCCGTGCGCGCAACATAACCGATTACGTGCGGTCGGCGGCCCAAATCGGCCCAGCGGCGAAGTGGGTATTGCGGCCAGGTGTTGGCAATCGTCCCTTGGTTGTTGTACTCCCCCGCGGCGTCGAATTCGATGATCGTAGGACGATCGACTGTGCCGACGAATGAATCGTTCGGATGCGTGATGAAAAAGTCGTGCGGCACTTCCTTTATTTGCAGGCGAATCTTCGGATCCTTAAACAGCTTTACCGCGCCGACGATATTGACGTAATCGTTTGCCCAATGCCCAAAGGTGCGTGCGTAAAGAGCGAGTTTTCGTTCACCAATCACCACCTCCGCTACCGCATTCACGACCGCGGCCAGCTTTTCCTGGCTGGTCTTGAGCTTTGTTGAGTATTGTTCCTCAGCCCGAGCGCCTGTTTCGACGAAAGTCAGCACCAATCCATCGATCTTAGGAACCCGATCCAGGCTCTTGCGCAAATCAGCTTTGAACCATACCCAGAAAGCCGGGTTATCCAGGTCAAGCGTACCGTTCGGCCCGGTGCGGAACTCCTTCGGGTAATAGCTCACTGAATACAGCGTGTGCTCCCACAGCAATACTTCAGAGACGCCCTTCTTATGTGCTGCATCTACCAGACGATTGATCCGTTCGCATCGCTTCTGGGTTTTCAGATCCGAAAGCTGTTTAATGAGCCCACTTGAGAATTCAAGATGGTTGATGTTGTAATCAGGCGCGGTTTCAATCACGACCATGTCATCTTTTTCACTGGAGGACAGAATTGTCCACCCGCGCACCTGTACGCCGTCGGGCAAGGGTCCAATAGACTGAGTCGCCAGCGCAGCCTCCGCGCAAAGCGCCATCGATACGATTAAAACGAGTGATAAGCGAATAACCATATTATTTCACACGAATCTTTCCCATTGGATACCAGCCATTGGGCTGGACCCCCGCGATTGCCAGTTTGACGCGCGGTTTGTTGGTTGTTGGATCAAGCATCGCAACAGAAACAGTGTACTGGCCCGCGGGCAAGGTGGGGACAGTCAGCTTGCTGTCATAGATAGCATCACCCGGCAACCACTTGCGCGGATCAGCATCGGTGTTGATCATTTCCGACTTGCCATTGCCTTCCAGCTTCACTGCCAGCGGATACTCGTGATAAATGGGCGCAACGCCCTTATTTTCCCACCATGACGTAATCGCCAACGTGCCACCCGAACTCACCTCTTCTGGAAACGTAAATTTCCGCAGCACGAAACGATACCCCATGCGCTTCAGCCACCCGTTCACCTTCGGCCACCACTCCTTCGGAATGGCCGCGGACTTGTTGTTGAAGGTGGACATGTGCCATTTCAGTGATTGCTCGATAATGTAATCGATGTCCCAATCACTGTCTTTCCAGCGCTGCATCGTCCAGCACGATTCGAAACTAACCGGCGCTTTCATCCACACATCGGCCAGTCCCCACTGAACATGCGCTTCAGGGTAGCGATCCTCCATGTGCGACCACTTGGGATTGAATCCACCCATATCACCCAGACAGTCTGCTCGCCAACCTGCGATCGTCTTGGACTGGATGTAGGCGTTACTTTTTTCATCCATTAGCATCGCCATCAGCGGCGTCTTCTTGATGTTGTCGGCATACGCATCCACCATGGCATGGCGCACACCATCAGAAAGCCGGGACGAGCCGGCTCCTTCACCCCATGCGCCGCAGATGGCCAGATCGATGCTGTCCACATCCGGATGGCCGTCATATCGCTTGCAGAATTCGCTGATGAGTTTGCCGAAATATTTAACATACCTGGGATCTTCCGGATCAGTGCGCCATTTCTCATAGGGTGTGCGTTCATAATCCTTGCCAACCATCGCACGATACCACGCGGGCACATCATGATTGCCGTCATCCAGATCAGACTCGACTCGAGGAATTGTGGCATGCGCTGAAATGCGGAACATGATTGTCTGCCCTCGCTCGCGCGCTTTTTTCAGGAGGCCGTCGATGTAGTCCCAGCGATAATGCCCTTGCTCGGGCTCCAGGGTATCCCAATAGAGCCGGAAATAGGCCACTGAACAAACTGGATAATTCGAAACATCCCCGCCGCGCTTCAGTGGATCGCCATTGAACCGCTTGAACGTCGTAAAGCCCATTCCCGGATTCACCAGCACATCGTCAATCTCTTTGGGACGAACCACGACCGTATCCTCATCCGCATAGACCGCGGTCATGGAAATCACCAACAGGATGAAAATACCAAACTTCATTGCGACACCTCAGGCATTTCAAAATGATATTTCCCCGCCTCTGCGGCAAGTTTTGCTCGGCCATGCTCGACGCCAACAACCTTCACGCCAACCGCTTGGCTCAACGGCATGCCGGCTTCAGTCAAATGTTCTATAGAATTGGTTGGCAGCAGGATGGTTGCAGAGCTATTGGCAGGAATCGTAATGTCGAACGTCAGCCTGCCGTTTTCCCTTTTCCATGCGGAACGGATTTGTCCATGCAATGAGTGATAACTTGCCTTGATCCAATCGATCCCTGGCCCCGGTTCGGGCCGAATGAGAAGCTTCTGGAAACCGGCTTCGTCCGTATCAATCCCCGCCATGTTCTGGAACATCCACTGCCCTACCGCCCCAAACGCATAATGCGCCAGCGAATTGGCCCGCGGATCCTGGAATCCCTTTTCGGGAGTTACGCCATCCCAGTTTTCCCACAAACTCGTTGCACCTTGTTTGATCATGAAGCCCCACGACGGAAATTTTTCGCTCAGGAGCAATTGATAAGCAACGTTGGTGTGGCCGGTGGCGCTGAGCATTGGGAGAAGCAGTGCTGTGCCAGAAAACCCGGTCGTGAGGCGATCATCATGGGCTTTGATGTCATCGACGAGACGTTTGCCGGCAAGTTGCCGCTTCTCTGCGGGCAAAAGATCAAATGCCAGGGCCATCGCATAACATGCCTGCGTATTGCCTTTGATCTTTCCGTCTTCGCTCACGTAGGCTTTGTTGAACGCGGCCTTGATCTGTTCAAACAGTTCAGAATATTTCTTTGCATCGTCGTCTTTACCCAGTGCTTGTGCGGCCAGTGCGGTCAATCGCGTGCTCTGGGCAAAATGAGCCGTTGCAAAAACGTCTTTCGGGGTGCTTGATCCGATTGGCAGCCAGTCGCTTCGACCACGATTGGGCATGAGCAGATCGCGCGTCTGCTTTCGGCTGAATTCCACCCAGCGCACCATCGCGGGATAATGCTGGGCGAGCTGGCGGCGGTCCTTGTAGACGTGGTAGATCGTCCACGGACAGATTACGCCCGCATCGCCCCATCCGGGTTTGCCATGCGCCAGGTTAAACACCTTCGGCTTGGAGATTTCCGGCGCCACATCGGCAAACTCTCCCGTGGGCAATTGCGTGTCATCCAGATCGACCAGCCATTTCGTAAAAAATGCCGCGACATCAGCGTTGTAGGATGCAGTGCGAATATAGATTTGTGCATCGCCCGTCCAGCCCATCCGTTCGTCGCGCTGCGGACAATCCGTGGGAACCGACACGAAATTAGCCAGTTGCGTCCAGCAGATGTTGTTGAACAACTTATTTACCATCGGACTGGAACATTCAAATTCCGACGTTCGAGGAGTAGCGGAATTGAGGGCAATACCTGTGACCGTGTCAGTATCAGGCTTTGAAGGCAACCCGGAAACTTCCACGTATTGATATCCGCGATACGTGAATCGCGGTTGCCAGATTTCTTCGCCTTCACCTTTGAGCACGTAAGTATCAATGCAGCGAGCGCCCTGATAATTCTCGTTGTAAAGCGTGCCGTCTTGATTCAGCCATTCGCCAAAACGCATCACGATGCGCGTTCCTCGTGGCCCACGCACTTTGATGCGCGCGACACCCGAGAAATTCTGGCCCATATCGAAGATGAACTTGCCTGGAGACGGTTCGGTGATCTTCACCGGCTTAAACTGCACAGTTTCCTGCACAGTAACCCCAGGAAATGCCTGCAACCGCGCATCGATCTTCTCGGTGACGCACACCGCGCGCCATTTCGAATCATCAAGTCCCGGCTGGTCCCAGCCTTCGATTTCCTGCGTGGCGTCATATGTTTCGCCCGCTTGAAACTCCCCTTCTAAAATCGGGCCTTGTGTTGTCCGCCATGAGTCATCGGTAGCGACTGTCTTTCGGCTTCCGTCCGCCAGTTCAATCTCCAGTTGCGCCGCCAGCCGCGGAAAGTCTCCATAATGCTTACCTTCGTGTTGCAGGCAAAGCGCGCCCGCGTACCAGCCCGCGGCCAGCATTCCGCCAATTGCGTTGTCGCCTGCATGGACAAGCTGTGTAACGTCGTAGGTGTTGTAGTAAACCCGCTTGTGATAATCCGTCCAGTCGGGCGTGAAGTAATCCTTGCCAACCGTTGTGCCATTGATGTGAATCTGATAGTTGCCCAGCGCGCTGGCGTAGAGCGTTACTCGTCGTATCGGTTGATCGATCGAGAACTGTTTCCGCAGCAGCGGACAACTCATGGGGCTTGGCCGAGTCGTCGGCGGATCGGTCGCGGGCTCGTAGCCGATCCATTTTGCTTTGAATTCTTCCGTTGGATCGAGCAGGCCCATTGTCCAGAGCGCCGGCTGGCTCCAAGCCGATTCCTGACCATCCTGATCCCAGATGCGAACCTTCCAAAAGCATTTCGCGCGCGACGCCAACGGCTTGCCGCGATACTCCACCTGCGCCGATTGGTCGCCCTCAACCTTCCGGCTATCCCACAAATCCCCTTGGTCTGCGGTCAATTTCTCCGCGGTGCTGGAGACGACGATCTGATAAGCCGCCTGCTTTGCTCCGCGGCGCGGGTCTTGCGTTTCCCAGCTTAAACGCGGGATTATCACATCGATCCCGAGGGGATCGACCCGATATTCGCACCGGAGATATTGCGGTTTTGCCGGGCTAAGCGCCATTGCCCATGAAGGCAACAACGTCATCAGAAAAAGCAGTCCAAATCGTTGCACATTAGCAGTACACACCACTCACTGTGCCGTTTTCGACGTCAGTGGATCGATGTGAAGCGGCTTTCCATGTAAGGGATCGAAGCTTACGCCGCCATCCTTGAGCAAGGCCACTTTGGCCTTGCTGCCATCGGCCAGCGTGATCTCCCCGGCGTTGATAGCGCCTGATATATCAGCCTTGGCAATCGCTTTTATGGGCCCCTGTTCACCCGGCTTCGATGGCGAGAAGACATACATGAACTGCGCCGGCCCTTTGCACTTGATGGTGTAATACGGCGTGGCCGATGGGAGCATCTGGTCATCTTCAGGGCTAAGAATCCAACCCTGATAGAACGGTTTCTTTTGAGCTGTGATGATCCGCACACTCAGATCCTGCGATGCCACGGGCAGAATTGTCAGATTCGGGCCGTCATTGAGTGTCCGTACGGTCTTGGTCGTCGAATCGACATCGACTTTGTCTGCGGCCAGGTGGAAGGTGCTTTCGTAGGTGTGTTCCTGGTCATCCGGTGGCGTCACGGTGTCCATGATGACCCAGTAATCCGGTTTCACAAACAGCACGCGGCGGGTGTGAACGAAACCGTTGATATGGTTCTCACCCCAGCTCTCGATCTCGTTGGTACCGTAGGAACCTTGCGCAAAATCATATTCCGGCGTCGAGCGCCAGTTTACATCTGTCGGCCCAAGTTTCGAATAATACTCCCGAGATTGCCGCGGCTGATTTTGCTCGAGGCCATCGATGTGGATCACATTGTGCGCACGCGCGGAGATCACATATTTGCGCATCTCCGATGCGTCATAAGTATACGCCCCACCTTCGGAAACCAGCGTCGCGCCATACGCATGCAGGATGAACGAGAGCTTATCCTGGTGTTGGTGCGCCATCCCATATGGGCCGCATTCCATCAGCAGATAACGTGCATCGCGATCCCAACTGCTGCGCATGACTGGCCATCCCGCATAGGGAAACAAATGCGACACCTCCGCAGGCTGGTGGCCTTCTGAGCCGTCACTGACCAACCACTTCCAATCGGGATGATTTGGGAACTGCTCCAATCCCTGCTTCAGCGTCGGCAGCGAAGGGCCGGCGTCGGCATCGTTGAAAGGCGGATGCGTTCGATCCGGCGCAATCTGCCACATCGTCGCGTTATACATCTTTTCCAGTTCCGATTTGAATCCCGCGGGCAAGGTGTAATGGTTCCACTGCGCCAGCTCGACAATGCCCGTGAACGAATTGAGCGAGAAGATGTGATAGCCCGGTGCAAGTTCGATCTGCGCGCCGTCGGGATAGATTTCAAAGTCGATCTCATCGCGCTCCCGATTGGCAGCGGTCGTGCGCCAGCGGGCAGCGTCTTTGAACTCCGGAAATAACACGCCAACCGTATAATACCCATAGCATTCAATCGCCAGGTGGTTTCCGCGAACCATGAAATGCGTGCGTCCGTCCAGGTTCTCGGCGTGCTCACGCATCGAATAGACCATGTCGAGCAATACGTCATCTGGGAATACATCTGGATGATGAATCAACCGGTAATAAACCTCCGGCCAGGTGTGGGCCATACGGATGCCGCCCTCGATTCCGCGCCACAACATCCCTTTTCGCTCGGCGCCGGTTGGCTCTTCCGGCGGATTATCCTGGATCCATTCTTGCAATTGCTTGGACACTTCTTTGCCATACTTGGGATCACCCGTTGCGGTATAAGCTTTGGCCATCGCAACCCAGGTGCGATGACGGTTGGCAGACCACGTCCATTCCGGCGTATAGGCAACCGGCGAGTCAGGCAAAGAGGTGGGATCAAATTTCCAATCGATTCGTTCGCCATACTGCCAGCCAAACCCTCGAAAAACATAGGAGTAAATCTTATGCGCCATCGCGGCGTCGGCTTCTTTCATCTCAGCGCGAGTGATCGCTTTGGAGGGATTATCAGGATCGATTTTCCAGATCGGGTTTTTCCGTTCGCGCAGATATTTCGCAAAAGCCGTACGTGCCGCGGGGATATCACCCTTGTCATACGCCGTTTTGACCGCAGACAATTCCGGGCGTGCCAGATCGAGCAAATCGAGCAGCTTATCTCCACCCGCTGCCTGCACGCTCGCCGCAAGACCTAGTACAAAACCCACGCCACAAAGAATCGAGAAAATGCGAATCATCACCCTTTATCTACAATCGGCCCCAATTTTGTTGTTAGAGGCGGCTGATTCTCGCACCATTTGCGCCACATTTGCCGGTATGTAATCTCGATATTCCTCGCAAACCGCACAGCATCCATCAATGCTGAGGCTTGCATCTTTGGTCGCAGGCCCTGACGAATGTCACTCAATCGCGGCAAATCATTCGCCAGTGCTGCCGTCTTAGAAACGTATTCATTGGGAGAATGTGCAACCAGATCCTCAAGCCCAACCGTCGCAAGCAGGCTAAGGCCGACGCGCGACACATGTGCTTCCCCAAGCAGGCTCACTGTCGGCACAGCCATCCACGTGGCTTCACACGTCGTTGTAGTGCCGTGATACGGATAACTGTCCAGCGCGATATCCACCCGGTGATACCATTCCAGGTGTTTGTGAGTGGTCGATTCAGGTCGAACGAGTTCAAGGCGATCAGCGCCAATGGTTCGTTCGTTGAAGAACCTGGCCAGTTTTTCTCGTACGCTTTGGCTAGCCATCGATTGATTTTTCAAAAGCAACTTTGAACCAGGCACTTGCCTGAGCAATCGCGCCCACAACTCAAGCAATGGCTCTGCGAGCTTGGCTCGATTGTTGAAACTGCCGAAAGTGATGTATCCATTTTTCAGCGCCGACAGCGGTGCAATTTCAGGACTTCCTGAAAGCGGCATATAACACCATGCAGTGTCGGGAAGACGGATGAGTTTCTCGCTGCACAAGCGATCAGCCAGGCCAGGTGGATCCGCTTTTGCGTCAGTAAAACGATAATCGATTGCATCCAGCCCGGTTGTATTGGGATAGCCCAGCCAGGTCACCTGAATCGGCGCAGGCTTTCGTGCAAAAACCAAAAGCCGGCCCCCGGATGTATGACCGGCAAGATCGACCAAAATGTCAATTTCGTCTTTCCGTATCAGTTCCGCTGCGCCTTCATCGGTTTTGGTGAAAATCCTTTTGAATGCAACGACGCACTTCTTGAATCGCTCGGTTACCTCATCTTCCTGGACGGAAGTCGCATAACAAGTAACTTGAAACTGTTGACGATTATGAGCTTCCAGCAGCGGCAGCAGGAAATACGCAACCGAGTGCATTCGAAAATCGGCGGAGACATAGCCAATTCGCAGCGGACGATCTGGGTTGCGGTCATTCGTATGCTGAGCAATCGAATGGGCAAATCGAATCGCGTGTCGTTCATTGAACCGTCGCGATTCTTCGAAGATTTCCTGGGGCGACGCATTCGGATCGTAATGCATCCCGAAAATCAGGTTGCTGTGCGCCGCAATATGATCCGGACACACCGCCAGAGCACGCCTGCTGTATTCCAGCGCCTGAGTAATTTCTCCCTGAACCTGAAGGATGCCGCCAAGATTTGTAAGCGCGTCGGCATAATTCGGATCCAGTGCAAGGGCCCGTCGAAATACGTTCGCGGCATCATCAAGTTTGCCTTGATCTTGAAGAGCATTGCCCATGTTGAGAAACGCCGGCGCGTGATCGGGCTTTAGCGCAAGAGCGCGTTGAAACATCGCAACAGAGTCGTCTAGTCGCCCGCAGGCATGGAGGCAGACACCGAGGTTGGTCAGCGCTTCAACATAATCCGGGCGAAGCGATATCGCAGCCTCGAAGCACGAGGCGGCTTCCTCAAATTGTTTCTGCGCCTGCAAAGCTGTACCAAGATTGTTGTGCGCCGCGACATGATGAGGCTTGGCGGCCACTGCGCGGCGATAGGCTTCGGTTGCTTCTTCGATGCGTCCAAGTGATTGGAGCGCAATTCCCAAATTGTTCCAGGCAGGTGCATAATCAGGATCGATTGCAAGCGATCGCTGATAGCATTCGACGGCTCGGTCATAGTAGCGCAGCGATGCAAATACGGAGCCGAGGTTGTAATGAGGCCTGGGAAGTTGCGGGGCAATCTGAATGGCCCTTTCAAGGCTCGCGATTGCTTCATTGGATCGGCCGAGTTCGTGAAGCGCATTCCCCAGGTTCTGCCATGCAGCGGCGAAACCTGGATTTAGTTCCGCAGCGCGATGAAAACAGACGACCGATTGATCGGGCCTTCGCAATGAGGCGAGAAGATTGCCCAGAAGATAATGCGGCTCGGCCGCTGTTGGTGTTGCCGCGATGATCTGCCTGTAAAGTGATTCTGCTTCGGCAACCCGCCCTGCGGCCTGATATTGCGCAGCCAGATTCAAAGCCTGATCTATCGTGAGTTGTGGCATCGACTGCATTGTGCCCGAAAAAAGAAAAGGCCCCAACCGGCGTAACCGCCAATTGGGGCCTGAATTCTTCTCAAAACCAACTTGGCTTACCGCGAAGCCTTTCCGCGACGGCGACGGGTCATCATGCTGCCGGCGGCAAGGGCCAGCAGGCCCAGCGATGCAGGCTCTGGAACCACACTGCCCAAGGCCGCGCCGCTCGCCACTGGCGCCAGGCCGCCTGAACCCCAGTTGATCGCCAAGATGTTGAAGTCCAAGGCATTGATCTTGCCGTCACCGTTAAAGTCTGCGGTCGTCGGGCCACCCGTGTTCGACCAGGGTGTTGCACCAGTGGTATTGAAGGTCGTGGCAAGCTGGTTGAAGTCCAGCGTGTTCACATGACCGTCGTGGTTGGCATCACCCGCGGTGTAGGTCGTCACAACGCTGGCAATCCAGTTCAGGAAGACGTCGCCAGCATCGGCGCCGCCGCCGACACTTGTGCTGAACGATCCGGGCGAACCGCTGGGCGTACCAGTGATCGACCCGAAGCCAGAATTGTTCACATTCGATCCGGTGATATCAACAATCTTCCAACTGTGATTGCTCGCCCAGTATCCATCACCGCCATTGGGCTGCTGGTTGGAGGGCAGCAGGCTGAAGTCCACTCCAAGGGCCGAGGCCACATCAAGGGTCAGATTGCCGCCAACGACCATTTGATCGAAATCTGTTCCCGGGTTCGACGTGGACAGTGCCGCCAACTGCCACACCATCGCACCATTGGCCGCGATCGAAAGATTGCTGGATGTGGTGAACTGGCCTGCACTGTTGCCAGGCGAAATCGCGGCATTCGCTTGCACGGTAATCGGGGCGGCAACACTGCCGGTTCCACCCAGAGCACCCGCGGCCACTGTGATGGCGCCGGTGCCGGTGTTATGGCCATTAACGAGCAGCGTACCGTTATTGATGGTCGTCGTGCCGGTGTAGGGGTTATTCCCCGTCAGCTTCCACGTTCCACTGCCTTCCTTGATCAGGCTCCACTTGTTTCCGGTGACTGGAGTGTTGTCGAAAATATTCGCCGTTGGCTCCAGAATCTGGCCGCTCACTTCGCCTGTTCCTGCTCCGCGAAGTGTCAAGATTGCCTCGCCGGCGTGATCCTGAACGATGTTTCCTGAGAGCTTCAGGTTAGCATTTGAGTTCGACTGGACCGTGAAATACTTATACGTTGCGTCTGGCGTCCCGTCCGGTGCCAGGATGCCGGTCAGTTCGTTGTTTCCACTGGCGCTGACAATCTGAGGGCCGAAGCCTGCATTCGCAGCATTCGTGCTGCGCGGTGCACCAAGATAAATCACTGCTTCATTAACCGTGATGTTGTTGTTCAGGATCAACACTGCGGTCAAGTCGTTGGCTGTGTTGACGGTATTGTTCAATTCGGTGTAACTATCCGTAATCGTTCCCGGAGCACCAAGGGCATTGCTGTTGGAAATCGTCAGCGGGCCGTTGGTCATCAGGGTCAGACCGGTGTACGAGTTGCTACCGGATAAGACGATGCCACCGGTGTTGCCTGCGCGTCCAACAACGGGTCGAGCACCGCCACCAGAGATATTGCCAGAAACGGTCACCACGCCCGAACCAAGGTTCGAAATGGTTCCACCACTCACGTTCACATCACCGGTAATGGTGGTGTTGCTCGTACCACTGGTGTTGATTGAACCGGCATTGGTGATTGGCCCTGAAATGAGCATGTTACCACCGCCGTTATTCGTAATCGTGCCAGTGTTATTTATTGTGCCAGACATCGTCAGGTTTCCACCACCAACCGTGTTAATGGTGCCGGCGTTGGAAATGGTTCCACCCAGAGTGATCGCTCCGATGTTACCGTTGGACAGTACGCCACTGGCTATGCCAGAGCTAGAAAGAATACTGATGTTCGCCGGCACGCTCAGCGCTGTAGTGCGATTGAATAGTAAAGTGGCCGTGGCGTTTACGGTGACATCGCCCGTACCCAGTTTACCAGTGCTGCCGCCGTTGCCGACAGACAAGGTAATACGGTCGCGTGATGCAGCAGCGTTATTAAATCCACCGCCTCCACCAATCACGGTGGTTCCGGTATAGTCGTTGTCATCGGATGTCAACAGCACAGTACCCGCTCTGGAGACGACGGTTGTGTTGTTATTCACGTGCACGGCCAAATTGCCTGCGCCAGTGATCTTGCCACTCAGGGTTGTCGCCCAATTCACTCCATTACCATCACGATGATAGTTCTCAACAACAAGGGTGCCATTCGTATTCAACGTGATCGGCGCACTAATGGCCATGTTACCACGATAGATTTCGAAGCCACTCAGGGCGTTGCTGGCAACGGCCATCGGCTTATCGATCACACCTGTGGTGGAATCAGTGCCATTTATGTTGTCATTACCATAGAAGCCAAGGCGGCCGGTATCCTGCAACGTGAGCAAGCCGGAAGTTGACCCAAGCGTTGTGTTTCCAGCGAAATAGAGTGGGCCACCGGTAACAGAGATGTTGTTCACGCCCATGTCGCCGACATTCTTGATGTCGCACTCATGGCCGATGACAACATTCAGATTGTGGTTGTTGCCTACAAATGAACCGCTTCCCAGCGTTGCAGAACCGAAATTAGCACCGATGTTGTAGCCATTGTTCCCATTGGTGCCGATCGTCGTATCAGCGGCCAATGTAATATTCTGGATCAGACCTGAAGATGCTGACGTTGTACCAGTGGTACCGTTGTATAAGGCGCCAATACCGCTAACGCCATCACCAGCGAGTGTAGCGCTGCCGCCATTTACTGCGATGCCGTTAAGGTCGAGCGTCGCGCCACTGGAAACTGTGACACCTGCCGTAGCCGAACCCAAAGCATTGACATTGCCAACCTTCAGAGTTCCGCCTGTCACTGCAATCGTGCCACTAAATCCGGAGTTATTCGCTGAAATAGTAACCGTATTTATATTAGCCTTACGGAGTGTCCCGCCGCCATTGAAACTGTTGGCCACCGTCAGATCATCCGTACGGTTCAGTTCCAGCACGCCGCTGCTGACTGCAACCGATGCCGGTAGGGAAAGAGCCCTGTTGGAGTTGGCAATGCTAACAACACCAGTACCTGCCTGAGTAAACGTACCAGTGACAGCAAAATCGCCTCCCGCAACAGTCACATTGCCAGACCCAGTTGAACTGAAGTTGCCAGTAATTGCAGTGGCGCCGCTCGGATTGATGGTGATGTTGCCAGAACCGCCTGAACTGAAGTTACCAGCAATCGTAGCGTTACCGCCCGGGTTGATGGTGGTGTTGCCAGAACTGGTTGAACTGAAACTACCACCAACTGTGAGGTTATTACCCGGGTTGAGGATGACACTAACGGCCCCGCTGGCAGTCACATCGGAAGTAATACTGGCAACCCCGCCAGGATTGATCGTAAGAGTTCCGCCTCCGCTTGCTGAAACGCTGCCGAAAGTACCATTACCTGATGGATTAACCGTAAGGTTGCCGCTACCGCTGGCCGTAAGTGCACCGCCAACAGCCACATTTGTGGTGTTGAGGGTCACACTCCCACCGTTGCTCGCGAAGAGGCTGCCTACGACATTAATATTTCCGCCAGTCAGCGTGTAGTCATGTGTCGCCGTATTACTGAAAGTCACCTGCGCTGGAGACACCGTGCCCTGAACGTTTACTGCGCTATGTGCAGCGCCAGTGTCATTGAAAGTCACCAAGTCGCCGTCATAAAAACGAGTATCGGCGGCACCGACCCAATTCCCGCTCGTTGAGAAGACATCCCAATCATTGGAAGTATTCCCAGTCCAGGTCAGGGTTGCAGGCGCACCAATAACGTTCAGGTTAAGCTGATGGGCAATAGAAGTATCAACCGTAAAATTCTGCCGCGTTGCAGTGCCGGTCAGGCCCGCCAGAGTAAAGGTCGGCGAACCACTGAGCGTGCCAGAGTAATTGATCAGCCGATATGTTCCACTACCAAGAGCCGTACCAAGCTTCGTGATATTGATCTTGATATCCCCATTAAGGCTCAGATTGCCACCAACGTCAATTCGATCATTCGATCCAGCCGGGGTGGTATCAAGGTCATATTGAAGGGCGGCATCGTTATTCAGGGTTAAACCTGCGCTGATGTTAAAAACGCCGGTTACACCGGTGCCTCCATCTCCAGGCGAAATCGTCCTGTTCGAATCGACGCTGACACTACCGATAACGTTGCCGGCTCCTTTCAAGACCTGAGTTTCGGGAAGGGAATATCCTCCAGCTCCTGTCGCATCTAAATACGCTCCGCTCTTTACCCAGACAACCGGGGAATAATGCATCGCATCCGAAGTCGTTACAGCCAACGTGCCGGTATTAATTGTCGTGTTGCCATGGAAGAAATTGAACTGCTCAAGCGTCCATGTACCGCTGCCATTTTTCTCAATCGTAATGATATTGCTGTTGTTTTCGTCAATATTGCCTGAAATCCTGCCGTTGCCCGCTCCCTGCAGAGAAATAGTGCCGCTAACGGCGCCAGCCGCATTGTAGGGACTTGTTGTAATTTCAGATGTACTGGGCGTTCGAATCGTATCTGTCAACGTCAACAAATCTCCAGGCGCAGTGCCGTCTGATTGAATCGCATATAGATAATGCGTATTGGGCGGCAGAGTTGTGTCCACATCCAGCAACACTGTACCAGAAAGAGTATTGCTGCCGCTCTTATTGATAATGTGCGGATTGAATGCAGTACGACCACCCAGCCAGATAAATTCTCCTGAATTAATGTTGTTCGACAGCACGAGTGCCCCGGTCGAACTACCACCCGACGGCTCAGTCCAGCTGGCGTTGAAGTTGCCGCCGGCTCCCAGGGCATTGTTGTTCGTGATTTCGAGTTGTCCTGCATTGATAGCGGTTGTTCCGCTATATGAATTGTTACCTGATAGCGTCGTCACGCCTGTACCCGAATGTGCAACACTACCAGAGCCGGAAATTGTGTTCGGCACGCCGAGTGTCCCAGTCCGATTGAAGAGCAGCGTACCTCTGGAACCGATCACAACTTCGCCAGTTCCCAGCTTGCCAGTTGAGCCGCCATTACCGACCGAAAGCGTCATGCGATCGTTGTTTGAATTAGAACTGACAAGACCACCACCTCCACCAATGATTGTCTGACCGCTGTAATCATTGTTGTCCGAGGTGAGGACGACCATTCCGCGTCGGCTTGAAGCTGTGCTTGCATTGATGTGGGCGGCCAGATTGCCCGTGCCAGTTATCTTTCCAGTGAGTGTGGCCGTTGCGGTCGTATTGTTAGAGCGAGGATAAGTCGTGACGTCGAAGGTAGAGCCCGACCCGATCGTGATCGTTGTCGAATCAATTGTCTTGTTGCCATTCCACAGAACAATTCCACCAGCTGTTGAATCCGGGACAACCATCGGTTTGGTAACGGCAGCCGTACTAATATTCGTTGCCGAATCCAAATCACCGTAAAAACCCAGCATCCCATTGTTGGAAACCGTCACCACGCCAGCCGGTGCGCCCAGAGTTGTGTTTCCAGCAATGTAAAGATACCCGCCGGCAACATTGACATTAGCCAGGTTGGTTTCGCCAACACCAATAATATCAGACTCGATTCCATTACCGACCTTGGTGAGATCGTGACTGTTGCCAGCGAATGAGCCACCCGTACCACCGATGTTCATGCCGGCGGTGGTGGAACCAATCGTGGCATTACCACTTAGCGCCAGATTCAGAACATTGACTACCGTCGTGGTGGAGTTCACCAAGGCACCCGTTCCACCTACTCCTGAGCCAGCAATTGTGATGGTTTCGCTGCCGGTGCTGATGCCATTCAAATCAAGTGCTCCACCAGAGAGCACGGATGTGCCGCCAGTCGTCGTGCCATATGCCGAAGCATTGCCGATTTTCAGCGTACCTCCACCCACTTCAATCGCGCCATTGAAGGCGGCGTTATTGCCGGTCAACGTAAGCGTGTTGGTATTGCTCTTCCGGAATTTTCCTGAGCCAGTGAGCACGTTGCTGAAGGTAAGGTCATCCGTGCGACTGATATCAAGAACACCGCTGTTCAATGCAAGGGTAGAAGGAAGACTCAGTACCGATCCAGAGTTTGAGAAGGTGAGTGACCCTGTACCACCGAAGGTGACATTGCCTGCGGTGAAGTTGCCGGCCGCTACAGTCAGGTTTCCTGAACCTGCCATACTGAGCGTTGCGACAGAAGTGAATGAATTGGCCAAGGTCGCATTGCCAGAGCCATTTTTGGTCAGGCTTCCAGAGGTCGTAAGGCTGGCGCCGGTAATTGAATAGTTATTCGATGAGTTGTTAAAAGTAACCAAGGCGGGGTTAACGCCACCAGCGGCAATGTTCACCGTGAAATTGCCTACGGCATTGTCATCGAAGGTAACCGTGTCACCCGGAACCGTTGGCTGAAGATATGTCGTAACAGCATTGCCCAGCACTGTCTTCCAGTTGGTAGTGTTATTGATGTCCCAGGTTCCGTTGACACCGCCATTCCAGCGAATGGTATCGATCGCTGTAATATTCAAGTCGACCGAAGTGTTTCCGGTATTATTTACGAGGTTTGCTACAACGCGCGGGGGCAAAGTGCCCAATGTCAAGCCGCCAAATCCCGATCCGCCAATCGTGCCGGCGTAATCAATGAGTGTAAATGAGCCAAGCGTAAGCGCCCCGGTTGAACTCACATTGATCAAGTTTGTACCGTGAGTAATGAACGAGTTGCTTGCGCTAACAACCAAAGGAGCAGCCGTTGGATTGCCCGCCAGGGTCATGTTCAGGCTTCCACCAGTCGTTACACCAAGAGTAAGCGTGCTCGCGGTGCTTAATGTGGTGCTTGTCGAATTGAAAGAGGTAACGGCCAGCTTCGCGCCATCTGCAACATTGATTGCACTTGTTGACGGAAGGCTGATCGTGCTCGTCGGCTTAAATTGAAGCGTTCCAGCGTTTACATTGAAGCTTCCGGTGAAAATACTGACCTTGTTGAGAGTTGGCGTTGCAACCACAGTGTCGCCCAGAAATGTCGTTTCGTTCGCACCCGGAATCTTAGTGAAGGTCCACGTTCCGGTACCGCTCTTTACGACCTGAAGGCTTGGGCTGTTATTTGTCCAGGTAACAAGTGATCCATCAATCTGCCCGTCGCCTGCACCGGACAATTGGAGAGTGGTCGCATTTGCATTGCCTGTGTTGTAAATGTTGCCATTGGCAATTGTCAGCTTGCCTGCATCAGATTGCCAATTCCAGTTTCCTGAAACACCATTCGTGATCGAGTTCATATCCTGAACAACAAAAATGGTGTTGTTGCCGCTCAGGTTTTCGATGTGGGGATCGGTGGCAACACCGCCGCTTCGGCCATCGAAGTTAAATGTATATTTGGAAACTGAGATTCCGCCTTGCAATTGCAGAGTATCATTTCCCGTCGTGCCGCCGGTGATATTTACCCGATAGTTTGTAGTTCCATTTGAAGCTCGTCCCAGCGCATTATTGTGGGTCAGGATGACATTTTGATTGCCTGTGCCTTGCAATATGAAGCTGCCTTGGTAGGCCGTTCCGATATTGCCGAAATAAACATTCCCCGATCCCTCAAAAAATACGTTGCCGCGACTGGCATTACCGTTACCTGCTCCTGCTGACCAAGCCGCTGGAGATGCGCTGCCATTGGCATTAATGCTTGTGTCTACGTTTATGTAGACATTGCCTGAGTTGGTGAAATCCAGCCAGGCATTATTGTTGGCGCCTCCATTACCGACATTGACGTTGCCATTGATGACAATGTCGCCCGAGCCTCCTATGCCTGTACTTGGCCCGATGAAGCCATTGATACCCAAAACACCCGTTGCTCCCGTGTTAAAGATCTGGGTATTGCTGCTGTTATTGAGGATCGATCCACGGGTCGTCGTGCCATTACCCATGGTGATACCAAAATTGCTCAGGTTCCACGTATTGGCATTCGCGTCAGAATTGAAATTGATATTCTGAACCGAGAGCGCCGCGGTCTGTGTCAACGTAGTTGCACCGCTAGAACCGAAGTTGGCGGTATCAGCTGTTGCGGAGGTCGGCGGGCCGCTAGGCGACCAGTTCCCTGCAGTATTCAGCACTCCATCGCCGCCAATCCAGGAATAGACTGCTCCTTCTGCTTTATGTCCCGTTAACCCCAGAGCTGCAACCCCCGCCGCTAGGACCAATGCACGCCGACGTCGAGCTGACATTTGAATTCCTCCAAGAAACGATCCGCAAATTCCCCCAAAATCTATAGCACGGTAATAATGAGCAAAGAGGTATGGAGAAATCGCCCGCAGTTTTTACTGTGGTTAAGCATTTTCCAGACCTCCAGTGAGCGATACTGGCTCACACTCCACGCGTTACTTTACGTTCGAATGCCCTAATTCAAGAAGCACCACGCAGTTGACGCACCTCAGATTTCTCAAACCCAAGGTTGAGTTATGATATCTCGAGTATCATTTTTTTCACCAATAAAATAACGAAAATGTATCCCAGCACAAAAATGGAGTAATCAGAGCATGCCGCATGATTTGCAAGAGGCAAGGGGAATCGCCAGAATTTAAGTCTTAAAAACCGGGCGGGAAGGCTACTTTTATCCGTAAGTTCCACTATTATGGCAAGTTAACTCTTATCTGGAATAGGAAGAGCTTCAAAACCTTTCGGCTCAGATCGATCCACCCTTGATCGTACAGATATTGCGTAAATAAGGGATATAAGGCCTACAAGCGCTATGAATCCTTGCGCGCTTTTGCCTCTTGCCCCATCTTGCCAAAGAGCAACAACGACGGTTTTCCAAATAAATGCGAGTTGTACGAGGATGGCAATTCCTGGAATAAGTGCATTTAGAATGGGATTAAACCGCTGGCGGGCAAACCTGGCGTAATAGATAATGTTTACTAGGTTCGCTGTCAGGTAAACGACAGCGATATACCACCCGAGAGCGCCGCCCCACCAGTTAGCCGTATCATCCCATCCATATAGCAACATCGGGGGAATTGAGCCCAAGATCGTGAAGATGAAGAGCACATGCAAGGCGTTCCAAGGTGAGCGATATTTGCCATGGAGTTTCCCAATCCACCGCGGCAACTTGCCCTCGCGGGCCATGGCGAAAATCATGCGGGATGAGCCAATCATGATGGGGATGAATGCCCCCAAAGATGCGGTCATCGCTGTTATGGAAACGAGGAATTTGAACTTACCCCAGGTGTGATCCACCATGGGAGCAACTGGATTTTGGATGGATGAATCAACCGCGTCGCCTGGGAGTTGAACCATGGAAAAGGCGGTGAAACCACAAACATACCAAAGGCCGACGATCAGGCATGTCAGCACCACAGCAATCGGGATTGTCCATTTTGCATTGCGCGTTTCCTCCGCGGCCGGTACCGCAGCGTCGCAGACCATGCACATAAGAGCAAATGGAAGCGCCTGTGCAACGCCCCGCCAGCCATCCTTGCACGCAGCCAGGGTCATCGGCTTTAACGTGAATGTCCCATGACGTACCGCGAACACAACCATTGTGATTGCCAGGGCCACAATGACAGCAATCTCAATCACCAGCAGTGTCGCGGCCATGTGTGACGAAACAACAATCCCGCGATACACCACCAAGGCTGCGACCAACATCATGCCGACGGCACCGAGCAGCCATGTCCATTCATTCACCGGTAAATGAATGCTGAGGATCTCATTGCATTGCTGGAGCAGCTCGTTGAGATATTGCCCGAAGATAATGGGCGGAAAGATCAGTGAAATGGCGAAGTAGATAATCGTCGTCAATCCCACCCACAACCCTGCTGACTCCCCCAGCGTTTTGCTCGACCAAGCATAGACACCCCCAGCCGATGGCATTTCTTTGGCCAGCATGCCGAAGCTGATCGCCGAAAGCAGCGTGATGCCCATCGCAATCAGCATCACGAAAGCGGTCCCCGATCCAACTTTTTCTGACATCGGTCCGAACAGCGCATAGATCGACAGCGCCGGCCCCATATATGCCGCGGTCAGCGCAGCCATGGATAACAGGCCTAATGCGTTTGATTGAAGCTTTTCTCCGTCTGATGACGCTTGCTGGCTCAACGGGGAGTTTGACTCCGGGTAGTTCGACATAGCACATTTTCCAAATTGGCGGCTTTAAATTAATGAAACCAGAAGAATCAATGCACGCGTACCAGACTTCCCTTCAATCAGCGGCACACAACCTGTTTAAGAACATGTTCATGTACCTTTGCGCATACAACCCGTCAAGAAGAATATACTGCCGTGACACTCGCGTTGCATCAATCGCGCAATTCATGGCGCTGATTGCCATGTTGCTGATGGCGGGCTCGATTCAGGCCCAACCTACCACTTGGCCTGCCGATCAGGATCCCCTGAAGAACCTTCGCCACGAACATCCACGCCTCTTTCGCACTGCGGACGGATTTGAGTCGCTGAAGAAGGTCGTTGCAGAGAATGAACTTTATAACGAATGGAAGAACCTGCTCGAAAGCGAGTCCGAGGAGTCCCGGCTCGGCGCGCCAGTCACACCGCCAGCGACTGCAGGCCAAAGCATCCGTGCGCTGATTCACATCACGCTTTTTGGCGGACTGTATAAGCTTGACGGTGATCCTCGTAAAGCTGCCCGCGCCCGGGATGAAATGCTGGCTGCCGCTGCGTTTCCGGATTGGGAGCCGGAAGCCGAATTGACTTTTGGCCCGATGACTTGGGGCATGGCCGTCGGCTATGACTGGCTCTACGACTATCTCAAACCTGAAGAACGCACAATCATTCGCACCGCGATTATCGAAAAGGGATTGAAAGCCGGGTTGGCCTATTACGAAAAGCCGCGACGCTGGGTGCTGCGAAATGAGAATCACAACCAAGTCGGTAACAGTTGCATGATTGTCGGCGCGCTGGCCGTTGCTGATGAAAATCCCGAGATCGCGCGCACGATTCTGAAGTACGCTTACAACTCCCTTCAGCATTCAATGCCGTCATTCAATCCCGATGGCGGATGGGCTGAAGGACCGGGTTACTGGGGATACGGCACCGGCTATCTCATTAATGCGATCGCTGCGATGGAAACAGCGATCAACACCGACATGGGCCTGAGTTCAGCGCCGGGATTTTCCGTTACAGGCAACTTCCCGATGTATGCCACAGGTCCATTCAGACATGCCTGGAACTTCAGCGACGGATTGGAGATGGATACCAATCCGCCGGTTCTCTTCTGGCTGGCCAGGCGATTTAACCATCCAGAATGGGCGATTCACGCGGTGCAGATGACGCGCGATCGTCCGAACATCTTTCATCTCATCCATGCCCCCGACGAAGCCCCGCCAGAAAAAATGCCCGCGAATCTCCCTTGCGATCATCTCTTCCGTGAAACGGCGGCCGCGTGTTTCCGCAGCGCCTGGGACGATCCGACCGCGACCTTTCTCGGCTTTAAAGCCGGACACCAACGACTCGGGCATTGGCATCTCGATGTCGGATCATTCGTACTCGACAGCCAGGGCCGCCGCTGGGCAATTGATCTTGGCCCTCAAGCCTATTCAGAAAACTATTTTGGCCGAGAGCGATGGACGTACTTCCGCGCGCACAACAAGTCGCATAACACGCTGACGATCAACGGCCAGGCACAAGATCCCGACGGCCAATCACCGATCGTCGCGTTTCTCTCGACACCCCAAAAATCATATGCAGTCGCGGACATGAGCGCGGCGTATAAGCTCCCGCCCAAAACCCTTTATCGTGGAGCGGCCCTGCTAAACCGCCGCGATGTGTTGATTCAAGACGATCTCAAATCGGATGAGCCGCTTGATATTGAATGGAACATGTATACGCGTGCCAAGATTGTGCCGAAAGGAAGGAACGCCACCCTTGCCCTGCGCGGCGCCAAAATGTATGCGCGACTGCTCTCGCCAGCTGATGCAACATTCGAGATCGGCTCGGCTGAAGCACCCGCAGGACAAACTCAACAGCCTGATGTGCATAGCTTGCGAATTCATCTCAAAACCAGCAGCGGTGCTAACCGAATTGCGGTCTTTCTCTCGCCAATAGAAGATGCCCAAACAGCAGCGCTTGAGCCGCTCACACACTGGGTTGATATATCACCGGTGAAGTAGTCAACACTGGTTACTGCTTCCAGTACGATAGGGTCCTATGATGCAACAATTTCACGTGCGCACGTTCCTGTCCGCCTTGATCTGCCTGTTCATTTCATCCCATGCCTTTTCCGCAGTCATGACATGGGAGAAAAATACGCTTGTGCTGGATAACGGCGTTGTCAGCCGCAAGATCGTTTTTGATCCGAAGACTCAGGCGATTCAAACGACCGACCTGACAATCAAAGGCGACAAGTTCAATTTCACCAAGCCACCTGGCGATGAATTTGGCTTTGAAGTGGACGACAAATCCTTCACAGGCGCATCCGGCTGGAAGATGGTATCGGTCGAGCCGGCAAGCGACGCGCATAAAGGCGAAGGTGCAACTGTTACGTTGAAACACGCATCGTCCGACAATGCGGCGCTGGAACTCAAGATCATCTATCTGCTCTATCCCGATTCGCCGACCATTCGGAAGCGGCTGATCATCAAGAACACGTCAAATGCCGAAGTGAAGCTCGAATCCGTGGACGTCGAGAAAATCGCGGTCGATCCGCACGATATCTCCGACACTCTTTATACGAACTACGCGCGCCGGGGATATGTTGGGTCATATATCGGCACGGCGTTTGACTCGATGGTGGTGCTGCACCACTCCGCGGCGCGCAATGGCATTGTGCTTGGCAATGAATCGCCCGGTTTCCTCAAACGGACTGCAGCGTTTGTGGATGACTTTCAACTGACTGTCGGCCTCACCCACAAGGATCAGCAAATTCCTTTCCGTAAATGGCTCAAACCCGGTGAAACGTTTGAAAGCCCCTGGTCGTTTATCTGTCTGTATCACAACACCGATCGCCCCACCGACGCCCTCTCCGGCCCCGCAGCCGATTATGTGCGGAAATACATGGGCCTGCATCTGATGCAGATCAAATATCGCCCGCAGTTTCTTTACGACACATTCGTGCCGTTCGGCGACAAGCTTTCCGACAAGATGGCCTTGGAACTCGGCAAGGCCGCGGCCGAATGTGGGGTGAAGGATTATTTGCTGGATGCGGGCTGGCACAAGAACGAAGGCAGCGCTGCCAAGGAAGCCTGGTCGCGCACCTGCGGCGACTGGCTGACCGAAACCCGCAAATTTCCTCGCGGCATGGGGCCGTTTTTTGAAGATCTGGAAAAGATGGGAATGAACAACGGTATCTGGATGAGCATTGCCACGGTTGGCGATCCAAGCAACGTCTTCAAAGACCATCCGGAGTGGCTGGTCATCGGCAAAGACGGCAAACCAACCAATCTCCACATCGTCCGCGACCGCATGTACACCGCGTGCATGACGACCGGATGGTATGACCACATCAAGGAATCGATGCTGAAATATGTCAAAGAATGCAACATCAAATATCTCATGCTCGATCTGGCGTTCGTCAACGGCGCCTACCGCCACGATGGCGCTTTCGGTTGTTGCGCGACCAATCACCCCCATAAGGATCAGCAGGAATCAACATGGATGATGTACCAGCGGGCATGGCAGGTGCTCGATGATATGCATCAGGCCTATCCGGGGCTCTACATCGACTTTTCGTACGAGGCGATGGGCGCATTTCAGTTGATCGACCTCGATGTGCTGAAACATGCCGACGGCAACTGGTACATGAACTGCGATGATCCAGCGCCGCTTGGCTCGTTGCGCGTCCGCAATCTTTCCTGGTGGACAACCGGGGTCATCCCGCCGGAGTGTGTTTCGATCGGAAATCTGCGGATGGATGGGCCGTATCTGGATGTGATGATGTGCTCGCAAACCGGCTCTTTCCCGGTGATGCTCGGTGATCCACGACTGTTAAAGCCGGAACAACGCGCTCGCTATAAGCAATGGGGCGAATGGCTCACCGCAGAGCAAGCCAAGCACAATTATCTCTTATATCGCCAGGATCTGGCCGGCTTCGGCGAACCGCAGGAAGGCATGTGGGACGGGTTTCAGCGCATCAACACCGACACGCAGGAAGGCGGCATCGTCGGCGTCTTCCGTCAAGGTGGAATTGAATCTCAGCGGACTGTTTGTGTCGAACGACTCAAGCCGGATGCGAAGTACCAAATCACCCGCGCGCCGGAAGGCAAAGCCATCACCACGATGACCGGCAAGGAACTGGCAGAAAAAGGTTTCCCCGTCACACTCAACGAAAAATACGACGCCGCGGTCTTCGATGTTTCGGAGAGTAAATGAGATTTGAGCGGAGAGACTTTCTCAAAAGCTCGCTCGCGGGATTAGGCGCGATGCTCTCCGGCGGCGGAATGACGTTCGCCGCGGATGATTCGGCGCCAACGTCGTCCGGAACGGCTCGCCTCGATGGGAAATTTCACCATCTCGAATTTGATCTGGGTGCCGGTCGTTTCAACCTTCGCCCCACCAAGGGGCCACCCCTTCTCCTCCAGGCCACCGCAGCGGTTGGTGTGGGAGCCGAAACCATTCTCGTTGCGGATGCGAGATATTCCCGCAGCAGCCAGACGCGCACATCCGAAACGCCTGGCGTTGCCGGACCGACACTTGTCGTCTCCTGCAAGGATTCGATGGGCCAGCTCAACCTGGAACTTTCCATCACCCTGCTGAACGATCGCCCCGGTGCGGTCTTTGAATTGTCCGCGACCAATGTTTCGGAAGCTCCGATTTCGATTCCGCATATCGAAGCACTGCGCGCCGTCTTTAGCGAAGAAGCCGGGCTCGGATTCGGCACATTCAATTTCCCGATAGCGCGCATCCTGACCAATGGTTATATGTACTACGATCCGGGAACGCTGCTCGATTCGATGGCTTATGCGCATCGGGACATCACAAGCTGGTGGAACATAGCGGTGCATATGCCGAAATCGAAGGAGTCACTGATCGTCGGACATTTGGACAATCGAACGACTGAAGGCCAGATCATCACCGGCTGGGATTCGTTTCGTGGAACACCGATGACGCAGGCAACGATGAACCTGACAGCGCGTGGATTGACCCACCAGCGGTTCACGCTCAAACCCGGCGCAACCCTGAAATCGGGCCGCGTGCTTCTGCTGAAGTCGAACGATCCTTTTGCATCTCTGGAAGACTATGCCACGACATGTGGGCAAGTGAATCAGGTTAAACTTAATCCGATCATCAACGGCTGGTGTTCGTGGTTTTACATGCAACACAACACGACCGAAGCCGAGCAAGTACGCAACGCGGAGTTCATTGCAAAACATCTCAAACCGTATGGGATGGAATGGGTTCAGATCGACGATGGATACCAGCGTGCCTTTGGCGATTGGGAAGCCAACGAGCGCTTTCCCAAAGGAATGAAATGGCTTGCGGGCCACATTCGATCGCTTGGCCTGAAAGCAGGTCTGTGGCTCGCGCCGTTTCTGATCAGCCGCAATACCACAGTGGCGAAGGAACATCCTGACTGGCTCGTACACAACACGGATGGCAGCCCTTTTGTGTCCCGACAGGAGTACGTGCTGGATATCACCGTGCCCAAAGCACGCGAATGGTATTTCAACCTCTTTAAGAGGATCGCGGAGGACTGGGGATACGACTTTATCAAGATCGATTTTGTCGAGCGGTCGATCCTGGCAGCGCCGAGATACGCTGATCCGACCATGACCCGGGCAAAAGTCTATCGGCTCGGCATCGAAACGATCCGCAAGGCGATCGGCCCGGATCGCCATCTGCTCGATTGCGGCCCGGCGATGGAGACGCTTGGAATCGCCGACAGCATGCGCATAGAGCTCGATCTCGATGCCGAACGATGGGAACAATACGTCGGCAATTTCAACAGCACGCTCGCGGCGATGGGCAACCGGTATTACTTTCATAAACGCACGTGGATCAATGATGCCGATCACCTTGGGTTGAAACTGCTCAACATCACCCAGGGCCAAAGCGCCGCGACCATGATTGGCCTTTCGGGCGGAACAACGATCTCCGGCGATCCGTTGCCCGATCTCGATCCCGAACGGCTAGAGATTTTGAAAAAGACGCTGCCTGCCTATGGCGAAGCAGCGCGTCCGACTCATCTATTTGAAAACCCTTTCCCTGAACTCTTTTCACTTCCAATCAAAAAAGACTCGCTACGCTGGCATCTCGCCGCCTGGTTTAATCGCGACGCGACCGCGACCTGTCAGCGCGAGCTTGAACTGGCCGGCCTTGGGCTGGATGCAAAGAAGACTTACCTGGCATTCGAGTTCTGGACACAAAAATTCCTGGGCGAGGTTGTCGGTAAACTTCCGCTGCATTTCGTGCCGGCGCAGGTGAACCTCGTCGCGCTGCGAGAAATGACCGATGTGCCGCAGATCTTAGGCACCGATCGGCATTACACTCAAGGCGCCATCGAGCTGGAAAATGTCGCATGGAACAATACTGCATTGACCGGCCAGGCACTGGGCGCACCCGGGATGAAATGGAGGATGTCTGTGCATGTTCCTTCCGGCTGGATATTCGATGCCACCTCAAAAAACGATCACTGGACGACATCTCTCGACAACAATATCCTGCGCGTGCAATTTGACTTTGGCGATGCCTCAAAAGTCGATTGGACCCTTCAGTTCAGGAAACAATGAGAAAAGTCATTCTGACACTAGCTTTGCTGGTGATGTCGATGCCATCGATCTCGATGGCTGGGGACGATCCGCTGGCAAAGCTTCGGCCGGGTCATCCGCGTCTTTTCCGATCAGCCGCAGAATTCGATGCGCTGAAGAAAGCAGTTGCGGACGATCCGGTGCTTCAGCAGTGGTATCGTCGGCTGATGACGGATGCCAAGGAGATGATCGAATCTTCCCCGATCTCGCCGCCGCTGGGATTGCATGGAGGACAAGCACAGCTCGCCAGCCGGCGCATCTGCACGCTGGCGGGCCTCTATCGCATCGACCATGACCCTGAATACCTCGCCCGCGCAAAGGAAGAACTGCTCGCAGTCGCGCGGTTCCCGGATTGGGTGCCTGCCATGGAGCTTTACTTCGGAGAAATGACCTTTGGCATGGCGGTCGGTTACGACTGGCTTTATGACGAGCTCACGCCCGATGAACGAGCGCTGGTTCGCAAGGCAATCGTTGAAAAAGGACTGCAAGCGGGCATCGATTATTACCAATCGCAACGAAGATGGGTGCGCGGAAACGGTAATCACAACCAGATCCCCAACGCCTGCATGATCATTGGCGCGCTGGCCATTGGCGACGAAGAAACAGAAAAGTCGCGCCAGGCCATGACGGACGCACTCAAGTCGATGGCCTATTCGTTCAAGTCGTATGACCCCGACGGCGGCTGGGACGAAGGCCCGCATTATTGGTGGTACGGCGGGCAATATGTCTTTCGCCTGCTCGCAGCCCTCGATTCGGCGCTGGGAGACGATCTTGGTTTGAAGGCAACGCCGGGGCTGTCGAACACCGGCGCGTTTCGCATGGCCACGGTTTCGCCGAGCCGTCAGAACTTCAACTTCGCTGACGATTACGACCGCATGTATCCCTTTCCGTCGCCGGAAATGTTCTGGCTGGCCCGCGCGTACGACCATACGGAATATGCGATTCACGAGCGGCAACTGGTCGGCGACAAGCCCGGAATCTTCCACCTGATCTTCTGTGACAACCACGCGCCCGCCAACACGCTGCCAACCGATACACCGCGCGATGCGATGTTTCGTAATGTCGATGTTGCCTGTTTTCGCAGCGCCTGGAACGATTCCACCGCCACGTATGTCGGCTTCAAAGGCGGCTGGAACCGCATTGGACATTGGCATCTTGATATCGGCTCGTTCGTCTTCGAAAGCCAAGGCGAACGGTTCGCGATCGATCTGGGGCGAGAGGTGTATCAGCTTCCCGGATATTTTGGCCGGCAGCGATACGATTACTTCCGCGCCAACAATGCCTCGCACAATACGCTGACAATCAACGGCCAGCGGCAGGATCCCGCGGGCAAATCTCCAATCGTGGCGTTCCAGTCCACCGACGACAAAGCCTATGCGGTGGCCGATATGAGCGCTGCGTACAAAATGCCCGCCCAGTCGCTGCGCCGCGGAGTTGCGCTGCTCCAGCGGCGTGATCTTCTCGTGCAGGATGACATCGAATCGACCGATGCTGCGGACATCGTCTGGAATATGTACACCCGCGCCGACATCAAGCTCGATGGCCGCAAAGCGACGCTCACGCTGCGCGGGACAAAGCTCTACGCACAGATCGTTTCCCCCGCAGACGCAAGCTTTCAGATCGGTTCTGCCAATGCGCCCAAACCGCAGACACAGCAGCCGGATGTGCATAGCCTGCGGATTCATCTCACAACCAAAGCGCCGCAACAGATCGCTGTTTTTTTGAGCCCCCAGGAGAGCGCCGCCGCGCCTGCTTTGGAACCTTTGGCAAAATGGATCGCAGCATCGCCAGTGAAATAGCATGATCTGCTGATCGGAGAAATTGATGAAAAAGCTCATGATTCTTGCTCTGCTTCTGATTTGCGCTGCTGCCCAGGCCGACGTGCGCCTGCCGCGATTTTTTAGTAATCACATGGTTTTGCAGCGCGGCATGAAAGTGCCTGTCTGGGGATGGGCCAATCCGGATGAAAAAGTCACCGTCACTATCGGCGCCAACTCCCAGACTGTAACGACAGACACCAACGGCAGATGGCGCGTCGAGATGCCCGCGATGGAACCGGGGGAGCCGACAACAGTTACGGTCGCGGGGAAGAATTCAATCACCATCAACGACGTGCTTGTCGGCGAAGTCTGGTTGTGCTCCGGCCAGTCAAACATGGAATGGCCCCTTTCACGCGCTGCCAACGGCCGGGCTGCGCTTGCTGCGGCAAATCGCCCGGCACTGCGCCTCTTTCAAGCCAAGCGCGATTTCAACGAAAAGCCCCAGGATGATGTCATCAGCGGCCGGTGGGCTGCCAGCACTGCCGCCACCGCCCGCAACTTCTCCGCAGTGGGCTATTTCTTTGCTGTCGAACTTCAGCAGAAGCTGAATGTGCCTGTCGGGCTCATCGAAGCCGATGTTGGCGGCACGCGCGCTGAAGCCTGGATGCCGATCGAAATATTTGAATCGCTGAAACTGCCTTATGAACCCAAGTGGACTGAAGAAATGGTACAACTCAGCACACCGCCCGGCGCCACCCAGCCCGTTGCGGCCTTGCCGATGGAAGCGCCCGGCGTGCTGTTTAACGCCATGATCCATCCCCTCGCCGGATATGCGATGCGCGGCGCACTCTGGTATCAAGGCGAATCTAATGCGCCGCATCCGGAAAAATATTACGAAGTGCTTAGCGCCATGATCCACTCGTGGCGCGATGCCTGGAAGCAGGGAGATTTTCCTTTCCTTATCGTGCAGTTGGCCAACTACAACGTCTCTGATGCAAACGATATCCAAGGCGATGGATTGGGTGGCGGCTGGCCCAATATCCGCAAAGCCCAAACGCGCGTCGCAGCCGATCTTCCTAATGCCGGGATGGCAGTGACGATCGATATTGGCGAATCCAAAAACATTCACCCGGGCAACAAAGCCGAAGTCGGCCGACGGCTATTTCTGGCAGCACGCAAAATCGCCTATCACGAAGAGATCGAATTCTCGGGGCCGAAATTCACTTCGCTTCAAATTGATGGCGATAAGGCCATCCTCACCTTCACTCACGCCGACGGGCTCAAGAGCAAGACAGAACAAATCGAAGGCTTTGAGATCGCCGGCGAGGATGGCAAATTCGTCCCCGCTGAGGCGACGATTGCCGGCGACAAAGTAACGGTGAGTTCTGACCAGGTGACCGCTCCAAAGTCTGTTCGATATGCCTGGGATGACGATCCCAAGTGCTCGCTTTACAACAGCGCCGATCTGCCCGCGGAGCCGTTTGGGGCGGATGGGAAATAAGCCACCTTTCTCACTCAAAACTATGCATCGCCGCGGCCACGCCGTCGACGGTGATCGCTTGCATCCCTTCGCCGTGAACGACCCGCACGCGCGGCCCGATGGGTTTCCAGCGATCGGGTGAGTTGCCGAAAAGGCACACCGTCGGCATGCCGATGATCCCCGCAAGGTGGGCCGGCCCGCTGTCGTTGCCGATGAACAGCGAGCCGGAAGAGATCTCGTTCAGCAATTCGACATAAGTGGCCGGCCTCCGCACCTCCGCTGACGCCGAGATCTGGTCGATCGCCTCCTGTGGCCACTTCTCCAGTTCCACCTCGCCAAGCAACACGCGGACACTGGTGCGTTTGCGTTTTAACTTCTCTACCAGCTTCACGAATCGCTCGACTGGCCAGCATTTCTCCGGCTTGCCCGCGCCGGGATGAATCACGACCGGCCCATCATGCGACCGCCCCACCGGAACGCCTCTTGCCACAACGGATCGCAGCATCTGCCTCACCCCCGCGGCCACCATTGGCCAGGCGGCCAGTTGCGACACCAGCACCGCAGCCATGTGATTCTGCAAGACCGCAGGCAATTCCGGGTCATTCACTGGCGCGTCATCCACGGGCTTGGTCTTCAATCGAATCAGCGTTGCCTCCGACGAAAATTTCGTGATGTTCCGCTCCCACACATCGCCGGGATCAGATACAAAGCTGACGATCATCTGCGCCCCATCCAGCGTCTTGCGATTGGCTTCGGGCAACTCCGGGTCCTCTGCATGGAGCAAATGCCACCCATGCTCGACATCGATCGCCTCCACCCCAATCACCCGGCCCGCGAGCGACCCCTTGCCGGCATGCGTCACATAGCTGATCCGGCTTTGCGCAAACATCCGTCCCAGCGCCATGGCAAGCGGAAACGTGACGATAAAATCGCCCAGCGCCGCCTGATGGAAAATAAGCACATGCCTTCGAAGCATCGAACCCGCGATGATGAACCAGAAGGGTTTGGAACGCAATCTGCCCTCTTCTCTGAGGTGCCGTATTGGGTTCGATCTGTATATTTCGTTCATCCAGTCTCAATTAGGCGCGCAGTTGAGACGATTTTTTCGCGGTGGGAACATTTGGGAAATTCTGGGAAATTTACGCTGCTCCAATTGGTGGGTTTGTTTTGTCAAATCCGATTGTTGATCGTTGATTGTCGAATGTTGAAATGGCATTTACAACAATCCACATTCCACAATCCACAGCTATTATTCAATTGCCAAAGAGTGGAGGCATAAAATATCGGCCTCTATAAGACACGGAGGTGTTGCGCGCCCAGTGTCCGCGACGCGCAACATCTGGAGGCAAAAATTCAGAATCGTTCGGCAAAACTGGACGAAATATTTTTTTAGAAGGAGGATTTCTCATCCGCGGGGTGTTGCGCGCTTTTTGTCGAAAGGCGCAACATTCAGATCACGATCTGATCGTAAGCATCGCCTGAATCTTACCATCAAGGCAACCGCGATCAGTCCACTGATCCCCGGCCACAAGGCCGCGGGCGATGGAATGGGAATGACAGTCACATTGTCAAACGTGACCGTGTTGCCGTTTGGTGCATACACCGAAATGGCCAAATCCTTTGGCAGCGGTTCTTCAAAATGCAATGTCTGCGTCGCAAACGGGCTGCCGTCGGGATTGAGTGCCTTGAAGCGGGCGTCATTCACGTCGATGAAGTCGATTTCATAGGTGATCGGAACGTTAGCGAACGGAGCAAGCACCAATTCACCGCTGGGGCTGTCCAGCGCTCTCCCCGATCCCCCGCCATCGCCTCCGCGAAAGGCGAGGATCTGGTCACGCTCGGGAACGCGCAATTGCAGCCACTGCGAATCCGACAACGTCGGCCCGGTGGCCCCAAATGAATTGTCCGTCAGGAAAATCATGAATTGCGCGTGGCCTTGCTCGACGGAATCTTTCAGCAAGGTATCGATCAAAACTTTATCGCCCGGATGAACCAGGCGATTGCGCGTGGTGTAATCACAATCCGATCCACCGATCACACCTGGAATCTGCACATCTGCAACACCGACGAGATTCAATTGATCGTTTTGCTTTGCCGAAGCCCGGCCGGGGTTCAGCGAGAAAAATTCCCACGTGTTATCGTCGAGTTGTGTTCCATCAAATGTCTCGACGCCATTTACAAAGCTCGCCCGCGCCGGAAGCACAAGCCACAAAATCGCGGCAATAAATCCCCACACAACAAACCCGAGAGCACGCATCGGATCCTCCATTTCCACGCGGTCCCTGGTGCGGTGGCGAATACAAATTTGATATACCTTCTGAAACTGGATCGTTCCCACGCGTGTCACCCACCACCAGGACCAGAAGATATTAGACCAGATAGTGGAAGATCTGCATAGCACAATTCAGTGCTGCAAAAGCAACGATCGGCAACCGTCTTTAAACAAACGGTGCGCTATGAAAATGCTATATCTTTCCTAACAGAAGCAGAATCACCAAGATGAGAAGAACCAAGCCAACGCCGCCGCTGGGATAGAATCCCCAGCCGGCACTGTATGGCCAGGCGGGCAGTGATCCAATCAACACAAGAATCAAAACGATGACCAGAACCAGTCTTAAAGTTTTGTCCATGATTCTCTATCCTTCAAGCCACCAGCCCGATTGCTGGTGGCCCTGCTTTTGAGATTCCCCTTTTGGTTGCTTCACCATTATGGACGGACCGTTTGTTTTTCGTGCTCAACACTCGTGCTGCCATCGGGATTGCGATAGACGGTCGTCTCCTCATGCTTGTGGCCACCAAACCAGCCGGGCTTGTTGGTTTCTGTATGCGAAACTTCCTCGGCACAACCGAGCATGCCAATAAATGGCGACGCCACAACCGCGGCCAGAATCCACGTCTTGACGATGCGACTTTTCATAACGAACCACCTTTCGGTTCTAACTGTGTGCCCCCTCACCATGGCGGCAAATATAATTGGCCGTGATTGATCTCAGGATCGGGTTATTGCGGTAGAACCGAATCAGGGCCGCCCCGATTGGCTAAACTTACCAGTTGCTGTGCAATCCTTGTCACAGGCAAGCACAAGGAGATCATATATGACCATGATGGCTGAACGTGCTTCTACAAATAATTCGCAAAAGAAGGCCCAGGTCGAGCTCGCACTTTTTGCGCCTTATAACGAAGAAGTGCAGTTGCTGGGCAGTTGGGAAAATTACAAACCCATTCCCATGACCAAAGGAGAGGATGGTTGGTGGCGCACTTCTGTCAGCCCGCCTGATGGAAGACATCTTTATAGCTTTCGCGTGAAATCAAAGAGTGATTTCATGCTCGACCAAATAGTCGATGTGTTCGATCCGTATGCACTATCTGTCACCGAAGACAAATACGAACGTTCGGTCCTGCGCGTGAAAAATGGCCAGCGGATCTGGACAGAATATCAGTGGAAACACGATGAAGTTTCCCTGCCGGCCAACGGCCAGTTGGTTATTTACGAATTGCATGTCGGCGACTTCGCGGGAAAACCAGCCAATGCCTCGCCGCGGGGAACATTTAACGATGTCGTCGCAAAGCTGGATTATCTGGGCGATCTTGGCGTGAACTGCCTCGAACTCATGCCTTTCCAGCACATTGGGATCCTAAGCTTAGAATTCCACGTGGACAAGTTGTCGCG
>JADMIO011406745.1_pt1 | contig 73941 bp, 55 predicted proteins | sample 8958161 | NCBI WGS metagenome assembly JADMIO01 (sample SAMN16585339, study PRJNA669376) | soil metagenome | isolation source: Crop rotation soil | place: USA: Cullars Rotation, Alabama | collected 2011
GCCGCGACTTCAAGTCACGTGAATTCCAAGCTTCGGATCCCACTGTGCTGGAAAGCGCTAGCCTGAATTCAGAAAAAGCCTTCTTTATGGCCTCATTTCAAAACTGTAATTAATTTTCTATTTTGTACGAATTATGCGCTGGCCACCGCGTCCTCTCCAGTCTATACGAAACCTACTATTTCTTCTTTTTCTGCTTATCGTTTCCCCGATGGCGCGGGGCGCTCGTGTCACAACAACCGACGATGGAGCGCCTGCAGCCGACACCATGATACTACCGCGGGCACAAAAACAAGGCATAGAGGGACGGGTTCTGCCAATGATTAAATTGGATGCAGTTAGTTCGGCCAATATTTTACCATTGATGGCGAAGAGTTCATCGACAGCCAAAATGACTTCAACCCCTGCCTCACCCACGTGTACCAACACTACGTTCGTGCTGCGGATACCAGCTCCCGCCGGCGCAAAAATTGAATTGAAAAAAATTCAAACCTCCGTCGCCGGTTACTTTCTTTTATCCGGCAACCTGATCTTCCCGGATGGTCACCATGAAGGGATTCTTCTTACCATGGACAACAACGGATTTATTGGCGCTCAACAAACCCTGTTTATCGACAGCAAACCCACAACCATCCACGATGCCAAAGCGCTGTCCAACGGCAACGTCTTCATTGTGGGAACGATTGACGACGGGACCAATACCATTTTCAGCGCGCTGGTGAATTTTAGCATGACCCTCACTTCCGCACGAAAAATAACATTAACGGAAACGCCGCAAAAACTAACGGCAGATATCATCGATGTTAGTACGCTCCTTGAATATTCCATTGGCGTGCAACTCACGAATAGCGGGTTAGGCATTCTTTTAAATGATGACCTCAGCATAAAATGGACTTCGCGGGTGGATCTGCCAGGGTTGGTTGACCTGGTCGGGTTTAGCGACTATACGTGGGCACCTCTTGCCCTTATTGCGAATTGTGTGGTTGGTGGCAAAAATAATATTGTCCTCAACGAGCTGAATGCAAATACAGGTCTTATCAATTTTAGTTACACAATGGAAGATGGAACCTGGGAAGCTATCGGGCTGGCCACGACTCAGTATGACGCCCACATCCGGTTACTTGGAGTCCGAAAAAATGCAGCCAACCAGTTTGAAATTTTCCGCGACAACATAGCCAGCTCGCCCCGGCTCGAATTCAGGCATCGCTACACTTTGCCAGAACCAATCGATTTCTCTGTAAGCGCCGCTATGGACAACGCGGGCGACGCCATGGGCATCAGCCTGCCTGCTTCTGGCAAACTAATCCTGATTAAACAGTTTGCTTATTATCAAACGGTCCCCGAACACATACGCGAATACAATGTTCCGGTTGGATCTGCAATAAAGTCGATTTCGAGAAGCTTTGATGGCGGTTATTTATTTGGATTAAACAAAAGTGATCTCGGAGAAATCATGCTAATAAAAACGGATAGCTCGGGGATCCTACCGACTTGCGGCTATACGGATCTTTCAAGCGATTTCACAGAGGAACTGGGACAACCTTTATATCCTTCGACCGGCAGTGCGATTGTTTTAAATCTTACAGCACCTGTACCTAACCCTGGCTTCACATCGCTATCGGTTTCGCCTTTATTCGACTGTCGCGAAAACTTTTGTCCGTCACCCCCGGTTAACGACACGTGCCTTGCTTCTTATACCAAGCTCCTCCGGTCAAATAGTTACTCAGACGGCTTTACTCAATATTTTTTAATGAGGAACAATGTGCACCTGGTAAACACAAGAAGACTGGATCGCATAACTGGCACCCTGAACACAGAAAGAAGCGGGCTTAAATTGTTTGACGAACAGGGAAATTTTATTAAGGCCATTTCTGTGTCGCTCAACAACAATCCAGCCAGTATCGGAATAAAAAAAGTGACGGACTCCACCTTCCTGATGCAGTCGTATAGCACAGTAAATGGGATACCCGTTTACACATTTACGTTGATGAATGATGACCTGGCACCTATCTGGTCAAAAACCTATAAGTTCTGGGCCGGATTTAATTTTACTAACGATGGAACGTTGTTAACCCTTCACCGCGACGTTGAGGGGAGTTATTATTTTGCCGGAGTCCGGCTGGGTTTCAATGAGTCTGCCGGGGTCATGGCTGCGAAACTGGATGCCAACGGTGATCTCCTCTGGCAAAGAATGTTCGCATTCAATGGCTCAACATTAATTATATCATCTTTGGCCTCCACTCCGTCATCGCTGATCGTATTAGGCGAAGGAAATCCGCGCTCCTTTACGTTGCGCCTTGACAAGGAAACCGGTGATGTTTTAAATGGATACCAGTATGATGTCGGTTCAGACGGCGGGCTTGTTGAACCGTTGCTCTCGTTCGACAACGATCGCATCATTTACGCAGGCAAAACTGCTACAAGCAATTTCCTGATGGGCATCTTTGACACTCTGGGAAAGCCCGTTATTATGAAGACCATTCCGAACTCTTCTATTCCGAGAGCATCGACCTTAAAGGCGGACAAGCTTTATGTCAACTACAATTATTACAATGGGACTTCGTACAAGGATGTATTGCTAAAGACCGATTCGGCACTAAACATCGAATTTTACAACGAATACGATCCTTCGTTTTTCGGTTACCCGATTGGGATGGGCGTGGGTGACAACGGGTCAATTTACATGGGAGGCGACACATATTATGAGCAATACTTTGATCCCTTTATAAGAAAATATGAACCCAATGGAAAGTTGGGCACTTGCGCTTTTACATCCGGATCGCCCGCGTTGACGACAGTCGACCCCAATGCAACACCGTTAAGCTTCACCGAAGAAGCAAATGTTGCTCAATCTATTGACCTTCCGTTGCAATACAACGCAGATATAAATGGTCAAAGCGTTAGTGGTGTTGTTTGCAGCAGCACGCCACAGTGCGATCTTTTAACAATGACGGGGCCAGCCACCGTTTGCCAACTGAACAGCCCTTACAATTTTGCCATCAGAAAAACACCTGGTTGCACGGTCATACCTCAGTCCTTTGTCGATACAAGCCTGGTGAGAGTAACCAAAATCACAGATACGTCGCTCACCGTTCAATTCAAAAAAGCGGGGACGCCGTGGATTAAAATGAAGCTTGACGCTGGCTGTAAGGTCTTTTGGGACAGTTTGCAGGTGAATGTCAGTGACGCCGCCGCCCTTCTCAGCCTGGGAAAAGACACGACTCTCTGCCCTGGCCGCACAATTTTACTAAATGCGAAGAGAGGATTCAATAGCTATCAATGGCAGGACAATTCTACTGATTCGACTTATATGGTTATGGCGCCGGGCACCTATTGGATAAAGGCGACGGATGCCTGTGCCGACGTTTTTCGTGACACGATAATCGTTTCGCCGGCTCAGCCAATAGTATTTACACCTTTAGTGGACCGCTCAAAATGTAATAATGATACCGTTCGATTGAGCGCCGACTATGGGTTTACAAGCTACGCCTGGTCGCCAGACTACAATATCAGTTCGGTTTCACAGCAGACGGTGATTGTTAATCCGCAGCGCGACACGGACTACTTCCTCACTGCTCAAAACGCGGAGGGGTGTTTTATTCATGATACAGTCACGGTACTTGTAATGAGGTCACCGGCGATCCAATTAGGCAACGACACTTCATTTTGCCAGGGACAAGCGGTGTTGCTCGATGCCGGTGGTGGCTTCAGTTCGTATGCGTGGAGCAGCGGTGAAATAACCAGACACATTTCTGTGAGCAAAGCCGGGGAGTATTCGGTCATTGCGTCGACGAATCAGGGCTGTCGTTCTTTCGACACGTTGCGGGTGGTGACCGTATATGCAAATCCCGTTGTCTCGCTTGATAAGAATCCGGGCTTGTGTATGGGATCAAGCAGGGAACTGGACGCCGGCAGTTTTTCAAAGTACGCGTGGCAGGACGGATCAACGGCGAGAAACTTTGTCGTGCAGGACGTGGGGAAGTATTATGTTCAGGTCACTGACAACAATAATTGTGTAGGCAGCGATACCACGATCGTAGCCACACTCTATTCCTCGCCGGCAAAATTTCTTCCCGCAGACACTTCTATTTGTAATTATGAATCCCTGGAGGTGACTCCGTTGACCAGGTTTCCAAAATATTTATGGAGCAACGGAAGCACTGCGTCTACCATCCAGGTAAGTCATGAGGGCGATTATTGGTTGCAGGTAACGGACGACAACAACTGCACCGGCAGGGACACTATCGTTGTGTTTTCCAAGGAATGTTTGACAGGCCTTTTTGTGCCCAACGCTTTTACGCCTAACGAGGACTCAAAAAATGATGTGTTCCGGGCGCGACTATTTGGTGTAATAAAGCATTTTGAGCTCCGTGTGTACAATCGTTGGGGCCAGGTTGTGTTTATATCGAACGATCCTGAAAAAGGCTGGAATGGTAAAGTTGCAGGAGTCGATCAGGATCCGGCCGTTTTCATTTGGATGTGCCGATATCAACTCGAAGGTCAACAAGAAAAGCTGGCCAAGGGTACTGTTACGCTCATAAGGTAGAAGGTCCGGCATTTCAATGGCTCATGTTACCGTTTGCCCCTGGTAATGTACCAATCAGGTGGGCAGACGATTTTTTTAAAAGCATCGTGTAATCAGTGATTGAATTCTTAAACGACTAACTCCCATGGAAAAAGAGATACTGTCAATGCCTCCCGGTTACCAGCTTTACAAAGAGCGCGCTGTTTATCTGGGAACATTTCTTGGAGGACCGTTAGTGGCAGGGTATTTATTTGCTGAGAATTTTAAGAGGCTAGGGGAACAAGCCAAGGCAAGGCTGGCATGGTTGATTGCAATCGTTTCCACAATCGCAATTATCGGATTACTTTTTATCATTCCTGACATCGAAAAAGTTCCCAGCTACCTAATTCCGATTGTTTATGCCGCAATAGCTGAGTACTTAGTACGAAAATATCAGGGCACTTCGATTCACTCGCACATTGAAAAAGGCGGACAGGTATATTCTGCCTGGAGAGTTGTGTGGATTGGGCTGGTCGGAGCAGCGATTGTGTTCGGAGTTATTTTTCTCCTGATCGTATTGACCAATGCAGCGCTGTTATGATGAAAATAAAAGTCAATGATCTGTACTTCGTGCAGAGTTCCGGGTCAATCTCTGCTAAATAGCCCGGGCTGAACCACTGCTTGCGTTACGGTCGTCGTTAGCATTTACGGCGCGATCTCTGTATCAAAGGAGCCATTGGTAAGGTGTCTTGTAACACCCGTGCTCAAGCTTACAACATCGCCACTAAAAGTACCCTTCACCTGCGTCGCGGTAAGAGTTGTTATGGTTATAGTACCACTACCACCATTATTAGACTGATAAGGTCCATATAAAATGTTCAGAGGTACATAAGGTGTATTTGCCTTCAGTGAATCCGCGCTACTGATTATGAGTTCAATGGTCTCTTTGCCCGCCGCATCGAGGGATGTAATGTTCATAACGTAATTGCCGCTAAAAGACGATACTCCATATATAGCCTCGGCATTCCTGTGGGTTGTGGTCACGCCGCCTTCTGTTTCAATGATCACGTTAGCAGGAGCAGTTCCCTTATCAGTACTGTTTTTTTTACAAGAAGTAAAAAACAATGCGCAAAATGCTGAAATAAAAAGTACGTGTTTCATGAAATCATTTAAAATTAATACAACTGCAAATTGTCTTCGTAAAAAAAATCTATTGCTTATCTATCGATTAGCAGTTCTTCTGTATTGGTTTCAAGGTAAATTCCAAAAGGGCCGATCAACCATCCGGCGCGCTGAAAGGAAAAAGTTACGATGAATGAATCAATTTCTTTAACAACGCCTTTAGTATTATTAAGAGTTCGGGTTTCTCGCGGGACCAGTAAGCTTGCTCATGTTCAGCAAGCAATTCTTGTCGATGTTTTAGACCAGGTGGCTGGCGGAGAGAGAGGGATTCGAACCCCCGGACCTTTTGGGTCAACGGTTTTCAAGACCGCCGCATTCGACCGCTCTGCCATCTCTCCGGCGCAAAAATATGGGTTGGATGTTTGACAAAAAAATTAACACGGAAAATAACCACATCATTTTTCCCGACGCACCATTGCTCCAGCCATTGTAGAAAGGATTGTTCCTTTCATCAATTCTTTAAACCAAAAAATTCAGTCTTTTCAGAAAAAGAAAAACCGCATTCCTGATTGTTGCTTTTCACCTTTTATCATTCTGAACTCTAAGTAAGTTGGGCAAAAATTAAGAATGAAAAATGCCATCAGCCGAAAACTTCGGAGAAAAAATGATGTTCTGAGGAAAAAGATACACGATACCTGCGGCGCACAAGTCGTCCGCCTTGCCGAAAATGTCAATGAACGCCTGGAAAGTCAGTTTCTGGAACATGTCATGGCCTTCGAGACACAGTATAAAAAAAATAAACGGGTACGGATCACAGACAAACTTGGCAATCCCGCCTTTACACCGGTTCATAAAATCCCCGAGGATCAAATAGAGCAGGAATGGGTGGTATTGTACCATTACATGTACGACAAAGGAATTGATCTGCAGGTATGCAGCCCAAACATCAAACCGCGAGAGCTGTATCGGTTTGCAACTGAAGAACTGTTTAGAATGAAAACAGATGATATTTCAATGCCCGGCATGAAGACGTGCTTCATTTACGACGAATTTTATCCCGATCATGCGTACGACAACCAGCAAATGGTGGTTGATTATTGCATAAAAGCGTTTTTTGTAAAAAGAGAGGTGTGCAACTTCTGTCTTAACCACACCCTGACCTTAAACCGGTACAAGAAATTGTCATGGCAGGAATTTCAAAGCCTCATGGACTGTTATCATCTTAGTTTTAATGAAACGAAAAATGTTGAAATTAAAGTTGATCACTCGCTAATAAAAGACAATACCGGCGAAGTATCCGGCTCTTACAAGGCGTTGTTTATAACACACGATGAGGAGCAGGAGAAAAGTGGCAAATGGAAAACGGAGCTATGCTTTGCAAAAAAATTCGGGTTTTGGCTAATCACTAATATACAAATCGAGGGAATAGACTTCCGCTGGTCAGGTTAAATATGTAAAGAGACATCTCCCGGCATTCGGCTACCGTTGCTCGTTCCGGACGTGGTTCTATCGCAATCCATTTAAGTTGGTGCACGCTCTCGTCGTCCGACACGGTGTACGACCCATTGCTATGATCATTCCATACAATAGGAAAAAAATAACCACCGTTGGAAAAAGCGGGCCATTACCGCCCCCGATATCATTTTATCTTGCGTCCGCAAATCAATTACTCTTAACCTTAAACTTTATCAAATGAAAAAAAATGTAATCGTTTTACTCCTGGCTCTCTTAAGCCTGGACATGTACGCAAAGACCCTAACGGGAGACAAAGTTGATCCACTGATCGAACACAGGTTTCAAAGACAATTTGGACACATCGCAAATGTTTCGTGGAAGGTCATCGACGACATTTCTATCGCTACGTTCGTCGACCAGGGGCAGGAACAGCAAGTGTATTATTTCAGTGACGGCGAGATCTTTGGGTTTGGAAAAACCATAAGCAAAGATGCATTACCCGTAACCGTCGCCAACTCTGTCAGCGCAAGATTCAACTCGGCAATCATCCAGACAGCTTACCAGTTTCAAACACAGGATGCACCGACACGTTATTACATGCGCGTGGTTAATTCCCGCTATTCAATGATACTGTCGACCGATGAATTCGGAACAGTTTATGTTGAGCGAAAAGAAAAACTGAAGTAGAGAGGATCAATTCACAGAAAGCCATCCAAACGGATGGCTTTTGATTTTCCATCGATCCACCGAGCTTAAAGCAAATCCGCTTGTTGAATCCCGCCGCCGTTGAGTTCCGTTGATTCTCCACATTGGACTCTGTGGAAATTTCGCCGTGAGATACGTGACCGCCTTATAAGGGGTCAGGCGAAGATTACCAGTTTCAGACGACTGAAGAGAATATTTCTTTATATTGAAACAAATTCTGCTTATGGACGAGCCTAAAGAAAACAAACCACTTTCGGCGCCACACCCATCGCAGGCGGACGCTAAGACTGAAGACGCCAGGAGCGCGCCGTCTCCCCCGTTAAAGAGAGAACGTCAGGAAGTGATTACTGTGCGAAACTGGCGGGAATATTTGGGTGAATCCGCTCTGATCATTTTTAGCGTCGTACTTGCCCTCGGCCTCACAGAATGGTTTTCCAAACTTCATGACGAGAAAGAAACATCGCAGATCCTGCACCAGCTACGAGATGAGCTGATAAGTAATCAAAAAGCAGAAGAAGATCAATATCAATACCACAACAAGATCATGAGGAATATTGACTCTGCGCTACGAAATCCTGAATATGCTCAAAAGTTCCTTAACAACAGTGAGGTGCATATAAATGTGCTAATTGACAGCGGAGTATTGAGACACGATCTCAATGATTTCGTTTGGGAGATTGCAAAGCAACACAACGTGTTTTCGAAACTGGATCTGTCTACCTATGCACTTCTCACAGATCTTTACGACAATCAGCAAAAAATCGCAAAGGTCGAAGACGAAATCGGGCGGCTTTTGTTATCGTGGGAATCCAGAAAGCAGGAAAACCTGAGGACGACCTTAATCCTCATGCATGATACTTATGTTGCATGGGCCCTCGGCGAACGTGCACCGAGGTTATTACACCTTTATCCAATTGCCATTGAAAGGTTGAAAGACTATTAAGACCGGTTGCAAACTTGGCATCGCAAATGTTAAATAAGTCAACAGCCCTGTATGACATGTTTGAATGTAATACAGCGGGAAAATCAAACGCTTCACCGTGACTGAACGCAGCGGGATCATGTTTGCCGCATTCAGCCATAGCAATTTTTTTAGTACGCTTTATATTTAAAAGACTTGTCCGGGTACGGAGGAACGGCCGGCACGACGACGGGTTCTTTCCTGATTAGTTCTTTCAAATAATTGATAGCGTATTCGAGTTGTGCGTCTTTGCCCATGAATGTTTCGTTTGGCAGGTCGTCCACTACCACATCAGGATCGACTCCATGCCCTTCGATGAGCCACTTCCCTTCGGGGCCATACACACCGTATTCGGCAGCCGTCGCAATTCCATTGTCGACAAGAATATTATCTGAACTGAGCCAGATCTCACCGCCCCATGTGCGCATCCCGATCACCTTGCCGAGACCCAACCGCCTAAAGCCCTCGGTGAACGCCTCTCCATCGGAACCCGTAAACTGATCACAGAGCACAACCATGTGTCCCCGGAATGCATATTGCATGTTCCAGTAAGGTTTACCTGTTCTCCCCTTCCAATACATCCAGGCTTTGCGCATCAGCTTTTCGAGGATCCAACTATCAATATTTCCACCGCCATTATGGCGAACGTCGATGATGAGTCCCTGCCGGTTGTAAATTGGGTAGAACTGTTTGACAAAGTCGTCCATGTCTCCGCTGCCCATCGCCTTTAGATGAATATAGCCTATCTGACTATTGCTACTGCTGTCGACCTCATTCCGCCTGGTGAGCTCCCACTCATTGTAACGCAGCATCGTTTCCGCAAATGCTGAAATTGGATTTACATCCTGTGAGTAGGTTTGCATTTGCCTGTTTAACAAAGTGAGCTTCACCGGAACATTGACTTTATTGGCAAGTGCCATGGAAACGTCCTGCACTGTTTTTAAGGGAATTCCATCGAGCGAAGTGATTATATCTCCAGCCCGGATTGACAGATTGGGCTTGTTGAGCGGCGAGGAAGATTCGGGATAGTCGGGATCGCTCGCGTAAATATGATCGATCTTAATGCCTTTCGGATCTGTTGATAGCCTTGCACCAAGAAAGCCCGTTTGTATCTGGTCTGGCGAGGTGCGCTTATCACCGCCGAACACAAAGGTGTGCAAAGTCGAAAGTTCCGACACCATCTGCGCAATGAGATCATCCAGCTCATAGCGATCGGTGATCCTGTCGATCAGTGCCTCATGTTGTTTCCTTACCGCAACCCAATCCACTTTGTGCAAATCACGGTCGTAAAAATAATCCCGCATCATGCGCCAGGCATCTACAAAAATTTGTTTCCAGTCTTCGACGGGATCCACTTGAAAATTCGAGTTCGCAAGTTCGACTTTGTTTTTGTCTACATCGATCTTCTCTCCATTCGCATTTCCCGATGCCATCGTTCGCCCTTTCATCAAAATGATTTTCTTTCTGTCCGCGGAAATCCGGAAATAGTTTATACCGGATGCGATCTCCACAGGTTGAATTTCTTTGCTGTACTCGGTTTTTACTGCAAAGAGTTTTGCTGAGCCGTCGCTGGCATCGCCGTCGTCAAGCCAGTAGATCGCTCCGTCGCCCATGGCAAGATCCCGCAGGTTGCCAGGCTTGATGGGCACGGTGTATAGCAAACGTTTGCTAAGAGTCCAATCGATACGCTTATCTTCTGTTGCCGTTGATTTTGTCTTTATTGTTTTGTCATCTGCTTTTTGTTTTGCGGAGGTGTCGTCGGTTTGCCAGGCATCCTTGTGTGTGAAAGGAAATTTCTCAGAAGTATCAAGCTGCAATGCATAGATTCCCGTTGTTTGAGTGTAATAAGGCTCCGGCTGGCGCGAGCCCCACGGAGAGCGCACCTTTGTTGTAAGCTTTCTGTCAGAAAGGAAATAAAGCCAGTGGTCGTTGGGCGACCAGGTGGATGTGTAACTGTCAAGCCGGTCGGAAGTAATGGGCGTCATCTTGCCTGCAGCGGTCTCCACCACACTTATCACAGAGCTTTGGTTGGCGAGGGCGTGGCTGAATGTGAAATAGCGGCTGTCGGGCGACCAGCTTATGTCGCCAATTCCAAAATCGTTATCCGTATATTGAAATTTCACTGCCCCGGATGAAGCATCCATAACGCGAAGTGTTTCCTCTTTATCAACGTAAGCGATATACTTTCCATCGGGCGAAACAAAGATTGCCTTGATCAATATTTTGCTGTTCCTGGTTAGTTGCTGCGGTGAACCGGTTCCATCTGCTGCAGTTTTCCATATCTCAAATTCGCCGCTTTCATCGGATAAATAAATAATCGTTTTTTCGTCCAGAAAGTGAGCCTCTTTGAACCGGATTCCGCTTTTACGGTTTATTTCCACCCAACGATCACCCTTAAGCGGAGCTACAAACAAACGCCCCCGGCTCACGATGGCTGTATAATTTCCCTTCGGCGACACGCTCGTAAATGTTATCGATTCAATCGGGTTCTTTATCCATCTTGGCTTGCGCTGATCAAAGTCTGAGTTGAGGGTAATGTCGAGCAACTTCTCCTGGTTGGCGTCCACATCATGAACCCAAAGATCTGCACCCCGTTGATAGACGATCCTGCCGCCGTACATTGACGGCGATTTGATATCCCATTCCCTGGAAAAGGTTAATTGTTTTAAGGACTTACCTTCCTTGTCCATCGACCAAAGGTTCATTGACCCATCACGATCCGATGCAAAATAAATCCGGTCTTTGTAGATCATCGGGTTGAAACTGGTTCCGTCAAAATCGCAGGTCAGACATTTGGCTTCCTGTTTTCCATCAAACTTCCACAGTTGCTGAATTGTTCCTCCCACATAGCGTTTGTTATTACTGCCTTGTTTGGGTAAGCGTGAAAAAAATAAAACCCCATCGCTATCGTAACAGCCATCCGAAGCCTGCGCCAGTGGCACGAGCACGTAGGATAAGGTGTTGGGATCGAGCTTTATGATCTGTTCGTCCGGCAGGCTACTGTAACGACTGCTGGTGTAGAGGATCTTTCCGTCGTTCGTCCATCCCGCTGGTTTGATGCGGCCATCAAAATCATACGTGAGTCTTTTCGGCACACTACCGTTGATGCTCATCAGGTAGAGTTCGGAGCTTCCTTCGTATTGTCCCACAAAAACAATTTGCTTCCCGTCCGGCGAAATAAGCGGGTTTCTTTCCACCCCCGGATTTGTTGTTAATCGTGACGTGATGCCCGACGACATATCGTACTTCCAAAGATCTCCTTCCGCTGTAAAGACAACGATGTTCTGATAAATTGAAGGCGTGCGGTAGTAACCCTTTTGCTGCGCAAAAAGTGTATGACCCGAGACAAAAAATAAAAGAAGTAACCGCAGAGAAGATTTCATACAGAAAGTTTTGATTGCCTAAAGATACATTGTCGCTATCACTCGATTCTCGCCGGACCGAGACGGCAACAATGGTTCATGTCGACGGCTAAAATAAACTGATAAATTAAAAGCAAGATCTGATAGCGTGAGAAAATGGCAAAAAAAAGTGCGGGAACTAAACCGGCAGTGAAACAAAAATCGCCGACTGGCCATCGGAACCGCCTTTCCTTTTCACCCTGATTTGACGAATGATTGGGAATGCATTTCGCGAAAAGAATTCACTAACGTGCCTCGAAACTTTCATTCATCCATTTCTCCAGCGTAGCGGTTGTCCATGTACCGGGGACAATGATTCTGCGAATGGTAAACAAAGGATCGCTTTCGTCGCGTCTCTCCGAGAGTTGAAACGCGGCTTTGAAACCGCGCGATTTTAATTGTGCAATGGCCTGCTTGTTCCACAGGCCGAACGGATATGCAAAATAATTTACTGGCTTGCCGGTGATTGCTTCAAGTTGCCTCGATGGTCTGTCAACTTGCTTTATCCAGTCGTCACCCATATATTTCTTTACGTTGCTATGATCCCACGTGTGCGATCCGATAGTATTTCCTTCGTCGGACAGTTGCTTTACTTCTTCCTTAGTCATATATCCTGGCCTGCCCAATGACACTGTCATAATAAAAAACACTCCTTTAAAACCGTACTTGCTCAACTCACGGTCGGCAATGGTGTATTGTTCTGCTCGGGTGTCATCGAAAGTAATCATGATTGGCCTGACAGGGAGGGGTGCTCCCCTTACCAGGTAATTGTAGAGTTGGTCCGGCGATATCGTATGGTAGCCATTGTCGGCTAATGATTTTATCTGCTCACGAAATTTGTCGACCGGTACAATGTAATCTTCTGCTCTTTTAGAATCGGAAGCGGTCCAACTCCGGATCTGATGATAACATAAAACCGGCACCTGTGGCCTGTTCATCACAGTAACGGCATTATCCGCCGGGATAGCACCAGTGGAAGCGATCAAATTCGGTGCGGCGTTGGTAATTGCAGAAGGGAATGCATTAACCGAAGCGTTCGATATGCATCCGGAGAAAGAAAATAAAACGCAAGCGGAAAGAACAAATGAAAAGATATTCGGTCTGGGTTTTTCAAATGGGTATTTCATAAGACGGATAAAAACGGGTATCCTCTATAACGCGAATCTTGAAAGTTTATTTTCACGCGAAGGAGGAATAGGTGGTAACCGGAAAACCAGGGCAGGATAGGCCCGGCACCGCGAGGCTTCTTAGGAAAATTTCGAAGTAAAATTTCATATGACGCACCTGACAGGTGCTCTCAAGTTGCTCGCGACATGCAGAACATCTTATGACTTCCAGCTTGGGACAACGTCACTCCGAAAAGCTTTCGGCTCGCAGCACATTCATTCTTTTGTCGAGGTAAAACATGAAGTGATACACCTTTTGCACCGAATCTTTTTCATCCATTCCAGGTTGCCTGCTTCTGATTTCAAATTTGTGGCTGATCGACCATACGACTGCCCGATCATCTTCTTTGCAGACGTTTATCGGACCGTAGCCGATAGATTGGTAAGAACCATTCTTAAACAGTTTGCCGGTCACGTAATCCCTGATCGTCTCTTTTGCAAGTTCTGTCGCCGAACGCTTGAATTGAGCATTTACGATCGCCGGCGCAAGGAGTAATAAGAAAAGAAATTTCTTCATGGCTTAGTCTTTAAGAAAAATTAGGTTATGGAATTTATTCAAAACGAAGAGATGTTCGCGCCGCTGAATGATAAACGGTCGCACAAATTCATGACCGATTCATTTTTTGTCTAACTTCCGCCAGCCGCTGAATAGTTAGCTGTTTTGTTTTTTTATCAACCACCTCTTGTCAATAAAACATTTTTTATGGCTCTTTTCAAAAACTGGCATCGTCACGATCTTGAAACGCGAACCTTTGGACAACGTCTTGCCGACAATGTAGCCAATGGTATGGGCTCATGGAGATTTATCGTTTACCAGACAATCATTGTGTTGTTCTGGATGTTTCTGAATTTGACTGCGTTTATTTTTCATTGGGATCCCTATCCCTTTATATTATTAAACCTCTTGTTCTCAACACAGGCGGCTTACGCGGCGCCAATCATTATGATGGCGCAGAACAGACAGAGTGATCGCGACAGAGTGCAGGCACAGGCCGACTATGAAACCAATGTCGAAGCAAAAAAGGAAATCGAACAGCTGCAAATGAGATTAAACTCCATTGAACTTGACAAGCTTGACAAAATCATTCGTTTACTAGAAGATCTGAAAATCGATCCCGTGAGTCTAAAAAAATAACTGCAATGAAATCATGGTGGATGTCAATTGTACTATTTGGATCGCTGGGAATGTCGGCTCAAAGAAATGTGTCCATTAGTTCGCCGAATAAAGAAATCCTTTTTTCACTACACGTAGCGCCGTCCGGTCTTTCCTATAGTGTAACATTCAGGCATAAACCAATCATCAATGTTTCTGAACTAAAACTCGCTTTCCTGGAAACCGGTGAGTTTGGCAAAAATTTAAAATCAAAAAGAGCTCTTTTGCGCGATGGGGTGGAGAACTACGAGCTGATAACGGGAAAAACGAGTTCCGTTCATCAGCACTATCGTGAAGCTGTCATTCCACTGGAAGAAGTCACGACTCCCTATCGAAAGATCAATATTATTGCCAGGGCTTTTGATGAAGGGATCGCATTTCGATGGGAGCTGCCGGCGCAACAGAACTGGTCGCGTTTTACACTCACAGATGAACACACCACCTTTCGCCCTGCAGGCGATCCCAATGTGCTCGCGCTGCTGCTTCCCAACTATACGACCTCGCACGAAGGAGAATATACGAACGCGAGATTTAGCCAGCTAAAAGAGGACACTTTAATGGACATGCCGGCGCTTTTGCAATTCGAAGGACCAGTTTACGTTGCCATCACTGAAGCAAATTTGTTTGACTATGCCGGAATGTACCTGACAAAGGAAAAGGACGTTTTGTTTTCAAAGCTCTCGCCGCTGCCGCATCAAACAGAGATGAAAGTGAAGGGCACGCTACCACATTACAGTCCGTGGAGGGTCCTTTTGATAAGCGACAGGATCGGCAACCTTATAGAATCGAATATACTCACAACACTAAGCGAACCGTGTAAAATAAAAGACGTTTCATGGATAAAGCCCGGCAAAACGACTTTTCCCTGGTGGAATGGGAATGTTGTACCCGATACGATCAATGCGCCCGGCAATAATTTTGTCACCAATAAATATTACATCGACTTCTGTGCCCGCAATGGTCTTGAATATCACTCCGTGGTAGAATATGGTTTGCACCAATGGTACAGCGATGATGGTGTCGGTTTTCAACCGGGACCCCATTCCGATGTAACTACTCCTGTTCCCGGCCTCAACATGAAAGAAATTTGTGACTACGCCACGTCCGTGGGCGTTGGTGTACGCGTTTGGGTACACTGGGCTGCGCTGTATCCACGGCTTGATACAGCTTTTGCTGTGTTTGAGAAATGGGGTCTGAAGGGAATGATGGTAGATTTTATGGATCGGGATGACCAGGAGATGGTAAACATCCAGACAGAAATACTTGAAAAGGCAGCTCAGCATCATTTGCACATTCAATTTCATGGTGCCTATAAGCCAACGGGCGAAACAAGAACCTATCCCAACGAGTTCACCCGCGAAGGTACCCTAAACTATGAAGTGAATAAGTGGGACAAGCGAATAACTCCGGACCATGATCTCAATATCGTGTTCACGCGCGGACTGGCTGGACCGACTGATTACCACCTTGGTGGTTTTCGCGCCGTTCCGGATTCGTTGTTCAAAATACAATATACACGACCACTGATGTTGGGAACGCGTTGTCACATGCTCGCCATGTATGTGGTGCTGCAAAGCGCACTGGGGATGGTTTGCGATTATCCCGAAGCCTACGAAGGACAACCCGGCTTCGAATTTATAAAGGTGGTGCCAACGACCTGGGACGAAACGAAAGTACCGGCTGCTATCCTGAATGAGTATGTTGTCATTTCAAGAAAGAAAGGAAACGATTGGTTCACGGGGGCTATCAATAATCACGAATCGAGAGAGTTGACCATTCCATTAAATTTTTTGGGGCAGGGTCCATACGTCGCACAAATTTATTCAGACGCGGACGATGCGAATCTTTATCCGAACCACTTAAAAAAGGAGACGAGAAAAGTTTCAAGCGGTGACAATCTCTCGATCCATTTGGCCGCGGGTGGCGGCTTCGCGATACATTTTATGAAAGTGACAGAATAGAGATCAGTCGACCATCTTTGAATGTCGAGGTTAAATTTTTAATGGCAATATGGACTACAAAAATTTGGGCACATCGTCTCTGGAAGTTTCCAGGATCAGCTTTGGCGCATGGGCGGCCGGTGGCTGGATGTGGGGTGGAACAGATCGCCGCGAGGCAGTCGGGGCTATCAGAGCCGCATATGATCTTGGCGTGACATCTATCGACACAGCACCAGCTTACGGCCAGGGAGCAAGCGAGGAAATTGTTGGCGAGGCGATCAAAGGTATCCCGAGACACAAACTTCAAATTATGACGAAGTACGGTCTCCGCTGGGATGTCGCCAAGGGCACATTTCATTTCAGCAGCAGGGACAACAACGGAAATCACATTGACATCTATAAATATGCAGCCGGGAAAAGTATCATTAAGGAGTGCGAAGATAGTTTGCGCAGGCTCGGCACTGATTATATCGATCTGTATCAGATCCACTGGCCGGATGTTACAACGCCGATCGCGGAAACGATGGACACTGTGGCCGAATTAATCGCACAGGGCAAGGTACGCTTTGCAGGAGTTTGCAATTACAGGAAAGAGGAACTGGAGGAAGCGAAAAAATATGTTCAGCTTGTTTCTAACCAGGTCCCATACAGTATGGTAAACCGTGGTATCGAAAAGGATGTCGTTCCTTATTGTCTGGAAAATAGCTTATCCATCCTTGCGTACAGCCCCTTGGAAAGAGGACTACTGACAGGCAAGATCAAACCGGGTCATCGGTTTGCCAACGGAGATCACAGACCGGGTTTGAATTCGTATAAAGAAGCGAACATGGCGCGAACGAATGTGTTTCTGGAAAAAATCAGGCCACTTGCCACAGGAAAAAATATTTCCCTTTCCCAATTGGTCATCCGCTGGACTCTCGAGCAACCGGGCATTACGGTTGCGCTTGTCGGCGCAAGAAATTCCAAGCAAGCCACAGAAAATGCAAAGGCGGCGGACGTGACGCTGACAACTGCGGAACTTACGTTCATAAATGAACAATTGATCGAACTACATCCTCCCATCCGCTGATCCGCGCTATGCAACGATCATTCGATTCCGCAAATCATTTCTAACGCGTCAGTGCAGCTTGAACAGTGAAAAATTGTGAAGTGAACTCACGACGGTTGAGACCGTCCCGTTTGACTTTCCCACAATGTTTAAAGGTGTAAGTGCTTAGTAGGCACGGGCAAAGAGAACTCTTTGCGTCGACGGCTTTCCGGTTAAAATGCATTTGCCACTTTCCAATTCAGAATTCAGCGGAATGCAACGAATGGTAGCCTTTGTTTTTTCTTTGATTGCTTCCTCGGTTTCAGGTGTTCCATCCCAATGCGCCAGCACAAAGCCGGTCTTTTGCTCCAATGTCTCTTCGAATTCTTTCCACGTATCCGCCTTCGTAATATGCTCATCGCGGTAAGCCTTTGCTTTATTAAACATTGCCTGCTGAATGTCACCAAGCAAGGTTATGATGTAACCCGACAGTCCGTCGATGGAGACACTTTTCTTTTCTTTCGTGTCGCGTCTGACTACTTCCGCAACGTTATTTTCGAGGTCCCTTGCGCCCAGGGCAATTCGCACAGGCACCCCTTTCATCTCATATTCAGCGAACTTCCATCCCGGTCTTGTTGCATCGTTGTCATCGAGCTTCACGGATATATTTGACGCCTTAAGTTGTGTGACCAATTGCCGGGCCTTTTCACTGATTTTTTCCTGTGCGGCAATTTCCCTGGCTGGTATCGGAACAATGACAACTTGCAACGGAGCGATCTTCGGCGGCAGGATCAGGCCGTCGTCATCACTATGCGCCATCACCAGCGCGCCCACAAGTCTTGTACTGGCGCCCCAGCTGGTAGCCCAGACAAATTCCTGCTGATTGTCCTTATTTAAGAATTTTACGTCAAAGGCCTTTGCAAAGTTTTGCCCGAGGAAGTGCGAAGTGCCTGCCTGCAAGGCTTTCCCATCCTGCATCAGCGCCTCGATGCAGTAAGTGTCTTCTGCACCGGCAAATTTTTCACTGTCGGTTTTTAGTCCGCGTATAACCGGCATCGCCATATATTCTTCGGCGAAGGTTGCGTATACATTCAACATTCTTTTTGTTTCTTCAATAGCCTCGTCTTTTGTAGCGTGAGCGGTATGACCCTCCTGCCACAAAAACTCAGCGGTACGCAAAAACAATCTCGTGCGCATTTCCCAACGAACCACGTTCGCCCATTGGTTGATAAGCAGGGGAAGGTCGCGATACGACTGTATCCAATCTTTATAGGTGTTCCAAATAATAGCCTCGCTTGTAGGGCGGATGATCAGTTCCTCCTCCAGTTTTGCTTCCGGATCTACAATCAATTTGCCTTTTGCGGAAGGATCGGTTTTGAGTCGATAGTGAGTAACAACAGCACATTCCTTCGCAAATCCTTCGGCATGCCCTTCTTCCCGCTCCAAGAAACTTTTGGGAACGAACAATGGGAAATAAGCGTTCTCATGTCCGGTTTCTTTGAACATCCTGTCCAACTGATCTCTCATGTTCTCCCATAAGGCAAATCCGTACGGCTTTATCACCATGCAACCCCGTACGGCGGAATAATCTGCGAGGCTCCCTTTTAAAACAAGGTCATTATACCATTGCGAGTAATCCTGTGCTCTCGATGTAATTTCTTTGCTCATTTTTGTTACTGTTGTTTGGTCTGGTACAGGCATTCCGGCCCGCGATGCGCACATACAAAAAAAATCTCCTGCCGTTGCGACCCGTCATAAATTTTGCGTGAAGATAATTACAGACGCCTTCACGTCCCTGAGATTTTGTTGTATTCATTTCCACGCAAATAATCAATTCTATTCATTGACCTTAACAATCAAGACGGCATTGTTAGCGGCAAAAGCCCGACGTTTAACCAGCCGCACGCCACCAACAGCGGCGCAACTTTAGTTTTTGCTTAACGTAAAATGCTTGAAATTTACCATGCGACGGCAGAAAATTTGTTGCTCAATCGTTTGACCTACCAAGTCGCGCAAAAGTAGTAACTTCATTATATAACCGATTAAACTTGTTGCCATGAGATCTTCAATTCTACTCCTGGTTTTATCGGCCATCGTTTTGGGAAGCTGCACTTCAGCCTACAAAACCGGCCAAACACCCGATGATGTTTATTTTTCTCCCCAGCGTTCTCAAAATGAATATGTAGACGTAAAAGACAATGATAACCGCTACAATGGCAGCGATGATCAATATTACGAAGACGAGTATTTGCGAATGAAGGTCCACAATAGATTAGTCTGGTCCCAGCTCGATGATTATTATTATAGTCCCGGATACAATTACGGCTATTACAATAGCCTGGATTGGAATAATCCATGGAGCGGTTCTACTTATTGGAACTATTACTATAATCCCTATTGCTCGCCCGTATTTATCACTTCAAAGACAAGCATGGTCTACAATCACCCAAGAGTTTTTAATTTGAATACCTATACTAATAATCAAACCACGAGCAGCAACTACAGCCGGTCGAAAAATGGCAGCGGAACGTACAACAACGGTTTTAACACTTACAACCGGCCTGTGAGGATGGTTGGTGTCGGCAGTTCAAACAATAGTGGGAGCTCGACAGGCAACTTTCTCAGAAATATCTTTAATTCCGGGTCTTCTAATAATAATAACAGTAATTCTTCCTTTAGCAACCCATCAAGAAGTTCAAGCAGCAGCTCGAGTTCATCTGGTGGCGGAGGCGGCGGTGGGACAGCACCCGTGAGAAGGTTTTGACTTGTTCGTGTGAGGCCTTTTATCCGCACAGGGCTGTTGTGACCCGCGACGGCCGCAGGTCACAAGGTTCAGCATCGATCAGGTTGCATTCATGTACGTTCTTATCTCTAATCATCCACAATTGTCCTGTATGAAATCTACATTTTTCATAACGGTTATCCTTTTGTCCGCACTCTACTCCTTCTCACAGGAGCCGGCCGATGCATTGCGTTATTCCTGGTACACGCAGGGCGGCACCGCACGGCAGCAAGCGATCGGTGGGGCTATGGGATCATTGGGTGGAGAAATATCCTCAGTGTTTGTAAATCCCGCTGGACTCGGTTTTTATCGGACAGGCGATCTTGTTTTTACGCCCGGCTATAATTTTCTGAATAATAAATCTTCCTTTCTCGGCAGAACAGAAAAAGATAAAAAAAATTATGTCAGCTTTGGAACCAGCGGTTTTGTAGTTGATGCCGGCAGCGACAGTAGAAAATGGTCCGCATTCAGCGTTGCCATAAACCGAACCGCCAACTTCGGTAGCAACATCTTATATCGCGGCCAAAATAATTCGAGTTCGTACTCTCAAAAATTCCTCGAAGAAATACGGAATAACAATGTCAGTGATGCTAACGCTGTAGCCCAGAATTTTCCGTTTGGTACCAGCCTCGCGTTTAACACTTACTGGATTGATACGATCAGTGGCGGAAGTGCAGGTAACTACCAGTTTAAAACGCGTGCTCCCATCGCCGGCGGTCTCTTGCAGCAAAACGCGATTGAGAGCAGGGGTGGAATAACAGAAGTGGCCCTGGCCGGTGCAACCAACCACAACAATAAATTTTTGGTAGGCGGCACACTCGGCATCCCGATCCTCTATTACAAGAGAGAATCGACATTTCTGGAGGCTGATGCAACGACTAATCCTGACAACAATTTTGATTTTGCGTCTTTCAGCGAAAATCTGACAACATCCGGCGCGGGGATCAATGTAAGAGCCGGTATCATTTACAAGCCAACCGACCTTTGGCGGCTTGGCCTCGCCATTCACTCACCGACTTACTACACGTTGACCGACAAATACAATGCATCTGTTACAACAAACACCGAAACATACCAGGGCACGTTAAGCCAGACGCCTGCTGATATCGGAGTAGCAGCCCCCGCTGAATTTAAATACACATTATTTACTCCCTATCGTATTATCGGAAGTGCTTCTTATGTGCTTAGAGAAACGCAGGATGTAAAAGAACAAAAGGGTTTTCTCACTGCAGATATAGAATATGTGAACTATAAATTCTCGTCATTCCATGCCGGAGGCGATAACCCGGATGAGTCTACTCGGGCCTATCTGAAGTCTTTAAATAAGGCGATTGACAATGCTTATAAAGGAGCCTTTAATTTTCGCGCCGGTGGTGAAATAAAATTTACGACGGTGATGGCTCGCCTGGGTGTTGCTTACTACGGCAATCCCTACAAAAATGTAAACGGCGAAAAAGGCAGCCGATTGCACCTGAGCGGTGGGCTGGGCTACAGAAACAAAGGCATGTTTGTCGATGTCGCCTATGTTTACACGATCAGCAAAGATGTAAATTTTCCCTACAGGCTACAGTACGCACCGTTTCCGGCAGCGAATATCAAGGGAAATGCAGGGAATGTGCTACTGACGTTGGGCTTCAAAATATAGACTAAAAACTGGGATCATTTACCGCAGCCTATCGCCGCTTAAAAGATAATCAAACATTATTCAGAGCGTCCTTTATTTTCTTCAGATCAACGGGTGAATACCACTTGATATCCTTGTCTCTTTTAAACCACGTCATTTGCCGTTTTGCATACTGCCTGGTATTCTTTTTGATCAATTCAATCGCATCATCCAGTGCGAGGCGCCCTTCCAGATACTCAAAAATTTCTGAATAGCCGACTGTTTGGAGGGCGTTCAAACTTTTGTAGGGCAATAATCTTCTTACTTCTTCCACAAGGCCCGCGTCGATCATTTTATCCACCCGCCCATTTATGTTTCGGTGCTGGTCTTGTTTAGGCAGCTCCAAACCGATTTTAGTAATTCTAAAGCTTCTGTTGACTTTTTTTCGTTTGTGAAATTCCAGAATCGAGCTACCCGTGATCTCTGCCACTTCGAGTGCCCGCATGAGTCGCCGCGGGTTTTGGATTTCGCCGATACGAAAAAATCCTGGGTCTTTTTCTTTTACTTCGTTTTGCAGCCAGGTGAGTCCTTTACTTTCATAATTGGCAATGATCCGACTGCGAATAGCGTGGGGAACAAAGGGTACCTGATCCATTCCCTCACAAAATGCTTGCAGGTACAAACCAGTTCCGCCTGCCATGATCACAACGTCGTGGCTCTGAAATAAATCGTTTGCCGTTTGCAACGCGTACGCTTCAAACGTTCCCGCATTGACATTGTCGTGTATAGAATGTGACGCGACGAAGAAGTGTTTTATCGTTTGTAATTGCCCGCTTGACGGCCGCGCGACACCAATAATGAGCTCCCTGAAACATTGACGACTGTCTGCTGAAATGATCGCAGTATTAAAATGCTTTGCCAGCTCAACGGCAACGCCGGTTTTTCCGGAAGCCGTTGGCCCGGCTACAATCACTACCGTTTTGTTTTTTTCTAAAGACATTTGATTGCCTCGTTACCAGCAAGGCCATGAATGGCCATTGACAAAACTCTTATTCAGCTAAAACCCCGTTGGCCATCGGCGAACGGGGCATGCATTTAATATCTCGGCATTGCTAAACTTCTTCGCCGCCCTCATCTGCTGCCTCTTCGCCTAAGGTGAGATCGTCGGATTCGCCCTCTTCGCCTTCCTGCCCAAAGCCCTCTCCTACCTGTGACAGATCATACTTCTCTTCCACGTCAGCAAACTTTTCTCCGAGCAGTCCTTTTGTGCCGTATTGACTCGGCGCGATCCCTTCCACGCGAATGGTCGCCGGATAGATCAACCTGGGGTTTTCTTCTTTTGAAACGTTGATCAATTCAACGAGGAAACTCCAATTTTTGTTGAAGTCGTAGTTATAAATGAATTTTTGATTTGGGTTATGAATTTCCGAACTGATTATGGTGTCCCGCATCAGCAAGGGAGCTGCCTTATATTCTTTATCATAAACGTCGAGCGTGATCTCCCGTCCTCTTTGCCAGTGATCGTTGCTGCGATAAAAAGTAGCCTTATGCTTATTATCAAACTCATAAGCTTTCAAAATGGCCTCGTGCAGCTCATAAAAGGATTGCGTATGCATAATAGCAACATCGCGATACACACTATCGTCTTCCTCCAAATAGATCCTGAATCTCAATATAGCCATGCAACAAATTTAAGACTTATGATTTTCAATTTCAGATTTTGATTTTTTAGAAGTCAATCCCATTGCAGCCGCCTTTTCCAGCATAAAATCGTATGCGGCGTCATAGTTATTTTCAATTTGTCCGTCAAGGATCGCTTCCTTGATCATGTTCTTCAAGATACCCACAGGTTTGGAGGGCGGAATGCTGAAAATATCCATTATCATCTCGCCAGTAATGGGAGGTTGCCAGTTCCGGATCCTGTCGTTTTCTTCCACCTCTTCACAGCGCCGGCGAACGAGCTGAAAATTTTCTATGTATTTTTTTACTTTATGCTTATTCTTCGAAGTAATGTCAGCCTCGCACAGCAACATTAAAGCGTCGAAATGCTCCCCGGCATCAAATAATAAGCGTCGAATGGCTGAGTCGGTAATGTCTTCCTTGCTTAAACTGATCGGCCTCAGATGCAACTCAACCAATTTTTTTACGAATCGCATTTTTTCATTTTGCGGCAATTTCAGCCGCATGAAAATCGCCGGCACCATTTTGCCGCCCACCACTTCGTGACCATGGAAGGTCCAACCATGGCCATTTTCAAATTTTTTTGTCAAAGGCTTTGCAATGTCGTGCAGCACGGCAGCCCACCGAAGCCACAGATCGTCGGTCCGGGCTGCAATATTATCGACAACCTGCAACGTGTGATAAAAATTATCCTTATGCCCTACCCCATCCTTATATTCAGCACCGGCCAGGTCAACCATCTGCGGAAAAATGATATGCAACAAACCCGTCTTGTACAAAAGATCGAAGCCAACGGATGGTTTGCCGCTCGCCAGGATTTTGTTCAATTCTTCCGTGATCCTTTCCTGGCTGATAATATTGATTCGATATGCATTGTCTGTGATCGCCGACAATGTTCCTGCTTCGATCTTAAAACCGAGTTGGGAAGCAAACCGAATCGCTCGCATCATTCTCAACGGGTCGTCGCTAAAAGTTTGCAGCGGATCAAGAGGCGTTCTGATGATCTTTTTTTCGAGATCTTTCAGCCCCTCGAAAGGATCGATCAGTTTACCAAAAGTTTCTTTGTTTAAACTAATCGCAAGCGCATTGATGGTAAAATCCCGGCGACGCTGATCATCTTCCAACGTTCCCGGTACAACCTGGGGATTTCTTGAATGGTATCTATAGCTTTCTTTCCGGGCGCCCACAAATTCGAGGTCAAAAGCTTCTCCGGCTTCCGCATGATGGGATGGGATACCGGGAGATGCATGATTGTTTGAAGCTCCTACCTTAATATGAGCTGTTCCATAGGTTTTAAAAACACTCACGTGTGGAACGGGGTTGAACCTCTTTGCCACATCTCTTGCCAATTGAATCCCATCACCGACGCAAACAATGTCGGCATCCTTCGTATCCCGGCCAATAAGCTTATCTCTGACAAAACCGCCTATCAAAAAGGTTTCTACCCCGAGCTCCTGAGCGGCGTGAGCGATCTTTTTAAAAATGAACAATTCCTTTTCTGTACAAGTGATCTCCATGCGGGCAAAGTTAATTGAAGAGCGCCTTGTGGCATTACGGACGAAGAACGATCGCTTTTCCTTTTTCCCACCTGATCAAAGTCGAAGGCTGGGCGGGCGATGTATCGTTTTGCCGGTAACTAACGACGTAGTCGACGTTCGCTTTTATTTCAGGTGAAATGTCTGAAAAAGTCGGTGGCCACTCGCGTCCTGAAATATTTGCGGAGGTTGAAACAATTGGTTTGCGAAAGCGGTTAATGAGATGCCTGCAAAATTTTTCTTTGCAAATACGAATTGCAACGCTGCCATCCATTGCCACCAGAGTCTCCGCCAGTCCAATGGCTCCATTGTAAACTACCGTTGTCGGTTTTTGCCTTGTTTTTAAGTGATCGAATAGTTCGAGATCGGGCACGGCAACATGCTTTAAGATGTCTTTTTCATCAGCCACAAGCACGATCAGTGACTTTTCATCAGGCCTTCTTTTCAACTGGTAGATCTTTCTCACGGCTTCTGCGTTGGTAGCATCGCAGCCAATGCCCCAAATCGTATCCGTGGGATACAGAATTGTACCACCACTTTTCAATACAGCTAAACACTTTTCTATGTCGGCTTCAAAAACTTCCATGGTTTCTTTGCATGTTAAAAGTGGCCGGTCAGCTTTTCCAGATGCAACAATGCATAAAAGCAGGCAGTCGCATGAAGTGATTGAATAATGGAGTTCGAGTGCAGCAACTCAAGCAACTCCCGAATCTCAAAGATCTCAATGGTGATTTCCTCCGATTGTTCCAGCTGCTGCTTTTGTGTGCCTTTGACGTTGCGCGCTACATACATGTAGGTAAAATTATTCAGCACCCCGGGATTTGCAGCTATCCTCCCCAGATAATGATAGTCGGAAAAGGTATAGCCTGTCTCCTCCAGCATCTCCCTTTTAGCGGCCTGTAAAGGTTCTTCTCCTTCCTCAACAAAACCGCCGGGCAACTCTATGGATATCCCTGCGACGGGATGCCGGTATTGCTTTATCATTAAAACGTGATCGTCATCCGGAAGTGCAACGACAACAACAGACGGCGGTAACTCCACAACATAATACGCCGCGATCAATGTTCCGTCAGGCTTTTTACAAACGTCCTTTCTTGACACAAAAAAAGGCGGGTGCTTTGTCAAATATTCTGATGAAACGACTTCCCAGTTCATAATATTGATTTACGTCATTAGATTTTTCACGGCGGAAACGATACGATTTATTTCAAGAAGTTCGAGGCACTTGGGTAATCCAAATTTGCAAATATTTTGGAGGCACGGCTCGCAGGGCAATTGTCCAAGGCGTAAAACGGTTACAAGTTCCGTGTTGTATGGGGCCGTGTTCATCTCATTTCCCGCGCCGAATGTGACCACAACCGGAACGCCAAGTGCGTTTGCCAGATGCGCCGGCCCGGAGTCACTGGTAAACATCGCCGCGCCCGATCCGATGACCTTTGCAAGGGTCGACAGGTCGGGGGTTTGTCCGGCCTTGTTATTAATGGCCGAACGCCCCTGAACTCGCTTTAAGATCGCTTCGACGTGGGCGTTTTCTTTTGCACTTCCGATCGTGACAAATTCCGCGCTCGGTATCTCGCTCATCAAAGCCTCGAGTATAGACACCGCCTTGTCCACAGGAATTCTTCTGGATTCCACCTCGGAATTAAAATTGAGAATGATCCTCCCGCGAACACTGTGCTGATCATTCGTTAATACAACTGAGCGGGAAGCAATGACCTCGTTCTTGAATTGTTCGAGCAAATGAATATACTCATCAACCCGGTGTGCGGCCACAGGTTTTCGAAAGACGTTCGTCAAAAACATCGATCTCAGTTCTTTCCTGAATCCTATGCGTCTTTTAGCTCCGGTTGCCCAACCCATGAAAGCAGATGAAAAAGAATCGGGCAGACAGAAAAACAAATCATATTGTGCACGCCTTTTTATTTTTTTCCCGAAACGATAAGCGCCTCTGAGCCCTCTCCATTCGCTTTTGCTGAAAATGTAACGGTTGCTTACCCACGGCATGAGATCAACGAGTGTGTCGAGGTCTTTTTTTACGATCACATCTATTTCTGCCGCCGGATAGCTTGCTCGTACCGCCCTCACAAAGGCTGTGCTCATCACCATGTCCCCTAACCAGTTTGGTAACCTGATCAAAATTTTCATCTCATCCCTTTAGGCTGTGAAAATAGTTCAAAACAAAGTTTGAACGATCGGGGCGCTTAAAGCGCTCAATTCGTCATCAACGATTTCAACGCACCCCCAGATTTGAACCTGATTGCGAATTTTGAATGTTTGCCCGTTTAAAACCTTCGATCAACTCGCCGACAAAAACTCTTGTTGGTTACCTTCGCAAAAATTAATAGATGAAAGAACTGATTACGGAAGCGTGGCACAACCGGGAGTTGTTGAAAGAGTCTAAGTATTCCGATGCGATAAAAGCTGTAATCGAAGACCTGGATAAAGGGCGGTTGCGGGTTGCGCACCCATCCGATACAGGCTGGACCGTGAATGAATGGATAAAGCAATCCATTCTTTTATATTTTGCCATACAGCCAATGAAGACATGGAGCGTCGAGCCCTTCGAGTTTTACGATAAAATGCTTCTGAAAAAAAACTTTAGAGAGCTGGGCGTTCGTGCTGTGCCGCATGCCGTAGCGCGCTACGGAGCTTATGTAGCGAAAAATGTTGTGTTGATGCCATCATACGTGAATATTGGGGCCTACGTAGATGAAGGCTCGATGGTGGACACGTGGGCAACCGTAGGAAGTTGTGCACAGATTGGCAAGGGTGTTCATTTAAGTGGCGGCGTGGGCATCGGTGGTGTTCTCGAACCGTTGCAAGCGTCGCCGGTCATTGTTGAAGACGGCTGTTTTATTGGAAGCCGCTGCATCATCGTGGAGGGTGTTGTCGTCGGCCGGGAAGCGGTGCTCGGCGCGAATGTCGTCCTAACTCAGTCAACCAAAATTATTGATGTGAGTGCATCGCAGCCTAGGGAATACAAGGGCCATGTGCCTCCAAGAAGTGTGGTCATTCCCGGCAGCTACTTAAAAAAATTTCCCGCAGGCGACTATAATGTGAGTTGCGCGCTGATCATTGGTCAGCGCAAAGCGAGCACGGATCTTAAAACAAGTTTGAATGATGCGTTGCGCGATTTTAATGTGAGCGCATGAATTATGATGTTTGAATTTTCGGTTTTGAATTACATTTGCAACCCGCCCGGGTGGCGAAATTGGTAGACGCACTGTCTTCAGGTGGCAGCATCCGTAAGGTTGTGCTGGTTCGAATCCAGTCCCGGGCACAAAAGTGACTCAAATTGCCTAGTCCGGCGCGTTTGGACGCCCCGCCTAGGGAGGCATCAAGTCTCAGTACTCAAACTTTTTTACCGTTACATCCTTCATCACTGCCCTGATAAATTGATCATGGTTGTTCTGATGTCCCCGAACCTCCCAGGTGAATGACAGGTCATCGGCCTTTTTTGACTCATTCATGAGTCTGAAACGAAGTTTGAACTCCCTTAACAAATTCTCGAAGTGCTTCTTTTTATCGTCCGAATAATTACAATCAACCGTGTACTCTTTATACTGATTGAATTGATCGATTAAATTTTCCAGATAAGGTAAAGCGGCTAAGACAAGTAAGATAAGAACGCCTACGCAGGTCGACTCAAAATAATGACCCGCTCCTATCGACATGCCTACCGCTGCTATCGCCCAAATGGTGGCGGCTGTAGTAATGCCATTGACCCTGTTCTCTCCGCGAAAAATAACGCCAGCACCTAAAAATCCTATGCCGGTAACAATATTCGATGCAATTCTGTCCGGATTGCCGCCGCCACCGATCGACAGGGAGAGAATCGTGAAAAGGCAAGAGCCGATCGATATCATGATCATGGTGCGAAAACCGGCCGACTTGCTCCGGTATTCGCGCTCCGCACCAACTAACCCGCCCCACAACACAGCTAAAAAAAACCGAATCAATATCTCATCTTGCATAAACAGATGTTTAAGATTAATCTCTGTTAGTTACCGGTGACATTTCAAAAAGTAAAGGCACGCAAGCTTTCACGTCTGTCAGTTCAATGCGTTGCCTTATTTGTCCGCTATTCTACAAGGGACTTCCAGGTCTTCAGACAAATAATAAATAGAACATACCCTGTGATACCCATCAGCAACAATGAGCTTTCCGTCTCTCACCAATAAGATCGGCGACAGCTTATTGCCGTTTTTTACCTTTTGCAGATCCGCTTTAACATGGACATTGTCTTTAGGCAAAAGAGGCAGGCCACTCGCCCGCAGAATATCTTTAGCTTTCCTTGCAACCGTCTGGGAATTTCTCAGTCGCTGCACGATCTGTTCGGCAAGTGAATCCGGATACAATAAACTTAAAAAATCCCTGGCAGCCGGAAAATCGTGTTCCTCTGGTTCCCTGCTCCAGATTTTTTTCTTCATTACATAAATTTATACAATAAGCGGTATTGGTTAGCCAGCCTGCTGCGCCATGAATGCGCTCATATCGCGCCAGCTCGTTTTCAACTCATACCCGGAACTTTCATTCGCTTCACATTACTCAGTCATCTGCGTATTGCTTACAAAAGCGATCTTCTTGCTGTCAGGCGACCATGAGGGCGTGTTGATCGAACCCTGGCCACCATACAAATACGCAATTACTGCAGGCTTATCACGTGCCCCGGCAGCGGACATGATACGCAGATAGACGTGCTTGTAAAAGGGATGATCACTCGGCTTTACATCCTTTGAAAAGCTGAGGAATTGAATCTGCTTACCGTCCGGTGAAATATGAGGAAACCAATTGTTGAATTCATCAAACGTGAGTTGCACCTGGTTGCTGCCATCACTGTTCATTCGCCAGATCTGCATGCTGCCACTGCGCACGGAGTTAAAGTAAATATATTTTCCATCGCGACTATATTCCGGTCCATCATCGAGCCCGGGAGCATTTGTCAGTCTGGTCTCCGGCCCTCCCCTCGACGGGATCCTGTAAACGTCGAGATTACCATCACCGCGTTCTGCCGTATACACCAGGTACTTTTTATCCGGCGACCAACCATGCAAATACGACGGACCAACCGGCGTGATTAGTTTTGGAACGCCTCCGGACGCCGGAACGGTAAAGACAAGCGAATTATACTTGCCGGCGCCACTGCTCAAACCCAACATTGTGCCGTCGAACGACAGAACATGATCGTTATTATTCCGCTTGACGGTATCCGTATTCAAAACTTCAGCGGTCAGATTTTTCAGATCAAGCCGGTAAATGCTTCCGTTGCTATTATAGATAAGAAATTTATTGTCAGGAGTCCAGTTCGGTGCCTGGAGAGATGCAGGAGAACTGTAAATAATCCTCCGGTGGCCGGTTGTCACATCCATTGTTTCGATGTGACTGCCAATATAATCCCGATAGGGAACAAAATCCGGTTTTGCCGGAATAATAATTCGAACGTTGTCAAAAGAAGCGGATTCAGATACGTCTTTATTGTGAGCACAAACAAATAAACCCACGTATACTTCGTCGCCGAGATCAAGATCCGAAACCGTTTTGGTAACATACGTTTCTCCATAGTGAGCAACGGACATGATAAAATCCCTGCCCCTTCGTTCCAGCTCAATCACGTCGGGCGATCTTATTAAAAAAGTATCTTGTTCTATGTTAGTTCCAGCCACTTTTCGAAATTGCAGAGAGGTAAGGCCGTTACCGTGCAGCGCTGTACAAACCATGGGCGCACTCGTGTCGAGGTTCGAACGCACCATGATGCCAAATTTGCGGTGAGCCTCGACGCCTTTTCCCATCAGTGACCCGCGAGCCTGCAAAATAAAATCCCCTGATATTTTTCTCCAGGCAAATTGAAATTCATCATGGGTAAACCAAATGTTGCTACCGGACCCGGTTATTTGATAACGATCGTCCGAGGCGTCGTATTTGGTTTCACCCTTATGAAGCACAGGCCCGACATCACCGTAGGCATCGAATACGCCCACCTTTTGCGCCATGCCGGTTGCCCAGACAAAGCACGCGGTAACAACGAGTGTCAAAATTTTAGCTGTCATTGGATTTGATTTATTGCTAGGAAATATTTAAACAAAAAAAACACAAAGTTCGCGAACAAGCACGAGTAGCACAATCAACGATAGAAACGCCTCAAAAAAAAAGATTGGACGCGAATAAAGAAAGCAGCAAGGGAGATCGCCATACATCATGTCATCTTTCGTTTAAAACCTTATCAATGCGGCGGATAATTTCCATGCAGGCACGGCTATTGTGATAAGGGCATTTCCAAATGCCAACCTTATCCTGGTCAATCATCGGTGAATGATCCGCATTGACTCCCCAATACCACTCACCCAAATTTTTGTCCAGGAGATACTCCTTTACAAAGTTCCAGCTTTGCAGGGATCGTTCCAGGAATTTTTCATTGCGGGTATTTTCCCAGGCGTTAAAGAAGCCGATCATTGCTTCAGCCTGCGGCCATGAGTGCTTTTCATTGATTAAATGTTTCTGCTCACTGTCGTATTCATACCACAAGCCGCCGTCGCTGTCAAGTCCGCCCGCCGCAGCCGTGGCAATCTTTGCCGATACCTCTTTTACCGCGCTTAGGATCGAAGCATCTTCCAACGTTTCTGCTGCCTGCTGGAGCAACCAAGCCGCCTCAATATCATGTCCAAAAGAAACCAGTTTTGATCTTGGATTCCATCGCTCATCAAAAAACAAAGTGAGGTGATGCGTATCACGGTCGATAATATGATCTGAAAAAATAGCAATTAATTCCGTCACGCGTTGCCTCAGAGATCCATCTTTTAAAACGCGGTAAAGGTTTGTAAATGCTTCCAACAGGTGCAAATGAGTGTTCATGGATTTTTTCTCGTTTGCGTCTTTCGGGCTTAAACGGAGGTCATCCGTTTCTTTCCAATCATTTGTGAATGCCTCGTAATATCCTTTGAATTTTTTGTCATGACTGTACTCAACGATATCGTTATAAATGGCGATCGCGTTGGTTTTGGCTTCGGCGGAGTTTGATGCGAGATAAAATTCAGTCAATGCATATACAGCGAAAGCCTGCGCATAGATCCGCTTTTTTGTGTCAAGAGGATTACCTTGAAAATCGACCGTCCAGTACACGCCGCCTTGGTGCCGATCTATAAAATGTTGGTCAAAAAAATCATATGCTCTTTGGGCCGTTTCGAGGTAGACAGGTCTGTTCAGAAGGCGATAGGCAGACGAAAAGGCCCATAAGATACGGCAGTTTAATACCGAACCCTTTGGCGCCTGAGGGTAAACCGTGTTATGATGATCGATTTTCCCAACAAAGCCTCCGTTGTTTTTATCGATGGTCATTTTTCCCCACCAACAAAGAATATTTTCTAATTCAATCTCCAGCTCTTTTTTGTAGTTGCTCAACTCGTTCATCATTGGTTTCCTTTATGATCACATTTTCCTTGTTATATACCGGTGCGTTTTCCGTTCCTCATTCTTCCAGGGAGCTGTCCATCTGTAGCTTTTAAATTGCGATCAATTAATGCATTTATTCGTTCGACGGAAGCAGAACTCCGCAATCCATCCTCGGAAGTGTTGATCACATAATCCAGTAGTCTGTCAATAGTGGATACCGCCACATGCTGGCGGCTGTCCGAAGACGCATAATAGATGAGCACGCTACCATCATCATCGGCGATCCACCCATTGCTGAACAGCACATTGGACACGTCGCCGGTTCTCTCTTCACCTTCAGGAGCCATAAAGTACCCGGCGGGCTTTTTAATAATTCTCGAGGGTTCGTTGAGGTCTGCAAGGAACATATACAAGACATATCGCAAACCGGCGGCCGTATCACGAACGCCATGCGCGAGGTGAAGCCACCCCTTCTCTGTCTTAATGGGACATGGACCCAGTCCATTCTTGGCTTCGTACACTGTATGATATTGCTTGTTATCCATCATCGACTCCTTTTCAATGACCGCTGATTCGATGTCGTCACAGAAACCAAATGCAATACCTCCACCGTTTCCGGCGTCGACGAATCCGTCCTGTGGTCGTGTATAGAAAGCATATTTTCCGTTTATGAATTCCGGATGCAACACCACGTTGCGTTGTTGGAGCGACGACGTTATTAAGTCAGGCAATCGATGCCAGGTTACCAGGTCTTTTGTGCGGGCGATGCCACATTGGGCTATGGCCGATGATTGATCAGCCTGGGCGGCTTTCGGATCGCGACGTTCTGTACAAAACAGGCCGTAGATCCATTCGTCCTCGTGTTGAACAACACGCATGTCATAAATATTTATGTCGGGGGTCGCTCCTTCGGGAATGGTAAGAGGCCGATCCCAAAAACGGAAGTGGTCAATGCCGTTGGGGCTTTCGGCCACGGCAAAGAAAGATTTCCGGTCGGTCCCCTCTACGCGCGCGATCAATAAGTAGCGGTTGTTCCATTTGATCGCCGTGGAATTAAAAACTGCGTTGATGCCGAATCGTTCCATGAGGTAAGGATTGGTGTGCCGATCCAGATCATATCTCCAGAATAGTGGAGTGTGGGCAGCCGTTAATACCGGATACTCAAAGCGCTGATAAATTCCATTCCAGTTGTGCCTTTTTTTGTTCTTTCTTTTTATGAGCTCCTCATGTGCTTCCACCAAGGCTGCCAATCGCTTATCAAAATGCTTTTTCATCTTTTGTTATTTAGTCGATTGGCTGATATGACAGGCGCAACCCGCGGGTATCGTGAGTCGGAAGTGTAAAATGGCCGATCGCCTTTTATATTGTTACAGCCTCTCATCAGTTTTCTAATTTATCCCACCATGTTCTTTTCAAAATAAGGATCACGACGATTAATATTATAATGGTAATCGCCAGTGGCAGCTTCAGCCAAAGCACTATGTACATAGGGAGAATCGTCAGGCAACACTGTCCGGTAATACCGAGTACAACGTTGAACATGTCCAGTTTAAATCTTTTATTCGGCTGAAAACCCGGATCCGCTGCAACGACCTGTTCATGTATAGGTTTCCAAAATCCCCAGGGCCGAACCGTAGCGTAAAACGTTTTCAATACTTCATTGTCCGTGGGAGGAGCGGCATAGGTGCCCGCAAAACAGCCGATCATTGAAATCAGGAATAACAACGGCCAAACGTACAGTGGCAATGTGTCGCGGAACAAAAACGGGAACGCCAACGCGGCAGCAATGCCTGCGGCCATTCCCCAGAAAAATCCGGTTGCATTAAATCGCCACCAATACCACTTAAGCACATTCGCTGCGATGTAACCTCCATATAATGCTCCTACGATCCATTGCAAAATACTATTGACGTCTTTTACAAAAAATCCCAGCACAACTCCAATGGTCACTACCGCAATGCCCGATAAATAATTCATTGAAATAATTTTCCGGTTGGAGGCTGCCGGATTAACATACTTCAGGTAAATATCATTGACGATGTATGCCTGCGCAGCGTTCAACGTCCCCGCAAAGGTTCCCATAAAAGCGCCAAAAAGACCGGTTAGCACAATCCCGAGGATGCCGGCCGGGAGAAAATTATTGATCGCAGCAGGTAACACTCTTTCAAAGTCAGTCCCGCCGGCGCCATTTGAAAGGTTCATTTGATTGAAGTACAGAAGTCCCAATACGGTCAGGCCGATGATCATTGAATAACGTATCGGCAGCAAAATAATAGAAACGAAGCCGGTCATCTTCGACGCGTCCTTTGGCGACCTGGATGACAATATCTTTTGCATGTCATAATTTGGAGCCGGTCCAGCCAGCGCGGCAAACACTCCTTTAAATAACATCATCATAAAAAAGAAACCAAACAACTCAAACCCGTCGTCCGAGATTTTCTTATTTGCATCGGGAATGATACCCGACCAGTTAAGGTTCAAATGCCAGTTAAAAAACGGGTCTGTCCATCCGCGGGGAAGATTCAGTCTATGGCCATCTAAATGGATCATTGCGATTACCGCAATGGAAACACAAGCAATGGTCATGATGATATACTTAATCAAATCGCCCAACACGATGCTGTGCATGCCGCCAAGGACCGAATAAAAAACAGCGAACAGGGTAAATATGATACCATAAAAATGCGCGACATATCGCGGCGCGATATTGAACGGCACAAAGTCCTTCACAGCATTCCAGGGAATAAAAATTTCAATGAACTTGCCGAGGCCAACGAAGCCGTAGGCCAAAAAGCCAAAACAACCTATCAATGCAAAGGCAACCACCACGGTGTGAGACGATCGTACTCCTTTGCCTGTCAAGCCGAATCTTGTTCCCAGCCACTCGGCCCCCGTATTGGCGTTGGAACGGCGCAACCACTTTGACAGGAACATCATATTAAAAACCTGGTTGAACACTGGCCATAGCCAGGGTATCCAAATGCTTTTCATTCCGTACACAAAACAGAGGGCTACCATCCACATCGTGCCGCTTATATCAAACATGTCCGACGCGTCGCTAAGCCCCAATAAATACCAGGGCAATTTTTTTCCGCCAAGCAAATAACTTTCTTTGTTTTGTCCTGCTTTTTTTCGCAATAGCCAGCCAATCATTACCATGGCCGCCAGGTAAGAAACGAGGATCGCTATGTCAACCGCCTGCAGTTTCATCAGGTATATTAATCAGATATTAAATTTCCGCCGGATTTACCGTTCAAAGCATCGACGTCGCGCAATAGGCCAAGATCATTGCCGGTACAGATGTTCTCTTGTGATATCTTTCTGAAAAAGCGTTCGTTTGTCGTTATAAAAATCGACAAAATCTTTTGCGGAACATTGTCCTTTGAACGGCGCATAATACTCATGCTGTTCTCCCTGCTTCACTCCTGCATTTCTCCATGCGAGGGCATATGATATTTTAAAAGGCGCAATCGCTCTTAGAAATGTGTGCGTCCACCAAAGGCTATCTTTCAAACCATTGTTTCCGAATTCGGTCATCGCCGGAATTTTATTGTGCTCCGTAGCCAGCGAGTCCAACGCCCTCAGCATACGGGTCGCATACGTCATAAAATCCTCGTTGCTTGCAGTGTTGTAAGTCTGGTAAATGTCGAAACCGATGATGTCCACCCATTCGTCTCCCGGGTAACGCTCCAAATATTCCTTTTGTGAATAAAACTTGTCTGTATTGTACGCGAACAAGAGGTTGTGGATTTTCTTTTGGTCACGCAAATACGATTCGGTAAACCTATAAAGTTGTTTTAATTCTTCCGGGGTACAATTTTTGCCTCCCCACCAAAACCAGTCGCCATTCAATTCGTGAAACGGGCGGAAAATAAGCGGGACATATTCACCTTGGTCCCCTTTAAGATCGAGAATGAATGCCGCCACTTTGTCCAGCCAGCTTTTGTACAACTCATGCTTAGCCGCGCCCGGCAGGATCGAGGCGACTGTTCCGGGTGCGGGATCCCACGCAGTCTTTCCGGTGAGCGGATTGTTCAAATGCCAACTAAGTGTTATTACACCGCCGCGACGATAGGCGTCGCGGATATATTCTTTCATTCTCATGAACGGAACGCTGTCAAGATTTACGTCGTGATCGACCTCCAGGCGACCGAGTTCAAACCCATAAACGGCCGGATAATCTCCGGTAACATCCTTTATGTCGCTGCGTCCGGCCTGATATTTCCAGCCGACGCCATACGCGGGATCATCCTGGTGCCCAAACATAATTCCTTTATCGAGCAATTTTTTCAGACTGTTAAAAAGCGAAATGGTCTCTCTTGTTGCGTTTTTATCTACGGGTAACTGTTGACCGGTTACACAAAGACAGATGCTCATCAACACCGGAAATGCAAGAATGGTTGTTTTGAAGAACCTTTTCATATCAAATGTAAAATCGAAAAATGGTTTGGTTAAACTTGTTTTCGAGCAGGAGGTTTAAAATTATTGCTTTGCCAACACATTTGTTATCTCAAATAGTCGTCTTCTGCGCATGCGTTTGTTGCTCTATAAACTTTTGCCACACGGTATTTCTTAAAATTATGAAAGCAATCGTCCATTCTGCGTACAGCTGGCCTGTAATCGATTGCAAAGTCGCTTGGACAAGTCATCGATGCAAACACATGAAAGTTTAATCGAAGTTATTCTTAATCGTTGCCGGGTTATGGTACTTTTTTATCTATTCAGAATATTTTTTCCATGGCGCTCATTGCGCGTTTCCCAAATGTAGCGCGTTGGCAATTTTGCTTTGAATGAGTGTGATACTTTCTTAATCGTATGTGCTACTTTTTTTATAATTTACAGTATAAGAAACTAACGGCTGACTGATGAAGACGAATATTCTAAGGGAGATCACCCCACTGACTCAAAGCGATTGCTTTACGGTCTTCTCAAGAGTCAAATATGAGTTTGATTTCCCGCTTCACGTTCATGAAGAGTTTGAACTGAATTTCATTCAAAACGCAAAGGGTGCCCGGAGGGTTATTGGTGACCATATCGAAGACATTGACGAGCTTGAATTGGTGTTGGTCGGACCCAACCTGCAGCACGGTTGGCTAACGCACAAGTGCAAGGGAAACGAGATTAAAGAGATCACCATTCAATTTCACAGGGACCTGTTCGACGAAAAGTTTCTCCACAGGAATCAGATGAACTTCATCAGGAATATGCTGGAACATTCCAAGAGAGGAATTCTTTTTTCCAGGCAAACTGTTGAGAACATCATGCCGCGCCTTATTGAATTGCCCCAGAGACGCGGCTTCGATTCGGTGCTTGAACTGATGTCCGTGTTGCACGATCTGTCAACCTCAAGAAATGTCAGGATCTTGTCCGACGCCTCATTCAGTACTGGGGAGACCTTCTCTTATAATAGCCGCAGGGTTGAGAACGTGATGAAATACCTCAACAGCAACTTTGACAAAAATGTTTCACTGGCCGAAGCCGCCCGTATCGCGACCATGACGGAGGTTTCACTGAGTCGTTTTTTTAAGTTAAGAACCGGCAAAACATTTGTCGACGCGCTTTGCGAGATCCGCCTCGGCCATGCATCGCGCTTGCTGATAGAAACGACGCAAAGCGTAAATGAGATCGCTTACAAATGTGGCTTTAATAACATGTCCAATTTCAACAGGATCTTTAAAAAGAAAAAAGCGTGTACGCCAAAAGAATTTCGGGAGGCTTACAATTCCTCGGGAGTACGGACATTTATTTAAGCGCTCGTTCAGACAAGCAGGCATGAGCGAAATCGCGACAAGCAATGTTTTACCAATTCATGTTCTTTTTCAAACTACAGACGTGAGTTGATGCGAAATAATTAATGTTTGCCGATAGAAATCCTTTTTCTCACGCGGCTTAATGTTTCGAGTGTTATTCCTAAAAAAGAGGCTACATATTTGAGTGGAATCCTGTTCACGAGCTGACTGTGGTGCTCCATGAAGTAACAATATTTACTTTCCGCGCTGTTAAGCCGCGCGATGAAAGCCCGGCCCTCCGCATCAAGATAATATTGCTGCAATAACTTCCTCACCACAATATTAAACTCGGGAAATCGTACGTAGAGCTGCTGTAAATCAGCATTGGTAAGGGCCAGCATCTCACAGTCTTCGATCGCCTGAATATTTTCCAAAACCGGCTCCTGTTTATCAAGTCCCGAAATGGAGGTCACGAGCTCGTTTTCGGCGGTGATCCAGGTCGTAATGTCTTTGCCGGCCTCCCTAATAAATCCGCGAACAGCTCCCTTCTTGATAAAATAAACGTGGTTACAAACTTCTCCTGCCCTCAACAACAGTTGTCCCCTTGAAAATGAACACGCATACACATGCCTTTTCAAGAAATGCTCAGCCCCTTCGCTTATTGGGTAAAAATAATTCAGAACCGCTGTTAAAGGGGAAATGTCAGCCGTTACGCTCGGCGTTGAGTGGATGGTGTTTTCCATTTGCTTGTATCGCAAACTTATAAAATATCCAGACTGGCAGCGAGCCTTTTGGTTTAACTCACAGAAAACATCGTTGAACCATATCTATTGGACGATAAATTGGGAATATATTTGCCTGTTTCCCGGAAAGATGCCGGAGTGGTTGAACGGGACGGTCTCGAAAACCGTTTACCGACATCGTCGGTACGAGGGTTCGAATCCCTCTCTTTCCGCAGGCGGAGATATTACTTTTTGCTGATGCGGTAGATATCGCCATCGTCGGTGATCGCGTAGAGCATGTTGTTAAAATATGTCACATCGCGAAAGCGCTGACTCTTATCCGTAAGCAGCCTTTCTTCGCCCACTATCTTGTTTTTTTCAATGACGAGCCGGTCTAAATGTTGTCCGCTAAGTGAAGCAACGAATAAATTATTCTTCCATTCGGGAATAGCATTACCTCTGTAAAAACAGATGCCGCATGGTGATATTACGGGATCCCAATAATAAATTGGTTGCTCCATTCCAGCTTTCTGCTGAATACCTTCACCCATTTTCTCACCGCTGTAATCAATGCCGTAAGTAATAACCGGCCACCCGTAATTTTTGCCGGCACGGATCAGATTTATTTCATCACCGCCACGAGGCCCAAATTCTGATTCCCACAGCTCGCCGGTGGCTGGATTGATGTCAAGGCCGTCCGGATTACGATGGCCATAAGAAAATATTTCGGGCTTCGCGCCGCTTTTGTTTAGAAACGGATTTCCGGGTGCGGGCTTTCCGTCGGGCGTGATCTTTACTATTTTTCCGAGATACGAATCCAGGTTTTGCGCCTGCACTCGGCCCTCCGGAATAAATTTTTCGCCGACGCTCACAAACAGATTTCCATCTTTATCAAACACGAGTCTTGATCCAAATTGTAAGTTGCTGTTTGTGGCCGGCGTCGCGCGAAATATTACCGACACATTTTCAACTTTGCCTGCGGCTTCATTTAAGGTGCCTTTCGCCACGGCTGTGAGCGTGCCGTGCTGATACCTTTCCGAATAACTCCAATACATCATTTTGTCGTTCGCAAAATTTGGGTCAAACGCAACATCGAGCAAACCGCCCTGCCCCGAAAACACAACATCCGGTAACCCGGTAACTTTTGTTACCAGCTTTCCATTTGCATCATGAAGCTCCATATAACCCGACTTTATCGTCACCATCAATCTTCCATCGGGCATGGCAACAATGGCGAACGGAGAACCAAGCTTTTCAGCTATTTTTTCAACCTTGTAGGGCGTTGTTGTTTTTACACTTCTGGCCCTTGTTTGTCCGCTGAACGCAGGTTTGTAATCAGTGTTGGGAACTTTGGTTTCAACAGGTGAACCGCTCGTATCCGCGTTACCGTTCGCCACAGAACTATTGTTGTTGTTTGCACAGCCCGTCGAATAAACAAGCGTCAAGATAGCTGATAAGATTATCGGAGCTCTTATTACCATAGAAAAGTCTTTGATCGGCAAAATTATGGCATGAGCTGTTCTCTTGTTGTGATTCAATTTGATTTAAAATTTTTGGCGGAGCACGATCAGCGATTGACCAGTTTCTGCAATGGTTCCGGATAGCGTTCGCCTTCTATGCGAATGTTTGACGCTGCAATGTCAATCTGCTGCAATTCTTCGGGCGAAAATTGAATGTCGCAGGCGCCGATGTTTTCTTCCAGGCGATGCAGCTTCGTGGTGCCGGGAATAGGAACGATCCAGGGTTTTTGGGCCAATAACCATGCTAACGCGACTTGCGCGGCGGTCGCATTTTTATGCCGGGCGATTTCATTAAGAAGATCAACGACAGATTGATTGGCCTTCCGCGCCTCTGCCGAAAAGCGAGGTACGACATTTCGAAAATCTGATTGATCAAATTTCGTGTTCTCATCGATCTTTCCGGTAAGGAATCCTTTGCCGAGCGGACTGAAAGGGACAAAGCCGATCCCAAGTTCTTCAAGCGTTGGCAGCAGTGTTTGCTCCGGCTGTCTCCACCACAGTGAATATTCACTTTGCACAGCGGTTACCGGCTGCACCGCATGAGCCTTGCGGATCGTTGTCGCGGCGGCCTCCGACAAACCAAAATGTTTCACCTTGCCTTCGCGGATCAAATCGCGCACGGCGCCGGCCACCTCCTCTATCGGCACATCGAGTGCTACCCGGTGCTGGTAAAAAAGATCAATTGCGTCCACCCTCAATCGCTTAAGCGAGGCGTCGGCAACTTCTCTGATATGTTCCGGTCGACTATCCAGGTCGGTCCATCGACCTTCTGCGCTGGCTTTCCATCCAAATTTCGTTGCAATTACTACTTCGCCCTTGAAAGGCTCCAATGCTTCACCCACCAATTCTTCGTTCGTAAAGGGCCCGTATACCTCCGCGGTATCAAAAAATGTTATTCCTTTTTCAACAGCTTTGCGAATAAGGGTGATCATGTCTTTTCGTTCGGGAGCCGCACCAAGACCAAAACTCATTCCCATACAGCCAAGACCCAAAGTGGAAACTTCGAGGCCATTAGTTCCTAATTTTCGCGTTTGCATACTTATTGTTTTGAATTTATTGAAAAACCGCTTCTCCGTAGGCAGTCCGGACATCAGTTCCCCTATTGGCGAGCAAGATCAACGCCACAAAGACGTCATGTGATGATCCCAATGCATGGCAACCTGTAAACCTTCCGGCGAATTGTAAAAATCTAACGGTCGCCACGTTTGGTGGAATTTGTAAAATGATAGTCCTTAACCAGTCACCTTTTGCTTTTGATTGATGACCAGCCTTCCCTCAAGCATCATTTTGTTTTTTATTTCAACGGCGGAATCTTTTGCCTCGATCAATTCAAACAGGATACTTGTAGCTTTTTCTGCCTGTTGCCCGGGAAATTGTTCCACTGTAATAATCGGAGGATCGTCCAGGTAACTGCTAACCGGAAGATTTGCGTAGCTGGCAAAATAGATATCCCTGTTTATTTTATACTTCATGTCGCGTGCATACCTGATGGAATCAAAGGCCACATAATCATTGAACGCGATCACAGCATCGGGAACATCTTTTAGTGACAACAGCTTTTTGATGGCTTCGATGTTTTTATTCTTTGTAAGATCGGTCTCCACGATGAGATTCCGGTCTATTTTAACGTTGTTTTTAGCGAGCCCCTGTATGTATCCCTGTAAGCGCTCATCTGTTGAAACCATGCTTCCGGGTCCTTTGATAAATCCGATCCGCTTGCGCGAATGCCTGATGAGCCAGTCCACCATCTCGGTCGAACTCTGCTTTAAAGAGCAGGATACTTTGTAAGCGTCTTTCGATTCCGGCACCCGGTCAAAAAAGACCACCGGTATTTTATATTTTTTCAGTTCCTCGAAATGTTCATAGCTGTCCGTGTTCTTCGAAATGGAAGCGAGCAACCCATCGACGCGATGCTTGCGCATTGTTTCAACGATCTTTTTTTCCCTTTCTTTATCATCATGCGACTGGCCGATCAAAACCGTATAATTATTTTTCGAAGCCATGTCTTCAATGCTATTGATGGCCATTGAAAAAAATTCCTCACCGAGATTGGGAAGGATCACGCCAATCGTAAACGTTCTTCCCTTTTTAAATGAAATGGCGGCCTGGTTGGGCTCATAGTGCAGCTCGGTGGCGAGTTTTTTTACCTGCATCCTGGTATGTAAACCGATGCTTGGATGATTGTGCAGAGCCCTTGAAACGGTTGAAACGGATACGTTTAACCGCATGGCTATCTCCTTGATGGTTGCTGGTTTCTGATCCATGGACGTGCCACAAGATAATAAGAATAAAAAATGTTTTTGCCAGAGATATTTCTTTGCTTAAATTAACAACCAATCAAATGATCTTGCCATGAATAAGATTGCAGACATTCTTGCTCGAAAGGGCGTTTCGGCGATCGCCGTTCCTCCGGATACTGCCGTCATAGACGCGCTGCAGATTATGGCAGACAAGAACATTGGTTCCGTTTTAATAATGGACGCGGGGGAATACCTTGGAATCATTACCGAAAGGGACTATTCACGCAAGGTAATCCTGAAAGGAAAGAACTCACACGACACAAAGGTAGCAGAGATCATGAGCACCGATCTTCCGCCTTTAAAACCCGATGATACCGTAGAATACTGCATGCAATTAATGACTGAAAAGAATATTCGTTACCTGCCGGTTTTCGAAAATGACAGGCTCACCGGGATTATCTCCATAAGCGACGTTGTCAAGCAGACCATCCTTTCACAACAGGAAACCATTAATCATTTGAATGATTATATTCACTTCAACAGGTAGCCTTACATGCAACCTATGTTGAAGCAGAAGTAATGCTACGTACAAAATGTGCGCAATCAATTGTTGAATTTTACGACTTCGAAATCGGATGCCGTCAACTGGACCAATTGTCGCAGGTCATCGTTGTTCCACCGCTCATCGGGTGCTCCGCTTATATACATGTTGCTTCCAATGTCTGCGAGAATCAACCCATACCTTTTTATGGCGTTCAAAATGATTTTATTGGTCGATGAAAACGAAGACACATCAAAGTCTGCTCTCAACCTGATGCGCGCTCCGAACGGTAAGGAATACAAACCACCCGAGCTGTTCACTTTGTGTCGCGCCGGAAAGATATAAGCCGGTTTCACATTTGAACTGCTCAAAGTAAAGCGAATGGGATGATCGATAACCCCCTTTTCTATTTCATCATAGCGAACCAAACCTGGCAAGATCGGGAGACCTGCGGCATCTGCCGAAGTCCAGGTGTCCGGCCGCATTTGATCTGAATTCAAATTGAAGATGGCCCCTGATGAAGCATCCCAGTGATCGCCGTTTACATGAGCATTAAATAGTTCGTACAAGAGTCCATTCTCTATGTCCACCGCAATAACATGAGAATCCCCGGCGCCATTTCCTTCAATGGGTGCGTTCAGGGGAACAGCATAAGGACCCTTGTCACTTTCATCGCCGTAGTCTGTGAAATTTACAGCAATTTTTTTCTGATCACCGCAAACGGAAATAAAAGGAATCCCGATCGGTGCTCCTTCCCAGGCGCCGCTTCCAAAATCGGCTTTCAGGGGACTTGATGAAAAATTTGCGATGATCTGGCTGCTGTTCGGATCAATGGCTGCGCCTGAAATATCCTGATTCCATGGGTTGTCAGCCGGAAAGATCTCAATATTCTCAAGCGCCGCTTTCGAAGCGTTGCAGGAATGCGCCGCCTGCAGACCATCGATTAAGGCTTGCTTTTTTGTGCACGCAAGAAACACAAATGAGAGGAAAAAAAAAGCCATGGTAAGAACAACATAGACGACGGTGACCAAAATGTTTTTCATAGACCCGGATTTCCGCAGAGAAGACAAGAATTATACCACCTGGCCGTTTCAACCACCCTTTTCCTTTTCTTTCACTACAATAAGATCATTTAACTCCACCTGCATGGGTAACAATCCTACCTGCACCACCGCTCTTTTACCTCGTAATTCCATCACCTTCCCAACCTGGTGATTTCTTTTCATCATGACCTTGTCCCCCTTTTTTATTTCACCCCCAACCTGTTCAAACTTTGAGTCAATCTTCTTCTGCATCCTGGTCACGCTTCTATGTTCATTCTTTTTAAAGAGGAGCGCCTGAACGTCGCGCAGTACTTTGTCTTTATCGTCCGTTTTTTTCCACTCGACCACAATTTGCTTTAGTTTACGCTCCATATCTTTCAGATAAGCGATCCTCTCTTCAGATATCCTGTTTTGTTCTTTTAGCACTTCCAGTTGTTGCTGATGCTTTTCGCGGCCCAAAACCTCCTGCATTTCTTTCTTTAGCTTTTCGTTTTCCTTCAATAGATTTTGCAAATCTTTTTCTTTTCTTTGGAGATCCTGAAGATCCTGCTCTGTACGATTTAACAACTTGTCCAATTGATAATGCTCCTCGTTAACCAGCTTGGCCGCCCTTTGAATCAAATCTTTGCTCATCCCGATCCTTTCGGCAATTGAAAAGGTGTACGAGCTGCCCGGCTTTCCAACGATCAGCTTGTGTAGAGGCATTAGATTTTCCTCGTCAAAGGCCATTGCACCGTTCACAATTCCCGGCGTCTTGCCCGCCATTATTTTTAAATTCAGATAATGGGTCGTGACGATTCCAAAAGCATGCTTCTTTAGTAACTCTTCTAAGATCACTTCGGCAAAAGCGCCACCGAGATTCGGGTCGCTTCCACTGCCAAGTTCGTCAATGAAAAACAGCGTGCGCCCATTTGCATTTTCCACGAAATGCTTTAGGTTCAACAGATGACTGCTATAGGTGCTCAATTCAAACTCCAGGCTCTGGGTGTCTCCAATGTGGATCATGAGCTGCTTAAATATTCCAAACTCGGACGAAGGATCAGCCGGCACCAATAAGCCTGCCTGGACCATCATTTGCAAAAGACCAACCGTCTTCATCGTGACGGTTTTCCCTCCCGCGTTCGGTCCGCTTATCAACAATATTCTGTTGCTTTGATCGAGCCGGAGCGTAACAGGGATCGTTGGCTTATTGAGTCTTTGATTATAAAGAAACAGCAGCGGATGATAAGCCTCGAAAACCTGTATATGCGACTCATCGCTGACAGAAGGATAATCGCCGCGCATGTCTATCGCAAGTTTCGCCTTGCCTCGAATAAAATCATAGTCGCCGACGGCGGTGTGCCATTCGGAGAGCAATGGTTGGTGACGGGAAAGATCCTTGGTCAACTCCCTCAATATTCTATAAACCTCTTTTCGCTCGTCATTTTCAAGAGCAACAATGTCGTTATTCAATCCAATCGTTTCTTCCGGTTCGATAAACGATGTTCGCCTAGTGTCGCTTTCACCATGAAGAATTCCTTTCACCATTCTTTTCTGTTCTGCAAATACAGCCACTACCCTTCTGCCATTCATAAAACTCTCTTCTATTTCTGCGAGGTAACCCTGTTTATTGAGCTTTGAAATGGTTCTTTCAAAGATTTTCCGCAGGTCGGATCTTTTTCTATATAAGTTCACCCGGATGCTTCTAAGTTCGGTAGAAGCAGAATCCTTTACCTGGCCCTGCTCGTCTACAACATCGTCGATCATTTTCATTATCGACTTTTCATAGCGAGTGACCGCAATTACTTTTGCTAACCCGGGATACGCTGTCTTTCTTTCGTTGTCAAACCATCTAAAGATCTTTTCCATGCTCTCCGCAAGACGTCGTAACTCGATAAATTGGTCGCCGCCAAGTACAGCTCCGGGAATCGCTAACAATTTTAACGGCGCCGAAAGATTCAACACATGGTCATTGGGAAAATAGCTGGCGGTTTGTATCAGTTGTTTATATTCATAGGTCTGCCTCAGTGCCAGTTCGATAATTTGTTTATCCGTCTGAATCGTTAATGCCTGAGCTCTTTGCTTTGCGTGTTCACTTTCGCAACGGGCAATCAATAACGACTCCACCTTATCAAACTCTAGCTGACTATACGCCGACGACGGAAATAATTTCAATGGTCAAAACTTAGGATAGCGAATTTCGTATTTCATGCAGTAAGAACCAAGAAACAAGAAGCGTGAGCCGTCAGGCAAAAAGGAGAGCCGGTCGCCATCAGACAATGCTGCCGAGTAATTGATTTTTACTCTTCAACCGGTCACTCGTGTCAACCTAACATGAACACGCATCTTCGTAACTTGCACCTTCAATTTTTCTTATGAGCGAAAACCAAACGGCCACATTTGGGACAGGCTGCTTCTGGTGCACAGAAGCCATTTTTAAAGAATTGGACGGAGTTGTTTCTGCGATGCCCGGTTATTCCGGTGGACGAACGATCCATCCAACGTATAAAGAAGTATGCAGCGGAGATACGGGCCATGCGGAATGCACGCAGATCGTATATGATCCATCAAAAATCTCGTATGACGAACTGCTCGAAGTTTTTTTCCAGGTGCATGATCCCACATCATTGAATCGCCAGGGCAATGATGTTGGCTCCCAGTACCGAAGCGTTATCTTCTATCATAACGACGAACAAAAACGGTTGGCCGAAAAATATAAGACGGAACTGGACCGCAGTGGAGCGTGGGATAAGCCGATTGTCACCGAGATTGCACCGCTCGATAAATTTTATCCAGCCGAAAATTATCATCACGATTATTATGAATACAACAAGGACAAAAATCCTTATTGCTCGGTAGTGATCAGGCCAAAAATTGAAAAGTTCAGGAAGGTGTTTAAGGATAAACTAAAGTCAAAAGGCTGAGAGAAATTAATTCGTTACCAGTGGATATGCCAGGGTGCTCTTTTGCTCCTGCTTGTGGCTCGTATTAAAGCTGAGCGTCTTGGTGCATTGCTTGTCGCCATTTTTTCCTGACAACCGTAAACGATAAAAGTACGTCTTGTTTTGAGGAACGTTATCTGTGAAACGCAGGTCGGGAATGTGAATGTCTTCGGTCATAAAAAAATAGGCCACCGCCTTATAGTTTCCCGATTTGTCGGCTCTCTCCAGTATACATTCATCAAGACCTTCTGTGGTTTCAAATTTCCAGTTCAGTTTTACTTGTTTATTTACAGAGGTTCCTTCAAAACTCAGCAGTTTTGGAAGTGGAGTATCAACACTGGTAGCAGCACCGGCAGACGGCAGCAGTAAGGTGTGGTTCGATGCTTCGGCACTACGATTTGCAGTCACACCATTGCCGTTGGTCCGGCTAAATACCAGGAGGAAATATAAGGAAAGTAGTATCAGCAGAATACTTTTGTAGATAAAACCCCGGAGTCCATTCGTCTTCATGAGTACAATTTTTTTGATTTGGAAATACGAATGGTTCTAAAAGGATATAACTGAAAACGCTTTTGAAGGGATATTGAAGCAAGATTGGATTTCGAAAATTGGCTTCAGGAATAATTCTCTGCTAAATTAAAAGTCATTCGGTAAATATCCAAGCCCCTACTGGCTTTCAACAAAACATTTTGGGAAACAAAACTGCAAACCAGGCAGTTGTGGAGGCAAAATTATTTCGATTCTTTGCGAACCTTTCGAAGTTCCAGCAGATTTAAGCTGTTGGCTTGAAAATTTTTTATAACAGGCTGAAGCAGGTGAATCGATTCATCGTACCAAAGAGGAACAACGGGTGCATCGTCGATCATAACCTGGTCTGCCTTTTCGTACAACTTGTAGCGTAGCGAATCATTGGTTTCTGCCAGTGCTTTCTCAAACAAGGCATCGAAGGCGGGGTTCTTATAACGCGTATAATTGGGAGGTGCAGGATTTTTTGAATAGAAAACCGACAAATAATTTTCGGCGTCCGGATAATCGGCAATCCAGCTACCGCGAAAAAATAAAGCTCTGGAATTGGAAGTCAACTCAAGCAGCAAAGCTTTTTGCACCACGTCAATTTGCAATGGAATTCCAGCCTCTTCCAGTTGTTTGGCAATAAAGCCGGCAAAGTCAGCGTATACAGGAATTGTAAGAAGTTTTATCAACGGCAAACCTTTGCCATCCGGGAATCCTGCTTCGGCCAGCAGTTCTTTTGTCTTGGCCGGATCGTAAGAATATCCTCTTACAAGCGTGGAGTCAAAGGACGGAAGCCCGGCCGGCACAAAACCTGATTCAGCAGGTATGCCCAACGAATTGCGCAGGTAAAGGATCATCTTTCTCCTGTCAAAACCATAGTTAATGGCCTGCCGGATCTTTTTGAAGCGAAGGGGTGAGTTTCTTACAAGAGCATTTGTAGTGTCCACCAATATTCCGAGATATTCACAGTTGAGATAAGGATGGGTTTGCAAAACAATTTTGCCTTTCCATTCGTCCCTCAATCCGCCCTTTTTAGTGAGCACTTCATCCTTGAACGATGATTCAATGTCGTTCATGAAATCGAGCTGTTTCTCCCTGAATAATAAAAATTCTGTAGCCTTGCTGTCGTAGAAAGTTACTTTGATTCCGTCCAGGTAAGGAAGTTGGTTTCCCAGGCTGTCTCTTTCAAAATAGTGTTCATTTTTTTTCAGGATCAGCGCCTGTCCTTCTTCCCATGCAACGAAAGAAAATGGTCCGGTCCCTACCGGGTGTCGTCGAAAATCATTGCCGTATTTCTCTACTGCTTCCTTTGGAACAATCGAGCAATACTGCATAGAAAGGATTCCGAGCATGGGAGTGTAGGGTCGCAGCAGTTTTAACGTGAACGTTGAATCATCAGGTGCAGTAAACCCATTTACAGAATCAACTTTTGCGTTAAAGATCCACGCCCCGGGGCTTGCTGTTTGTCTATCAACGATTCTCTCAAAACTGTAGACCACATCAGCGGCGATCAGCCGCCTCCCTTTTGCATGGTTGAAGGCGTCATCATCATGAAAAAAAACATCCGTGCGTAAATGAAAAACATACGTGCGGCGATCGTCAGAAATTTCCCAGCTTTTTGCAAGAAAAGGTGCTATGTGAAGATCTTTATCAATCTCGACAAGCGTGCTGTATAGTTGATGCACAGCCCACATAATGGACTGATTCTTTGCAAAGGCAGGATCAAGTGATGCAATTCCCGTTTGCTCGTTATAATGAAAGATGTTAGAACTTGAATCGGCAGTGTACTTGCACGAATAAAGCAAGAATGCACCAGGAACGACAAGCAGTGAGGCAGCGACCAGCGGCAGAAAACTGAAAATTTTTGTTAAGTGGTTGATTAAATACAATCGCACGGCCTAATTTAGCAACTATTCTTAACCTCACCCACATGAAGAAACTTTTTTTAGCAGGTGCTTGTTCATTACTATTGATCCACGCGGGCGCGCAACCATTAAATCAGAAAGAAAAATTTACTCACCAGGACACGCTTCGGGGCACGATTGGACCTGAACGTTCGTGGTGGAATGTCCTGCGCTACGATCTTCATGTCACTCCGGACTATGACGCCAGGTCGATCCGGGGTGAAAACATAATCCAATATAAAGTACTCGAGGACAAATACTCAGACTATATGCAAATAGATCTGCAGCAACCGCTCACGATCGATTCTCTTTACTACGATTCGAAATTGTATATCAATTATCCAAAAAAACCCTACTACAACGAAGGCAACGTTTGGCACATACCACTTCCAAAGGCAGCAAAAAATTCCGTGCATACGATTACAATTGTTTACCACGGCAAGCCGCGAATCGCAGTGCGCCCGCCGTGGGATGGCGGATGGATTTTTACACAGGATGCACTCGGCCGTCCGTGGATGACGGTAGCCTGCCAGGGGCTCGGTGCCAGTGTGTGGTACCCGTGCAAGGATCATCAAAGTGACGAGCCTGACAATGGCGCAACATTGAGCATTACCGTTCCCGATAGCCTGGTGGCTGTTGGCAACGGAAGATTAAAAGAAAAAAAAGCAACCGGAAATAACATGACCACCTGGAAATGGGAAGTGACTGCGCCGATAAACAACTACAATATCGTGCCTTACATTGGAAAATACGTTACGTGGCACGAAGATTACCAGGGTGAAAAAGGAAAACTGGATTGCGACTACTGGGTGCTGGATTATGATCTGGCAAAAGCCAAAAAACAGTTTACACAGGTTGACACGATGCTCAGGTGTTTCGAATACTGGATGGGTCCTTATCCGTTCTATGAAGACGGTTACAAATTAGTCGAAACGCCCCATCTTGGTATGGAGCATCAAAGCGCAGTCGCCTATGGCAATAAATTTATGAATGGATACCTCGGCAGAGATCTTTCGGGCAGCGGATGGGGAAACAACTGGGACTATATTATCGTGCACGAGAGCGGCCATGAATGGTTTGCCAACAATATAACTACAAACGATATCGCCGATATGTGGGTGCATGAAGGAATAACCGATTATACCGAGACGCTCTTTGTAGAATGCCAGTACGGAAAACAGGCCGCCGACGCTTACACGCAGGGCCTTCGAAAGACCATCCGAAACGACCGGCCTGTTATCGGAATGTACGGAGTAAATAAAGAAGGCAGTGGCGATATGTATAATAAGGGAAATAACATTATGCATATGGTGAGACAAATCATTAACAACGATTCCACGTTCAGAAGCATCCTGCGTGGTTTAAACAAGGATTACTTTCACAAAACGGTTGATTCAAAGGACATAGAAAATTACATCAGCAGAAAATCGGGGAAAGATTTTTCCAAATTCTTTGATCAATATTTAAGAACCATAAAAATTCCGGTTTTGGAAGAAAAAGTGGACAAAGACAAACTCTCCTACCGCTGGACCAACTGTGTCGACGGTTTCAATATGCCCGTGCGACTATCCAACGGGGTGTGGCTAACTCCCGGTACTGAATGGAAGACACTTGAAAAGAAAGGACAGGATTGGAAGGACATTTCGGTAGATAAGAATTTTTATATCACCGAAAAAAAAGTACAATAGTTGCGCCGCTATGCTAGTCAATGGTGAATCGCCTTGTGTTGCGTATTGACAATTGCCCTTTGGTCATTGACGATTATCTTTACGGCATGAGCACTATCCGCCGGCAGAGCATCATTTCCTCCATCGTTATTTATGCCGGTTTCGTTGTAGGCTTATTAAATATTTACCTATTTACAAAGCAGGGGCTCTTTACCGATACGCAATTTGGCCTGTACAACGCGTTCATCGCCATCGCTACAATGATGATGGCGTTTTCCAATCTGGCAATGCCAGCGTACATCTATAAATTCTTCCCTTATTACGACGATCATCTGCCGTCAAAAAAAAATGACCTGATCACCTGGGCGCTCGCTGTTGGCACAATTGGATACGGATTTGTGATCCTTGCGGGCGTCATTCTTAAAAAACTTATTGTTCGAAAATACATCGAACATTCTCCCGAGATCGTCACATACTACAACTGGATATTTGTCCTGGGCTTCGGGTTAATGGTTTATACCATTCTTGAAGCGTATGCCTGGCAATTTCACAAGTCCGTTCTAACAAATTTTTTGCGGGAAATGCAATGGCGGCTGTTTACCACCGTTCTCATTGTACTTTTTCTATTGAACGTCATTCCCGACTATGACCTGTTTATAAAATTATTCGCATTCACCTATCCTGGCATTGCGTTAATCCTTTTCATCTATCTCGTAATAAGAAAAAAAATACATTTTACGTTCCGGCCCAGCAAGGTGACACGGCGCCTGATCAAAACGGTGCTGCGTTTTTGTTCTTTTATTTACGTAGGTTCACTTATACTCACGATCTCGCAGGTATTTGATTCCCTGGTCATCGGTGCGGTTCTGAAGGACGCATTGGGCAAGTTGGCAGTGTACTCCGTTGCACAGAACATTGCCAGCATCATTCAGGCGCCGCAGCGGGGCATTGTAGCGGCTTCCATAGCCCACTTGTCAAAGGCGTGGAAAGACAAAAAAATAGGCACACTTCAACGGATCTACCAGCGTTCCTCTATCAATCAACTGATATTTTCGTGCGGTCTGTATGCGCTCATTATTATAAATTTCATGGATGCAGTAAATACTTTTCACCTCAAGGAAAGTTATCTTAATGGGTTTTATGTTTTTCTGTTGATCGGCGCCACAAAAATTGTCGATATGGGAACGGGTGTCAATTCACAAATCATTGGCACTTCTGTTTACTGGCGCTTCGAAATGTTAAGCGGAATCATTTTGCTAACATTAATGCTCCCCCTGAATTACATTCTGACAAAAAGATATGACATCGTCGGCACCGGACTTGCCGGCCTCATCTCTATCTCTGTTTATAATCTGATCCGCATTATTTTCCTGTGGAAAAAGTTCCGGCTATTTCCATTTACCCGGCAGTCACTGTACGCGGTTTTATTAGCAGCGGCTTGTTTTGCGGTTTGTTTTTATTTATGCCGCAACATTCATGGCCTGGTAGGATTGTTCTTAAGAACCGTCATATTTTGCGTGCTTTACGGAGGAGGCATGGTATACCTCAGACTGACACCGGACATAGTGCCTGTGTGGAATGCAATCAAAGGAAGGGTCGGCATCAAGGGTTAACCAGGGCAGAAGAATTACTTTCCAGTGCAACCACCCTGCCCGCCGAAATAAAATGTTTTACGTAGTAAGGTTCAAACATGTCGCTGATCATGACTCCGGCAACAGACGCATGAACGAATTTGTTGTTTTGCAAATAAATGCCAACATGAGAAACACCGCCGCGCGTATTAAAAAACAAAAGGTCGCCCTCACGCAGCTTCGTTCTTGAAATACGGCGGGTCGCTTTGTATTGATCCTTCGCCATCCGCGGCAGATTTATTCCGAACGCTGAAGCATAAACGGTTTGTACAAATGCAGAGCAATCAATTCCGTTTTTAGTCGTCCCTCCCAACCTGTACCTGGTGCCATACCAGTCGTCGATGGTTTGATACAGTGCAAGATTTTGGATCTGGTCAGCATCCGTGTTCAGTAATTGCGAGTATTTGATTTGAATGGAAGAATTTTTTTCAACTCGTACCGACGATGAAGTGTTATCCGCATTATCTTCAGTTGAAACGGCTGGCTTTGGCTTCGACAAATGCTCTTCGTTAACAGTGGAAGTAGCTTCGCCGCTCTTATCGTCGTCTGAAGAGATGTCAAGGAATTTAATGTCTTTTTTACTATCCTCGTTTGAATTCGCTGCTTGTTTGCGGTTCGTAATACCGATGGGTTTAACGGCCGAACAACTCGCCAACAAGACAATAAAGGCAGACGCCCGTAAAAAAGTTTTTAACATACTGGTATTCTTTAAGGTTGCTTGCTCGGCTGGAATGCTGTGCTGTTCAGGGTTTGTAAATGTAAAACCCTTTTCTAAACTAACCATTGCCAAACGCGATTTGTCCAGAAAAATTGCCCATTTATGTGACTTCGATCAAGTAAAAATCCGACAAATAAAATTTTTAAGCTTTGTTTTTCAAATTTACTGGTTGAACCATTTTATTTTTTTTAACATTGCCTTCTCACATGCGGTATGTATTGGCCATATGCTTTTTTATCATTTCCTATGGTTGCCAGGCGAAGGATCTTATCGTCAACAATGAATTAAATCGGGCGAACGGCTTAAAATCGCGGAAATCGTTTACGCAGCGCCTTCGTGCAAAAAATGAGCCGTTATTTCACGATAGCACTCCACACTTTCCCAACATCATTTTTGAGCGAAGGGAGGCGGTGACAGCGGCTCCCGGCACGAAATCCGTCTTGTTCAACGCCAGCGGGACAAAATTATATGCCATGAATCTCGAAGGCATGAGCATATATGAGTTCGACCAGCCATCCCGAAAGATCCTCCGCGAATTTAAGTTCAGACCGACAAAAGGACCGGGTTGGGATTATGAAGGAGACACGGCCATATCATCGTACGAGGAAAAACCGGTCGAAGCGTGCTTTACGCACCACGATAAAATTCTGTGGGTTTCTCTTCACAATGCGGGTGGCATTGTTCCTATCATGATCGACTCATTTCAAGACTATCCTGCAGGCGGCGATGCGGCAGTCACAAAGCATATCACGGTTATCTATCCGGGTACTGAGAAAAAGGATTCTTTTGATGTGCCTTTGATCAAAACTGGAAAAACGCCAAAAGTGATTTCAAAAACGTCCAATGATGAACATCTGCTTGTGAGCAACTGGCATTCGAATACGATCACGGTGCTTGAATTAAATCCCGGTCAGTATCCCTATGCCAGAAGCATCACCACGATTCCCGTTAGTGCTATCCCGCGAGGAATAGCCGTCGATGACAAAAATCATAAATCATACATAGGCATTATGGGCGGATCGAGTATCCTGGTATTGAACAACAGTAACTGGCGAGCCGAAAGAGAGCTAAAAGTGGCCCACAATCCTCGGCATATCCTCGCGGATACGAACGGCAGATTGTTTATATCGTATAACAAACTCTCCCAAATAGCGTGCATCAATACACGGACCGGCAAAACTCAGTTTACGGCGGCAACGCATGCGCGTCCAAGAACGATCGCTCTTTCGAAGAGTCAACAATTCATATTTGTGACGTGTTATAATGATGACATGGTTGATGTATTCAAAATCACAAAGCGCGGATTCAAAAAACTTTATTCAATCCGGTGCAAAGGGAAGCCGGTCGGCGTCGACATTTTTGAGGATGACAAAAAATTGGAAGCGTGGGTTTGCACTTACACAAACGGAACAATACATGTGCTGAGCTTTAGAAAAAGTTATTAACCGCACATCTCTTGCTTGCCGTTTCTTTGCACATTTGCATATCATCACGTTAACTTATGAAATTTTCTCATCTCCACGTACATACTCAATTTTCACTTTTAGACGGGGCCGCTTCGATTCAGGCGCTTTACAAGAAAGCGATTGATGACAATATGCCGGCGCTTGCCATAAGCGATCACGGGAACATGTTTGGCGTGTTTGAATTCGTGGCCGAGGCGTACAAGCACAAGGATGAAAAAGGAAACCTGAAAGTAAAACCGATAGTCGGCTGCGAATTTTACATAACCGCAGATCGGCATCGAAAGACATTTTCGAAGGAGGAACGGGATCCGCGGCATCACCAGATTCTACTCGCGAAGAATGAAACCGGTTATCGGAATCTTGTCAAGCTCACCTCTCTTGGTTTTATTGAAGGAATGTACAGTAAGTATCCGCGGATAGACAAAGATCTCGTGGTCAAATATCATGATGGCTTGATTGCCACCACTTGCTGCCTTGGAGCCCTGGTGCCCCAGGCAATCCTGAAGAAAGGAGAAGCAGAAGCAGAAAAAGAATTCAAGTGGTGGCTGGATCTGTTTGGAGAAGACTACTACATCGAGTTGCAACGTCATGGCCTGGCTGAACAGAACAAAGTAAATGAAGTGCTGATAAAATTTGCTGCCAGGTATGAAGTTAAAATAATAGCGAGCAACGATTCGCATTATGTCGACCAGTCAGACTTTAACGCCCATGATATTTTGCTTTGTATCAACACGGGCGAAAAGCTGGCGACGCCTGCACTGAGAGAATTTAGTGATGATGACGTCCATGTAAAGAACAAACGTTTTGCCTTTCCAAACGATCAGTTCTATTTTAAGACTGCAGCGGAAATGACAAAAAATTTTGAAGATCTTCCGCAGGCAATTGACAACACTAACGAGATCATCAGCAAGGTTGATGTGCTTAATTTAAAAAGGGATATTCTTCTCCCTGCCTTTCCCATTCCTGAGGAATTCCGCATACATGCCGATAATAATCTGAACCAGTGGGAATATTTAAAGCACATTACTTACCAGGGCGCTGCGAATCGTTATCAGGAGATCACGGCGGAATTGACCGAGCGGATCGATTTTGAATTGTTCACAATAAAGACGATGGGCTTTGCCGGCTATTTCCTGATTGTGAGTGATTTTATAAAGGAGGGGCGGCATTTAGGTGTATTCGTTGGTCCGGGTCGCGGGTCGGCCGCGGGTTCTGTTGTTGCATACTGTATTGGCATCACTAACATTGACCCGATAAAATATAACCTCTTATTCGAAAGGTTTTTGAATCCTGATAGAAAGTCAATGCCCGATATCGATACGGATTTCGATGATGCAGGCAGGCAGAAGGTGATTGACTACGTGATAAAAAAATATGGAAAGAACCAGGTAGCGCAAATCATCACCTATGGTACGATGGCTGCTAAAATGAGCATCAAGGATGTGGCGAGGGTAATGGATCTTCCATTGCCAGAATCCAATGCGCTGGCAAAACTGGTTCCTGAACGACCCGGCATCGAGCTAAGAAGGCTGTTACAGGCACCGATGTTTCCAAAGGAAGGAGAAAAATCACTGGTGGAAAAAGAAGGGCTGGGTTCGGATGATCTGGAAAATGTGAAAAAGCTCCGGGAGATATATGCCGGCAAGACCATGGAGGCAACCGTATTGCATGAAGCGGAACGGTTGGAAGGCTCGGTTCGTAATACGGGCATCCACGCAGCGGGTATTATTATTGCGCCGAAAGACCTTACGGAATTAATTCCGGTCGCTACTGCAAAGGACTCCGACTTATGGGTAACCCAGATTGAAGGAAGTACTATTGAAGATGCCGGAGTGCTAAAGATGGACTTTCTCGGCTTGAAAACCCTTACTATTCTAAAAGATGCGCTCGATTTGATTGAACAAAATCATGGGATAAAGATCGATCTTGATGCGCTGCCGTTAGACGATGAAAAGACCTTTCAACTTTATCAGCGCGGCGATACCGTCGGCACATTTCAGTTTGAAAGTCCGGGCATGCAAAAGTATCTACGCGAATTAAAATCGGACACGTTCAATGATCTTATTGCCATGAACGCGCTGTATCGCCCGGGTCCAATGGCCTACATTCCTAATTACATTGACCGCAAACATGGCCGTGAAAGTATCACGTATGACCTTCCTGAAATGGAGGAGATTTTAAAGGACACTTACGGCATCACAGTATATCAGGAACAGGTAATGTTGCTGAGCCAGAAATTGGCCGGTTTCAGCAAGGGACAGGCGGACGTTTTGCGCAAAGCAATGGGGAAAAAAGACCGGAAGACGCTTGACAAGATGAAAGACAGCTTCATCGAGGGCGCCACAAAAAATCTTTATCCAAAGGAACGGCTTGAAAAAATCTGGACTGACTGGGAAGCGTTTGCACAGTATGCCTTCAACAAATCACACTCGACGTGTTATGCCTATGTAGCGTATCAAACTGCGTATTTAAAATCGCATTATCCCGGCGAATATATGGCTGCGGTTTTGAATCATGCGGGCAGTATTGATAAGATCACGTTCTTTATGGAAGAATGCAAACGGATGGGAATAAAAGTCCTCGGCCCTGATATCAACGAATCATTGAAAGGATTTGCAGTAAATAAACAGGGTGAGATTCGTTTCGGACTTGGAGGAATGAAAGGGGTTGGCGAGGCAGCCGTTGAAAGTATCATTGAAGAAAGAAAACAACACGGCGCATTTACCAGCGTATTTGATTTTATCAGGCGCATCAATCAGCGGACTGTAAATAAAAAAACGCTGGAAAGCCTGGCGTACTCGGGTGCGTTCGATCTTTTTCCCGAGCATCATCGTGCACAATATTTTTATGTTCCGCCGGAAGAAACCGTCAGTGGCCTCGAGCGAGTCATCCGGTATGGGCAGGTGATTCAGACACAAAATGCAACCGCTACAAACACGTTATTTGGCGATCTTCCTGTTACTATGGAAATTCCTCCGCCAAGGTTGCCCGAATGTCCACCATGGCCTCTGACCGTGCAATTGAACCATGAAAAGGAAATCACGGGAATGTTTTTGAGCGGGCACCCATTGGACCACCATAAATTTGAAATGAAGCACTATGGCATTACGCCCATTGCTGATTTCAACGAGTTCAAAGAAATCGTTTCCAAACAAGCCAATCCCGGCAGGCAATTCCGGCTCCTTGGATTGGTAACAGATGCGCAACACAAGATCTCGCGGCAGGGCAATAAGTATGGAAATTTTGTTTTAGAAGACTATTCCGGGAAAACGGAGATCATTCTTTGGAGCGACGATTATGCGAGATTCTCTCCATTCCTTTTGCACGGAAGTACCGTCTTTTTGACTGGATTTTTCCGGCAGCGTTTCAACCGGCCGGAGTTTGAATTCAAAGTAAATTCAGCATCAATGGCGGAGACTTTGAAACGCAATCTGACCAGGCAGGTCCATATTGAAGCGGATGCAAAGGATATTACAAGGGATGTCGTTGCATTTGTTGAAAAAAATGTAAAAAATCATCCGGGAAAGTCGACACTAAAGTTGACCGTGAACGAATCCAAGCGAAACCTCAAGGTCAGCCTGGTTACCATGGACAGCGGATTTGAGATGAATGACGAGATGAGCGAGTTTCTCGACGCTCGCCCTGAATTTGAAGTGTTGGTGACTACGGTTTAGCCTTTATCGACTAAAAACGGTGGCTGAAAAATGGCTCGTGTTACGTGGTTGAATGTTGCGCCCCGGCAGGGTTCTGAATTGGATTAACCGCGGAGTCATCGAAACTGCAGGCCAGTTTAGCAGCTTAAGCTCACCTTTATGACAAGTTAATCACAACTTGATGTCATAACTTCGTATTATGAAATTTGGGATTAAATTTGCACTCCCCCTGTGCGATTAAAGGCTAACAAAAACATAAAACAATTATATGGCAAAAGAATTCAATGACTCAAATTTTCAAAATGAGGTCCTTTCGTCAGAAAAACTAACAGTTGTGGATTTCTGGGCAGAATGGTGTGGGCCTTGTCGCGCTATCGGCCCGGTGATCGAGGATCTTTCGAAAGAATACGCCGGCAAAATAAACGTAGGCAAAGTCAACGTTGACTACAATCCCCAGGTGAGCATGAACTACGGAATCACCTCGATTCCCGCGATCCTGTTTATCAAAAACGGCCAGGTTGTAGATAAACTCGTGGGAGCGCAACCAAAAGGAAATTTTGTGAAAAAGATCGAAGCTCACTTATAAAATAATGCCTGACTAAAAAGTTGGTCCCGCCCTGAGCGGGACTTTTCTTTTTTAACAATATCCAGCGTCGATGATAAAGAAGCTAATAAGATAGGTGACACGCGGGTCTTGTCAGTGGGGAGTTGCCTCAATCACTTTCGCCTCTGCAACTTCACGCGCGGATGCGGGAACATGTTTGTATTTAAAAACTAAAGGGAAAGCAATAGCCAGCAACAGCGCATAGCCGGCAAACAACAGCCAAACGGTTTTCCAGTCGGTGACGTTGTCGGCGGTCTGCGCCTGAATAACCCATCCACTGGCAAAGCTTCCAATGATGGCGCCAATCCCATTTGTCATAAGCATGAAAAGTCCCTGCGCGCTGGCTCTTACCTTTTTGTCGGCTTCGCGTTCTACAAACAAGGACCCGGATATGTTAAAGAAGTCGAATGCCATTCCATACACGATCATCGACACGACCAGAAGGAACAAACCACGTCCCGGGTCTCCGATCGCGAACAATCCGAATCGAAAGACCCACGCCGTAATGCTCATCAGCATCACTTTTTTGATTCCAAGTTTTCCAAGAAAAAACGGAATGGTGAGTATAAACAAGGTCTCTGAGATCTGCGATATGGAAATGAGAATATTCGGATACCTGACCCCGAAAGTATTCTTGTACTCGTCTGCAAATTTGAAGTGATCTAAAAAAGGAACGCCCCATTGGTTGGTTACCTGCAATGCCGCACCCAGAAACATCGCAAACACGAAGAAGATGAGCATTTGCCTTTTTCGGAACAAAACAAATGCATCGAGGCCCGTAGAAGACGCAAAAGATTTTTTGGATCCCTTCCCTGTCGGCGGGCAGTGCGGCACCGTGAACGAATAAAGGCCCATGATCAATCCTGCACCGGCCGCAAAAAGAAGTTGCTTGTGGCTCAATGTCCAATGCAACAAATCGACGGACCACATAGCGCAAATAAAGCCGATCGTTCCCCATACGCGAATGGGAGGAAAGCTCTTTTGCGGATTAAATCCCTTCTTGTGAAGTACGTCATAGGAAATCGTGTTATTTAATGCGATTGTGGGCATATAAGACATGCTAACAAGCAACATGATCCAAAACATTTTCACAGGGTCCGTTACAGTGGACGCCCAACATAAGGCGGCAGTTCCTGCGAGATGACTGAGACCGAGCACCCGCTCTGCGTTCATCCAGCGATCAGCCATGATACCGAGAATCGTAGGCATAACGAGGGATGCAATTCCCATTGTCATAAATACCAATCCGATCTGCTCACCCCGGAAATGAAGTGTGCCGTACATATAGCCTCCGAGTGAGGTGAGGTAGGAACCCCAAACAAAGAATTGTAAGAAATTTAAAACAGTAAGACGTAGTTTAATATTCATGTGATCCTTTTATATCCACATCATAACCCTATGCTTTAACAACATTTGAACGGGAGCAAGCCAACCTGAAATCCTTTTAACGCGATGGTAAGATAGGAATTTTGAGTAATTACTTTTTCTTGTCATGCTAACGACGCTTCCCCAAAAGGAATGACGATTTAAACTTAAAAAAGAATTCCGGGTCAATGTGGTTTCGGTTAGCCGCGTGATGTTGATGTAAAGCGTTGGCTGTTGTCGACTCAACGAGTTTGGAATAATTTCAATATTCACCTACATTGTATTGATATTTCAGAGCCACATATTAAAACAAAAGGAAGTCCTTTGAAAAAACGTATCCTTGTCCCTGTTCTTTTTTTTGTTTCGCTCATTAGCTCTGTCGCAGAGGCTCAGGATCAACCACTGAAAACTCTTGACCAGCCACAAAAAAAGGGTGCAAAGAAATTGCAACGGTGCGCCACTATGGAAGCGATGCAAAGGGCCATTGAAAAGGATCCGGGACTGCCCGACAAATGGAGAGTCGAAGGACAACGCCGGTACAATTTGTACCTGCAACGGCAGCAACAATTCACCACCCGTGCTCTGCACACTGAAGCCAACCCGATTGTAATTCCCATCGTGTTTCATTTGGTAGATGATGCGGCAACGCTCGCATCGATTTCAGACAGAGATATTATCGAGCAGGTTGAAATTTTGAACCGCGACTATAGCGGCAAAAAACTTGATGAATATGTTAGTGTCATCCCTCCGGAGATTGCTGCGCGGGTTGGAAGAATCTCTGTGAAGTTCGTTTTGGCGAGGCGCGATCCAAATGGAGCGCTAACGTCGGGTATTGAAAGAAGAGTCAACGCCACTCCGGATCATATCAGCATAAAATATTCGTCGATGGGCGGATTAGATGCGTGGGATTCCAGTAAATATCTCAACATATGGTGCGGTACATTCACCGGCTCTGATGCCGGACTTCTTGGAATTTCTACATTTCCATTTACAACAGACGAGGGACCCCAGGGCTGCGTTATCGGAATAAGCACGTTGCCCTACGCAGGCAACACTTCCAGGAATTACTATCCCGATTACTCCGAGGGCGCTACGCTTTCACACGAGGTGGGACATTATTTTTATTTGTGGCACACGTTCGGGGATCAGTCCACCTGCAACAACAATGACTTCAAGATCCAATCAGGATGGCCGCTTCCAGCAGGCGCAGGACCGGAAGGAGACGACTCCCCGAAGGAAAAGGGAACCGGCTCCGACAACTTTGTTTACGGCGATCCCAGCATGAACTATAAAGATGGATGTGCACCCGAAAGTTTCGGAATGATGTATGGCTGCTATATGAATTATTTTGACGACCGTGCTATGTTCATGTTTTCGGACGGCATGAGAAAAAGAGTGGAAGGATGTATTAATCTGTATCGTCCGGGTTTGCTCACAACCGACGGCGCCACTCCGCCCGTCGCTGTCAACGACGCGTTTTTGGTAAATCTGTCACCCCGCGGCAGTCGGGAGCGAAAAAGTTTTATTATCAACAATACTTTATTGCAAGCTACCGTTCGAAACGGCGGCACAAGTGCGATGACGGCCGTAACGGTAAGCGTTGCGATCGATGCGGGGGCCGCAGTGGCGACAACGTTTCCGCTCAGTCTTGCTCCGGGAAGCGATACCATATTAAATCTTGCACCTGTTTCCGCGAGTGCAGGTAATCACACGTTGACCGTATACACATCTTTGCCAAACGGCGCTGTTGATGACTTCACAAATAATGATACACTGTATTCACCGATAAATATCCGGAATAGCACGGCCACCGTTCCTTTCTCGGAAGATTTTAGTGCGTCGACGTTCCCACCCGCAGGCTGGCAAATATGGAATCCCAATACCGGCGCTGCCAACACGTGGACCAGAAGTGGTGTGGCTGGCTTTACGACTGCCGGTGCCGCTTTTTTTGACAACTATAACATTAACCAAATTGGCACACTCGACGAATTGATCACTCCTGCAATTGATGCCGGGGCAACAACCGATCTGCAATTGAATTTTAAAGTTGCGTATGCCGTAGTCGACGCCGTCGACGTGTCCACATGGGATGGCCTTGAGGTATATGTCTCCGGTGACGGAGGAAAGACTTATCACCTCGCCTACAAGAAAACAGGTAACCAGCTTGCAACAGCTCCGGTAACAGTCGACACGTTCGTTGCCACGCCATCACAACCGGGCAAGTGGCGATCTGAAACGATTGTGTTAAGTCCTTATGTTCAGGCGGGTGAAAAACTAGTGGTTAAATTCAGAAATGTCAACGCATTTGGCAACAACATTTACCTTGATGACATCAGCATCACCTCTATTTGTGCAACCTGCACCCGCGATCTGGAAGTAACATCGATTGATACCCCCCGCGATGCGGAATGTTCTTCGAATATTGTTCCATCAGCCACGATAAAAAATCTTGGCGTCGAAGACATCACGGCATTTAATGTTGCTTACCAAATTGACAATGGAGCTATTCAAACAACAAATGTGACCGGCGTTGATCTTCCGAAAGACGGAAGCATGTCGGTTCAATTGCCCGGCAGCTCTGACATATCAATCGGTCAACACACAATAACAGTTTTTACATCCAATCCGGTGTCGGCCATTGGAACCGGTGATCTGTCGCCGTCAAATGATACCTTACGTAAGGAATTTGGGATCGCCGGAACGGTGAATGCCCCGTTAACTGAAGGATTTGAGTCTGCAGTGTTTCCGCCAACCGGCTGGGTTGAGGTAAATTCGGATGCAGCAATCACTTGGGCAAGAACAACGCCCGGGGATAACAGTGCAGCGTCCGCCTATGTAAACAATTACAACTATAATTTTACAGGAAGAGTGGATGAGCTTTATACGCCACAGGTTACTTATTCAGGCGTAGATTCGGTGACCCTGTCCTTTGATGTTGCCGCCGCGGGCACAACCTCGTCGCCAACTGATACGCTCGAAGTTTTAGCTACCAGAGATTGCGGCAATACATTTGTGTCAGTGTACAAGAAATGGGGCGCCGCACTGCAAACTACGAATGATACCCAAACAGGTGAATTCAGTCCATCGTCGCCTTCACAATGGAGAACGGAAACGATAGACCTCACAACAATTGCACCCACGGGTCCAACCCAGGTCATCTTCAAAAACACAAACAATAATAAGAATAACATTTTTATCGATAATGTAACCCTGAAGACGCGTGTCCTGCCCGGAAAACTAAAAAGAGAAGGCGTGATCATTCTCCCGAATCCTTTTAGAGACCAGTTCGTCGTATGGCATTACCTTCCGCCGGCCGATTTGAAATTTATCTCCGTATTTAATTCGACTGGACAACTAGCATGGAGTAAACAATTTACCGGGAACGCGAACAAGCAGGAAACGGTAGATCTTTCCGCACGCTCTTCCGGCATTTACATAGTCAGGCTTGGGTATGCGGATGCAAATCACAATGTCTCCTTTAAGATTGTGAAGTATTGACGAGGGGTCATCGCCTATGTCTGCATTTCTGCTTGCTGTTCTGGCGTAAATTTGTGAAATGAATCACAGGATCATCCAGAATTATTTGTTCACGACTAACAAAATATCAGAGGAGCTTCGGCGTCTGGGCGAAAAAATTATCAATGGTGAGCGAATTACCGATGATGAAGGATTGATGCTTTTTGAGCGCGGTTCCCTTCCATTCCTCGGATCTTTAGCGAACCACATCCGCGAAAAACTCCATGGCGACAGGACATACTTCAACCGCAACTTTCATATCGAACCGACCAACGTTTGCGTATTCAGTTGTAATTTTTGTTCCTATTCACGGCTTTATGCCCATCGCGACGAGGGCTGGGAGCTGACGGCGGATGATATGTTGAACATGGTGAAAAAATACGATGGTAAGCCTATCACCGAAGTGCATATTGTCGGCGGCGTGCATCCAAAATTAAACCTCGAATTTTTTGCCGCAGTTTTGCGAATGATAAAAGCACATCGTCCTGAACTGCACATAAAGGGTTTTACTGCAGTTGAATTAGATTACATGTTCCGCAAGGCAAAAATGTCCGCAGAGGAAGGCCTGAAATTTCTGCGCGACGCCGGTCTTGATTCGTTACCCGGCGGAGGTGCAGAAATTTTTGACCCTGAAATCAGAGACAAGATCTGTGCGGATAAAGTAGACGCCAATGGCTGGCTCAATATTCACGAAACAGCACACCGCCTCGGAATGTATACCAATGCAACCATGCTTTACGGCCACGTGGAAAAATACAAACATCGTATAGATCACATGAGCCGGTTACGAGCGCTTCAGGACAAAACGCATGGGTTCAACACTTTTATTCCCCTTAAATTCCGGAATCAGGATAATGACATGAGCGACGTGCGCGAAAGTAGCATTGTTGAAGACATGAAAATGTACGCGGTCGCACGAATTTACCTTGACAACTTTCCACACTTGAAAGCCTATTGGCCCATGCTGGGCAGGCAAAACGCTCAGCTTAGCTTGTCATTCGGAGTGAATGACATTGATGGAACTATTGATGATACGACAAAAATCTATTCTATGGCGGGAGCAGAAGAACAAAACCCATCAATGACCACTGCCCAACTTGTCACATTGATCAGGCAGGTAAACAGGCAACCGATTGAACGGGATACTTTGTATAACGAGGTGAGGGACTATAGCCATGTCGATTTGAAGAAGATCGAAATGGGCGAACTGTCACTTAACTAAACAAAATTCCATTTTTCATACCGGCGTCGGAGGCCTGGATGCATGTTCTAATCGGTTTGCGTTTCAAAACGGGCTCAGCACTCTTTTAGTCCAAGCGGTATATTTATGGCCAACCCACCTTCTGCGGTCTCCTTATATTTAGTATTCATGTCCTTTGCGGTATCCCACATTGTTTTGATCACACCATCGAGAGATACTTTGGCGAAGTCGGGGGTACTTTGCAATGCAAGCTGAGAAGCTGTGATGGCTTTGATGGCTCCCATTGTATTTCTTTCGATACAGGGTACTTGTACAAGGCCAGCAATCGGATCGCAAGTAAGACCCAGGTGATGTTCCATCGCAATTTCAGCAGCCATCATCGCTTGTCGCTGGGAACCACCCATGCATTCCGTTAATCCAGCCGCGGCCATTGCCGATGACACACCGATCTCCGCCTGGCACCCACCCATCGCGGCAGAAAGAGTTGAGCCCTTTTTAAAAATACTTCCCATTTCAGCTGCGATGAGTAGAAATTGGACAATCTTTTCTTCCTGATCCGGTTGATCATTGACAAAGACCAAAAAATATTGCAACACTGCCGGCACGACGCCGGCTGCGCCGTTTGTAGGCGCAGTGACCACGCGTCCAAACGATGCATTCTCTTCATTGATCGCAAGAGCAAAGCAACTCACCCAGTCAAGTGTGTATTTGAAGCTGTTACCCCCGGCACGGATAGCTTTTATCCAATCATCATAGTTGGCAAAAACTGCATTTTTCAGCAACCTTTTATTGAGATCGGCGGCTCTTCGCTTAACATTCAAACCGCCTGGCAAAACGCCAGCCGTGTGACAGCCTCTAAACATACACTCCTTCATCACGCGCCATATCTCGAGGAGCCCCTTTTTGGTTTCGGATTCAGACCGCCAGGCACTTTCATTTTCCATCACAATTTCATAGATGGACATTCCGGTCTTACGACACCAGTGAAGAAGATCTTCTGCCCGCTCGATAGGAAAGCTAAGTTGCGCTGCCTGACTTAACGAGGTGTCGTCGCCCTCCCGAGTAACGAAACCTCCACCAATTGAATAGTACGTTTCCGCTATGTCTCCTCGCGCATCCGATTTTAGACGCGCGAGAAAGGTCAGCGCATTCGGATGGTAAGGAAGGGATTCGGTAATCAGAAAATCGATGTCTTCCCTTGGATCAAAATCAATTTCATGTGAACCGCCCAGCAAAATTTTTTTCATGGAAGCAATGTCGTCGATCCGCGCCATGAGATTGTTTACGTCAAAGGTGACGGGATCGTTACCCGAGAGTCCCAACTGCACGGCTACATCTGTTCCATGTCCATGTCCCGTTTTAGCAAGCGAGCCATATAATAAAACCTTTACCTGGAGAACATCACTTAGTAATTGCTTTTGGGACAGCGATTCAACAAATCTTTGCGCAGCCCTCCAAGGTCCGAGCGTATGAGAACTCGAAGGGCCAATTCCGATCTTGAAAATGTCAAACACCGAAATAGGTTCGTATGAGTCGTGCGGATTCATGGTACAAAGGTAACAGGTCAAATAGGTCAAATGAGTCAAATGAGTCAAATGGGTCACATAGGTCAAAGGGGTCAAATAGGTCAAATGGGTCAAATGGGTCAAATGAGAGCCGTTAGTGTTAGGGGTGTGATTCCCGATCGCGGCGAGCGATCAATTCTCTATACCGTTGTTCGTTGAGGTCCCAACGGTGCCTTGCAGAAAAGATGACGAAAAAAGTCACGATGAGCAATGCGCCGATCAGCAGCACAATAATTATTGAAGGATCGGTATTGATGATCATCTGCGCGCGCTTGTCCCACCCGGAAAAAAAATTTATAAAAATAGCCAGTACGAAGATGACGCCGAACGGCAGACCGACAGACAGTTGCTTGAGTGTTTTCTTTTTTAGGAGGCGGTTTTGTTCCCAATAATCAACGAATTCTTTTTCCTCGTCGGTAAGCATGCGGCAAAGGTACGCCGGCATGTTCACAATGGCCGCTGCCTGCTGTGGTTCATACGTGCGCTTGAACGTACCTCCCTCGCGCAAATCCGCTTTTACTACTTTCTGTGAACACCCAAATTAGGTGCCTCATGCTCTTGTAACCATAACCCAAATTGTTTATATTGTGCGACAAAAAATCCAACATCTTGAAACTAGCCCCTTTACTGGCTCAATACCTTTACGACCAAAAAAAATTAGAACTGGCTGGTATTGGCACATTTTTCCTCGATCCGACCGCCAGGACCAATATCGACACGCAACACCTCACGGAAGGCATCAGCTTTGAATTCAACAACCCCTCACAGGAAGATGTGGCTCTCATCAGCTATATTTCCACAGAAACAGGAAAAATGAAGGCGCTCGCTTCGTCGGATCTTAACTCGTATCTCGAACTGGCCAAACAATTTTTAAATATCGGTAAGCCTTTCCAAATAGAAGGCATCGGCACGCTGGTAAAAAACAAGAATGGAGAGCTTGAATTCACTGCAGATCACGTGTTGGTGGATAAGGTGAAAGAGAGCGGCATAAAAGAGCTATCCGCAACCTCCATTTCCGATGGATCATTGACAACATACGAAACACTAAGGCCCGGTTCCGAAAGTAGTCCGCTGCTCAAGCGCATCTTTCTTGGCACTCTTGCTGCAGGAACCATTGCTCTTATAGTTTGGTTTAGTTATAGAAATTACAGCAAGAGCGCATCGCAGGATAGCAATGGAGTGGCAATTGAGGAGTCTGTTCCCGTGACTGATACTGCGAGGTATGTGTCGCCCGCCACAAATACCGTTGCTTCGCTTCAGCAGTCGTCCGAAAAAACGGCAAATGGAACTTATCGCTTTGTTGTGGAAGTTGCGAATAAAAAGAGGGCATATTTTCGGTATAACATGCTCAGAAAAACAAATGTTCCGATACAGATCGCAACTACCGATTCAATAAACTACAAACTCTACTTTACATTGCCTGCTTATCCTGCCGATACCGCCAGGATCACGGATTCATTGTCGATTTGGTACCCCGCGTTAAATCACAGGAAGGCTTTTGCTGAACAATAATCTTAGAGGTACGCGCTTTCAAATGTATTCCTGAATTTTGGAAGAACTGTCCTGATCAAGATACAGGACTGCATTCGGATGATTTCGAAGAATGGTTGACGGATGGCTTTCATCAATGTTACTCTTTAGGGTGTGATATACGGCCGCGGCCTTGCTCGCTCCGGGCACGATACAAAAAATAAAGTCCGCTTGACATAAAACCGGGATCGTAACAGTCATAGCCAGCGACGGAACATCGTTTAGATCTTTGAAACAACCATCATGAACCTGTTGCTCACGGGAAGCCATGTCGAGGCGGACAACTTTTACCTGGAGCATATCCGTAAAGTCTGCATTGTGAGGATCATTGAAGGCAATATGATTGTTGATACCAATTCCCATGCATACGATGTCCGGAGGGTGGAGTTTTAGCAAGTGACCGTATCGTGCACATTCGGCTGCCACATCTGCGACATTTCCGTGGAGATAATGCACGGAATGGAGAGATACTTTATCAAACAATTTTTCTTGTAAAAAGCGTCCAAAAAGCTGCGGACAATTTTTTTCCAGTCCCACATATTCGTCCATCTGAAACGCGTGTACACGGTTCCAATGAACTTCACTATGAGCGGCAAGCGCACTTAAAAATTCATTTTGCGATGGTGCAGCGGCAAAGACCATATTTACATACTCCCGTCTTGTCAGGAGATCATTTATCCTTTGCGCGACTTCATCCGCCGCTTTCGCCCCCATCGACGCTCTTTCCCTGCAAATTTTTACGGCTAACTTATCGAACCGCAATTGGCTGGTCTTTTTCATAAACTGTTTCACCCCTTATGATCGTACGTTGAATCGAAATGTTGTCGTCAAAGATGACGATGTCCGCATCCCTTCCCCTGGCTAAGGTTCCTTTCTTGTCCCTCACCCCAACAATGGCCGCAGGTGTGGCCGTGATCATTTGTATGGCTTCCGATAATGGTAAACCGGCAGTATCAACCATCGTTCTAACCAATCTGTCAGCGGTTGCGACACTGCCGGCAAAACAACTTCGATCAGGAAGCTTGGCAACACCATCTTCAACGATGGCCTTAAGACCATTTTCCGCGTCTCCTAAAATAGTTTCGCTGGCAGATGTCCCCGTTGCACGAATGGCGTCGGTTATCAAAGCCGTTCGCTCCGCCCCTTTGATCTTGTGAATTAATCTTAGCAGTGGATTGGGCAAATGCACGCCATCGGCGATGATCTCAACGGTAAGGTCATCGATCAGGTAGCCGCTCTCAACAATGCCGGCAAAACGAAAGCAACCAACACGTGTAACTCCTGACATGGCGGAATAAAAGTGAGTGATGTGCGAATATCCGTTTTCAAAGGCCTTGACGACGTCGTCATATGTGGCATCACTATGTGCTATGGATGGCAGGATGTTTTTTGATTTGAGATAACGACCAAACCTCAAGGCTCCGGGTAGCTCCGGTGCGGCACTCCATCTCCTTATGGCCGCAGACCTGGAAATGACCTCTTCGTATTCCGCCGGCTGCGGATCGCGGATAAAAGTTGGATCCTGTGCCCCTTTTTGATTCATGGCTATGTACGGTCCTTCAATGTGCATTCCGAGAAATTGAGAACCGGAATTGTTGTGAGCATGTGCGATCTCATAAGCAGATAATACCTGCAATAATCTTTCTTTGCCCGAACTCAAAGTGGTCGGCAGTATGGACGTGGTTCCATATTGCGCATGTAATTTGGCGATCTCCAAAAATGCATCGGTGGTGCCGTCCATGAAGTCGTGGCCGCCGCCGCCATGAACGTGGATATCAATAAATCCCGGGGAAACATAATTTCCAAGAGCATTAATTTCAAGCGCGCCTGGAAGTTCCACATCATGTGCACTTACCTCTTCGATCGTTCCGTCAATTACGATCACTGTTCCACCGCGAAGGACACCATTTGGAGTGATGATTTTTCCATTACTTATTTTTAGTTTTCTGTTCATTCAAATGTTCGGCGCCGTCGTTAAATTACAAAAAAAGAGCCGGCAAACGTGGTTCGCCGGTCGTCTGCGTCGATTTTCGCCGTGCAAAGTATGAACTTCGTAACAGACAAAATCGGTGTGCGTCCAAATCCAGAATCTCAAGAAAACGAATAAGCAATAATAAAACGGAACGATCAGTGATAAGCTTTAAACAAACTGTCATCCCTCCCTGCGCGTCACACTCGTACTTTTTCCAAATATGGCATCGGCCTCGTCAAAGAACAATATCTCGTTATTATCTTCTGCGGCCACTGTTTCACCGATGCATTTGGAAACTACCATCGACAAGTCAATTTTGTACGCCTCGTTTTTGTTTCCTGCCGGAAACCTACCCGACTTTGACCTGTTCCCAGCGAGCTGGAGCCCGGCTATAGTGTCAATGCCATGTAGGCTAAGAAACGACTCAATTTCTCTCCAAGAAGCAGATCAAAAACCCACAACACATTCAACTAAAATTCACTATTAAAAAACCCGCAAAAAGCTATGTAGTATAACAAAATCTTTATAGTTTTCCTCTCCTTTTGAATGCACCACATTCCTCTTCCTAGCAAAAACTCCTCACAACAGACATACACTTTTTAATTCCTCGGGATCTGTTGTTTGCGGTCCATGAAATCACCTAAATGATGGAGCTAACCTTATGAAAGATCTCCACTTACCGGGGCACTTCTAGACGTTTTAGAAGGTCTCGTCGCTGTTTCAACATAGCCTTTGACAAAACTCGCAGCCAGCGGCTAAGCTGGATTTAAACATTATCATAAATAACCTTTTTATGACACCATTTGTACGAAGCTTTTTGCATACAGCACGGGCAATTTCGTTCTGCTTCTGCTTGTTTATAGGAAGTAATGTTGTTGCTCAAACTCCAACTTTAACCTCCGACCTGCCGGATTATGCGCCAGGCGATGTCGCAACGTTTAACGGTAGTGGTTTCCAGCCCGGCGAAGTGGTCACACTGCAAGTTCTCCATTCCGGTGACGCAGGAGATAATACAACAAGCGGCGCCCACGCTCCATGGACAGTGACTGCAGATAGTAGCGGAAACTTCACCGCTACGTGGCTCGTTCCGTTGGATGAAGATGAAGTAGGGGCAACATTAATCGCAACCGCAACAGGACAAACATCTCTTTTGTCGGCCCAAACAACTTTCACCGACGCTCTTAGAACAGATACGTACCCAAACACATTCCTCACATTTACGGGAGGTGCCAGTTATTGTTTAAACTCAACTGCATCAAACCTTACGATAACCTGGAACAACAACGTTTGCAATGGAACTAGCAATGGTTCCAATACCAACGTGCCCATTACGATAAAATGGTTTAGCAATACATCTGCAAGCACAACAGGCGGAACGCTCGTGCAGACAACGAATACGAATGCCGGGACCACATCCTCGTCGTTTACTCCATCGACAAGTAGCGCGGGAACATTATTTTACTATGCCACTATTTCCTGGTCGGCAGGATCCAATTGTGCGCCCGCTGGAAACATCATCACAAGCGGAACGCAAGCCGTGACGATTAACAATCCACCCACTGCTTCAAATGCGGGTCCCGATCAAACTTATTGCACCACTGATGGTTCGGCAACGTTAGCCGCAAATTCACCCTCGGTTGGAGTTGGGAGCTGGTCGGTTGTGAGTGGGCCAAGCTTGTTGTCCAGTCAATTTAATAATACCGCACTAAACACTACCGTGTTTACTCCGGCAGGCGGCGCAGGTGTCTATACTCTACGTTGGGCGATTTCAAATACGTCCTGCACGCCATCCACCGATAATGTTATAATAACGTTCAACGGACCGCCGACCGCAGCAAATGCAGGTACTGACCAAACGATTTGTGCCAACGGCACTGCGGCGCTGTCTGCAAATTCGGCATTGGTTGGCGCTGGTGCGTGGTCTATCCTGGCCGGCTCACCGAGCACCTCGCTTTCTCAATTCAACAGTATTACAAATCGTACGGCCACTTTCACACCGGCAGGCGGAGCAGGGGTCTACAAATTGCTGTGGACAATTTCAAATGCTCCCTGCACAGCGTCCAGCGATGAAGTAGATATTACGGTGAACCCCGTGCCGACGCAATCCAATGCAGGACCCGATCAAACAATTTGTTCGGGGTCAGCCGCAAGCCTTGCGGCTAACAGTCCTCTTGTTGGATCGGGAACATGGTCAATAATCAGCGGCCCTTCAACCAATCTGGCGCAATTTGACGACGTGTCTTTGCCGACTGCTACTTTTACTCCGTCTGGCGGGGCAGGCACTTATACACTTCGCTGGACGATAAGTAATTCGCCTTGTGCATCGTCCACCGACAACGTAATCATAACGGCTCGGGCGACGCCGACAGCGACCATTGCGATTAATGGCGCGAATCCCATTTGCTCCGGTTCAACCACGACGATTAAATTTACGGGTCCCGGCAATGGTATAGTTAGTTACAATATCAATGGAGGCTTGCCGATAACAGGCAATCTTAATGCCGGCGGAAATTTGACCGTAACTACAGCTTCGCTTACATCGAACACAATATACAATTTGCTGAGCGTGGCATATGGAGATAACCCCGCCTGCACAACCACGACTAGTGGCAGCGTGACCGTGACGGTGAATCAACCACCGTCATTTACAACCTGTCCGTCTGATATTCCGCAACAGGCGGACATAGATGCCTGCACAGCCGTCGTCACCTACACTTCTTCCGCGATAGGTTCTCCGGCTCCCACAGTCACTTATTCATTTTCCGGAGCAACTACAGGAAACGGAAATGGTACCGGCAGCGGTTCAACTTTTAATAAGGGAGTGACCACTGTTGCAATAACCGCACATAATGCCTGTGCACCTGATGCGCAGTGTACGTTTAAGGTGACGGTAACTGATGCACAGGCGCCGAAAATAACAACCACGAGCGGTTCACTGGATCAAACCATCCAGTGCAGTGATGCAGCAGGCCTTACCGCAGCGCTGGCTCTACAACCCGTTGCTACCGACAATTGCGGTACTGCGACTATCCATCTTATTTCAGATAAAAAGACGGCCGGCACATGTGCAAATGCCTACACGGAAGTGCGTACATGGAACTTTACTGATCCGGATAATAATACAAGTAGCGACTTTATACAAACAATTACGGTAATCGATACTGAGGCGCCGCTGCTAGTGGGTACAATCCCCACCGGACAAACCGGACTGAATGTTTGTTACAGCAACATTCCAGCTGGACCAACCGAGGCAGATATTGCAGCGCTCTATACCGATAATTGCGGAACTGTTCACGTAACCAAAACGGGTACACCAAGCGGAAATAATTGTAGCTGGAGTGTTACCTATCATTACGAAATCAAAGATGATTGCAATAACTCAGCGACTGCCGTTGACATTACTTACAGTGGTGGAGATACGGAAGCCCCACACCTGGTCGGCACATTGCCCACCGGACAAACCGGACTGAATGTTTGTTACAGCAACATTCCAGCTGGACCAA